>Ga0105054_10010439_pt1 | contig 11811 bp, 5 predicted proteins | sample BON02_FD_78091 | JGI IMG/M metagenome (GOLD analysis project Ga0105054, IMG submission 78091) | Freshwater microbial communities from Lake Bonney liftoff mats and glacier meltwater in Antarctica - BON-02 (megahit assembly) | ecosystem: Environmental > Aquatic > Freshwater > Ice > Glacier... | reverse complement strand
ATCATTGCAAAATCAGTCTGTATCGAATCAGAGCTCCTTCTTTCAAAAGATGCAGATGGCGACGGGCGAATAGATGCAGCAGAGTATAAACGTGCATACGAAGGAGAAGATAACATGGTGCCACTGATGAAGCTTGTGCTTGAGCTGGTGCGTTTTCGAGAGAATGCATTGGACATGATTCGCCATCAAGTACCTGTTTATTTGGTAAAAGTCGTAAGCTCCCTTGAAGACTTTCGCAAATTGGAAGTTTATTTAATGGTTCAAATCATTTGGTTTTCTCTGAGGCATTCGATTGATAGGATTGAAAATGGGAGTAGCATTGCCTCGACACGTCTCGAGTTGCTAGATAAACACCGCGATGCGAATGCGTTACATACTTTGGGGAATATTGAAACAGTTGGCATGCTTCGATCAATTATAGAGAGAATGCTTGTGGAAGGGTTTAAGGCACAGGATAAAATGCTGCGAAATGAAGTCTTGATGATTTCTACGCTGTTAAGCAAGAGACAAGAAAACAAGATTTTCTTTCTGGAAACAGGATTTTTGTCGCTGCTAACGTTGTATGGCAGTGCAGCGGAACTTGAACTACCTACTCCGGGGAACCGAAATCTGTTTGCGACGTCATCTACCTCTGACCTCCAGATGAAAGAACTAATGTGGTATCTAGTCAAAGAACTATGCATCGATCAAGAGGAAAATACCTCATCGATGACCAATTCTCTGTATATCCAGGCATTAATGACCTACCTTAAAAATGCAGATCGGCGAGATGGTTTATCACACATGCAAAACCGAAACTTGCAGATCAATGCACTTCAAGTGCTTGGATGCTTGAGTGTACATATCCGAACCAAGTTGATTGAAATCGATATTTGCTCAACGATTTCTAATTTTATGATTGTTGACAACCAACTAGCAAGTCATTTCTTCCTGGAAAATAATGTCGAAGATGTGGATCTGATAAACGCAACACTACATTTCTTGACTAGTGTTGTGAATTTGCCTGGTATCCAAGTTCCGCCATCGCTTGTCTATTGCCTTTTAACATTCTCTCACGTCCAGAATCCTTCTATTCGTGAATCGTGTTTTCTTTTATTGTCGCTCATTTGCCGAAACAGCCAAGCTTGTAGAAAGATGTTCCGCCTGCAGGATGGAATCAGTCTGGTATCGTCGTTGCTCTTTTACAATCCAACTGATTTTGATTCTTCTGAAACACTTGTTATCGCAGTTCTCTCGTGTGTCCAAGACGCCATTGCATCCAGTTCAAAATCAAGACAAATGTTCTTCGACTACGACGGAACAGATCTACTGCTTAACCTTCTGGAAAGCGTGTCTGGTAATGTCCCCATTGAATGCCAGATTTTTACGGTACTCTCCGATTTGATGACCAATAAGATGATTCAAGCCGAGTGTTTATCATGGAGAAGTATTCATTCTGGTACGTCTGCTGCTGGTCTGATACTGAACGCATGGATACGTACTAGTGGTGACTCCATCATCTCAGACATGGAAAGGCCTTTATCAAAATGGAAATCTATCGAAACCCCGCGCAAGGTATCCAAACTTCACGATGCCATTCAGCAAGCCAAAGCGCTAGAGCTTGGAACTGGCGTTGATTCATCAGTATTGATAGCAGATATCGGAGCTCGCGTGTTTTCTATACTACAGGCAATGGGGTTTAAAGATATTGGTGAATCGGTGTTGACATTTTCACAAAGGATTCTTTTGGAGTTGGTAAGACACTACTTGTTGTTTGCACGAGGGGAACAATGGGCTCAGATGAGGGATGAATTGGTACAAGAAGGCATCACGCCCACCTTTTACGATCGTCGAAATATTGAGATGAATATTGAAGTATCGATGGCCAAAGCAGTCGAGGTATCTGGTGCTCAGTTGACTATTAAACAAGAACAGGAGTCTGTAGAAGAGTCGAAAGACAACGAGTTGTTTCAAGCCATACTGCTACAAAGGGACCAAAAAATTCAAGCGGAGAAGGTAAAGAAGCAAGTAGGTCTAGTGCAACGACGTAAAGAACAAAAAGAGCGCCAAAAGCAATTAACAACGATGATAGAATAAAATACTAGTTTCAATTTTTGATTTGAAAATGGTCGGACTGAAAAGAGCGCGATGAATGTTGTTCCAAGTTCGTGTGTGATATGCTTGCGATCGAGACCCGGCAAATCACCACGCTCTTTCAAAGAGTATTTCGAGCATGAATATGGGACGTTGAGGGAGGGGTTTTGCAATGACGAGGAAGGTTTTACTTCCGGGTGGGAAGTGCTCTTAGGCCAATCAACCGTTGTCAATTGGGTCAGAAGTAAAAGTGCATCGGAAGTGGTGCAGATGAGATATCCGGGAGAATTTAAATTGGCTGGCGGACATGTTGAAGAAGGAGAGACCCTAGAATATGCAGCTAAAAGAGAGCTTATAGAGGAATTTTTTCCCGACTTGACATTCGAAACGATCAAACTGAGGCCATTTTCCGTCAAGCAGACCAAACCTGTAAGAATGAGGTCTCATTTAATGTATAACTTTGTTGCATTAGAAGAAGAGAATTCTTGGATGAAATCGGTCGATATTCATGAAATCAATTCAGACTTGAGGAAGCGAATTGCTTATTTTGAAGAGTTGATTGCTTTGGATGATTGTGATTACTGGAAAAAGTCAAACATGGAAAAGGAGCTTTTGTCACCAGAAGTTCACATGCTTCGCTGGGTCCCCTTGGAGGTGGCTATGGGTTATTGTCTCAGTAGTGTACGTTGTTTATTACTCCTCCAACTCTCTTTATTAAAAATCAACACGATAGGAGATACCGGGAACATTTGTGAATGCTTGGCAGAAGAAAAAGTTCGAACAGTATAATATTAAAAGTAGAGATCCGATGATTATGACTGGAGCTTCATTGTAAGTACTACCGATAGTTGAGATATATGGAAGGACTGAATCTTTTGTTTGAAGATTGGAACTCGAAAAATTTCAAAATATTGTTCATCTCAAAGCTTACAGTGAGTCTGCTGATCTACCTTCTTTAAAAGATACAACGCAATGGTTGTTTGACGGAATGTCCGAAGAAGAGATGCAGGAGGCATTGAAACTTCGCCAGCACTCAAAGAAGAGCGCCTTGCCCACCCTCTCTGAAATCGTTTCTCAACGAGACGCATTTTGTAAAATGTAAACTTTATTGTTTTAGAAACTTAACTAAATGATCACCTATTGTTTTAGAAGTGATAGCAAAAGCATTGGATTTGAGTCCAACAACCATATTAAATTGTCCCGATTGATCTTGAAAATGACACCTTCATCGCTATCACATACCAAGGATACCGTCAATGGTACATCCGTAGTAATTGCAAGGGCATCACATATAAACGTACCCACCGTCAGAGGATCAAATGCAATTACCTGTTGATTCTCATTGGCGTTAAATTTGTGAGGATGGCGAGTTGATGTCATGAGTTCGTATGGATCTACCCGGTGAATCTCCTCCAATATAAAATTTCCACTTAAAATGAGAACCGCACAAGAAGCGCTTTGTCCTTTGGCCCAAATAACTTCATCCTTAGCAACAGATTGAATATGCAGAAATGCTTGCAGGCTCGTTTTTTGGGTCACCGAAAGCATCCTTAAGATTGAATTTTGGGCAATTGCATGCCAGCTTCCATCAATTCTACTCTTCACCAAGCATCTCATTCTATCGTCCAGATGCTGATCTTTTCCTATCAAGTAATGAAATGCATATTTATCTATTTCAATAACGGTGCATTTTGTTTCAGCTGCGATTGTAGCCGTGCGTTCCTCGCCAGTCATAATGGAAATTTCTCCCAAATAATCACCAACACGAAAAAATTTCTTTGTTGGACCAAACGTAACCGATGCCTCACCTGATAAAATAATCATAAATTTGTCACCAGGTGTTCCTTTCTCTGCAATAACTTGTCCAGGGGCGTAGCTTACTTGATTAGACATAAAGAACAATTCTAGTGCTTGAGTTGTTCTAAAGCCCTTAAAAATATCAACAGAAGAAATAAGCTGAAGGAATTGAAATGTTTCGTGGTTCTCTACAGATTCCAACAATACTGTCGTATTCTTAATACCCGGTAAACACATTTTATATCCTTTCGCAACAGCGTCGGCTTGTTCTTTGGTACCGATATGTATCAAGCGAATATTCTTCTGGTACTCTTCAGGAAGAGTATCAAATGCAGAAATAGGAGTGTGAATTGGAGGAACTCCTGCTTCATGCAACACTATATCAGCATCCCATGGAAAGTTCATTAATGCATCGCATCTAGCTTGACTCAGAATGCCCCTATCACGAATCTTAACCAATCCATCTGGTTCGAAATAGGTGTCCGCAGAATACACGATTCGCTTACCTTCAAACGAAACTTCAAATCCTACACATGGAATTGCATGCAACGAATAAAAGAATCTAAAGGAAGCTCCGCCCCAATATGTAGGTTCTTCAACAAAAACAGGCCTAAAATCCACCAATTGACGAAGAAATGAAGGTGCTAGACCAGCAACTCCTGCATATTTCCGCAACAACGAATTAAAGACAGTTTTTGTAGTCATCAAAGTAATCTTGCCTTCAGTAATGATTTTTTGTATGGTACCAGCATCATGGTCAGCGTGGCAATGTGTCAAAATTGTCGCTGTGATAAGTTTCGGTTGTATCCCACTTTGTTTCAGAATTTCTCCTGAATGAGGAGGAGGGTCTACCATGATTCCTTGACCATTAATCCAGATAACAAATCCAGAGGTAGATCCTTTCGGATCAAAACCATGGGAGTTGCCCAAGATTGTGATCCCGAATCTTGGAATGGTGAACATGGAAACTTCCTCTTCATCTGGAACAGCAGGTCCTTCACTAGGGGGAACAAAACAGCTACCAGCTTCATCATCAGAAACTGTTGCTACGATTTGACCGTCTTGATACAATGTAAAGCCGAACTGCTCGTCTTTCACTACAACATCATTGCCGAGGTCACACTCGCCCATCGAATCAAAATAGGCAAACTTAATGAGACTATCGATCTCAATGGTAGGAGTGCCTGCTCGAGGCTCTCGAAAGTAATCAATCTCTTTCACATGATCTGGCATGGCTGCTCTTGTGGCAGGACTTGCGAATCGTGAGTACTCTTCTTCCGTGTACAGCTCATGTGCCTCGGGCCCATTAAGCGCTTCCTTCATTATATTTCGCAGGTCATTAGAGCAATCTGCTGCAGTAATCAACGTCACTTGGCGCTTCCGAACAAAGAAGTTGAAAAAAGCAGGGAATTCCAACTCACTCACATTGATGCCTTGCGATAAATTAAACCTCTCCCTCGGTACAACAAAAAAAGTGGGAACTTCAAAGCCCAAATTCATACTGTCTTTAACTGTTTCTGGTGGAATTCCAAATTGTACCGGGCCTGCTTTTGAATTAACGTACACGCCACCTCGTGGTAAGTGAAAGATATTCTGACTATCCGTTTTAGAGGAATCCGCACAAGAGCTTTCTCTCCCTCTAGTCTTCCTCAGTGACTTCGCGATACGGTATGGCGTGCGATTTTTTTCTTGGGTTGATTGAATCGCACCTTCCGTGGCTACACTACTTGTAGACATCATCATCTGTTTCCCAGAGGTAGTTTTGCGAGATTCCATCAAAGTAGTTTTCCGAAGCGTCGTTTCATTCAGTTGCCTCGTTGCTTCATCCAGAAGAACTTTTTGAGTTGCCTTTTCCGACTTCAGGAGCTCGACCTCCTCCTGAAGCTTGGTGAACGCTGGCTCTACACGCGATGAACTACTGGCGCCACTCCCCATACTGTCTCCTTCTTGTCTTCTTGAGTATTATCACTCCACTCGTCAGTTTCAGATCGCTTTGCAGTATACTCCCTCTTTCTTGCTCCTCTCCTAGCTCTTCCCCTATTTAATATATAACAAGAAGCAACGGACAAGTGAATTAGAAACTCAACGGATTTCTAAATGTCGGATGGGTCCCCGAAATACATTCTTCATACAGTTTACATTACAACTCACCGGTTTGAAACGCTTCTGCCAAATATTTCTACCGATAAAATCCACCTCGTAATTTCTCGGAAATCGATGAATGCTACACCAGAAGTTGCAAGAGAATGCACTTTGAGGAATTTCCAGCAAGTTTTTCCGTGGAGATTTCATCGGAACTTAGTATTCTCATTTTGGTATGGATTTCCCTGGTCTCGGCTCTAGATATAATTACAGCTCCTCCTACTAAGTTGATCTCTGATGAGCTGTATGAATGAAATTGCCAGGTTTTGCTATTTTAACTTGAAGTGTAAAGTTTTGTGTATTATTTTTTTTAATTAAATTATGGTAATTTGTTACACCTTTACGTCAAATCAAGGGAATTTGAACTAGAATATTTTCGAACATTAATGCATGTTGCATGGGTAAAATGAAATCCGCCTCTGAAAAAATCAAGAATGAGTTGCGGACGGTCCTTGCCAAATCGGAATAATTCAGGAATCGACCTGTGAACATCCTGCGGGTTGCTCAGCTCCAGTAAAATCTGGACTCCAGTTCTATTATTAGACAACAGAAATTTAGAGACAATATCTGACCTTGGAAAATTGCATTTAGATTTCTGCAAAGAAAAGTTCAAAAGTTCTTGTTCAAAATCGCTGGGCTCTGTTTAATTAATTGATAGATGTAGCTAAATTTTAAGAAGAATTTAATTATAAAAACTAACAAAGTAGCTCTGAAAAGCGAGTGTGTGTTGATACAAAGTGAATTTTTGCATTGATTCAATCAATTATGCGTTCACAAATGCAATTTTATGAGAAGTGGTCATGAAAGCGGTAAGTAATGGTAGGAATTCTTTTCATTGCCGTTATGTCGTTGGCACGTGGTGGGCGTGAATTCTCTGAGCAGCTTCTGAACATTGAATATCCTGGGTTTCAGATCATTATGAACCTTCAACCCTCATTGTAACATTGATCAAACTTATTCGCACGATACTACGATGCACGATATCATCATAAACTTTAACTTTTATGTGGCTATTGGATGAATAAGTGCAAACAGTTTCTTATCATTCTCAAACCCAACAACGTCCCAATTAAGTTATTTTCTAGTTGGTAAGTAAACCCTTGCTTTTAGAGTACCAGCCCAATAGTGGGAAGAGATGGTTCCCCTTGGTTCATAAAAAACATATCCGTTATCATGGAGCTGCTGTCAACTTTGGACAGGCGGGGCATGAATAAATTGAGAGCCTCTTTTAAGAAAGCTTCTCAAGGATTAAATCTCACATCCTTTGTTAAACTACTGAGTGTCCGTCTTCCCGAGAGCAGCATAGATGATAAGGAACTTATTTGGAAACTGCAAGATTTATTCGAACAAATCGATGTAAACGGCGACGGTCGGCTAGATTGGAAGGAATTTTCAGAATTTTGTATTAATGCTGGCATGGCTGCAACTTCTAACTCAAGTCTTGAAATCACCGAGAAGTATGTCGCTAGACGTTTTATTGATGTTGTTTCACATACAACTCATTTCAACTGTTTAAAGTATATTGATGAGTTTGATTTACTCGCAGTGTGCGAGAATATGCAACCAATAGTAAAAATATATCATGCATTCTCAATGAAGATGGCTCATCAAATTCAAATAGGATCCTCTGCGCTGTGCACGGAGTTCATTTCGACATCTACCAGAAAATTACTGGCGGTGTCATCTTCCAATTTAACTATTTCATTGTGGGATATTTCGGGGATTGAAACTACCTCTCCAAGGCATTTGCAGAACTTTCAAACTGAAACGGCGCAAAGAATACTAACCTTTGCGCCTCACCTGCAAGCATTGTTTACAACCGGCGCAGGATCAAAAATCCACATGTACCGTCTTGAAGCGGAAAGACTCCAGCTAGTATCTGCGTTTAAATCCAGTCATAGTGATTTAATCAAAGACATGTTAGCAGTTCCTGAATTGGATCTTTTGATAACCTGCGGCTTAGATAAACGGATTATCCTTTGGAAGATGGAAGGTTCGTCAATGAAGGTAAAGTGTGAGCTCTTAGGTCATTTTTTGGGTGTTCGCAGTCTAGCATATGCTTTTACTCAATCGCATACGCTTCTGATATCTGCAGGTTTTGACATGGACTGTTTGGTTTGGGATCTTGCTCGAGTTGGGACAGTGCCCTTGATGAAACTGACTAGCAATGCACCACTGGTAGCAGTGGCAGTACTGCCAAGCAACATGCAAGCAATAACAATTGATGTTGACGGACTGTAAGTACTTTTAGCTATTTTGAAGCTGTGCTAATCCTTTTAGACTCAAGACTTGGGATCTGAGAGAAGAGGATGGTCTCAGGGACAATGAACGAGGAATTCAATCATTCACAATAGGTGCAGCGGAACCTGTGTGCATGGCTGTCAGCTCAAGTGGTTCAATATTTACTGGGAAAAATCGAATTTCTATTTTCGATGCAGTGGATTTAGAGTCTCAGAAGCATCACCCAGTAGCTTGCATTTTCAATCCAACTTCGCTAACAATAGTCTGTGGTAAGTTTTTCATTAGTTTCTGCATAAATGAATCTCATGAAAGATTTATACAGCCATTCAAAACGACATCAAGATATGGGATGCCGTATCGGGTGAATTAAAATCACACTTTCAAAATATTTCTGGAGCTGTTGAGATTACTCAAATAAATTTGGACTTTCGAAACCGTAAACTGTGCGTCATGGACCAAAGAGGGGGTATCAATGTAGTCAACTACTTAAATGGAGTACAAATGAAAAGTCACAGCGCAACGAACAAGGAAATATCCCGTTCTGTTTATGTCAAAGAAGACCAGGTGTTACTAGTTGCATCTTGGGATAGAACCATTTGCATCTACGATGAAACTGTCTCTGATAAAGTTCCATTGCTCAGAAAGGTAGTTGATGCCCATAGTGCTGATATCAATGCCCTCGCTTACTCTCATGCCTTGTCACTGATTGCGTCTGGAAGCGAAAGTGGAATTGTTCGACTATGGGATTATCAATTTCTTACGTATGAAACAGATTTGCAAGTAGGATCTCCTGTCACAGCCATTCTGTTTTTTGAAAATTTTCCGATTCTAATGACATTCGACCAGAGTGGTTTAGCCAAACTTTGGGTCATACGACCATTTGAAAGTCGTTTGGATCTTTTTCGAAATGCTTGCTTTGCATCATTCTCGTGTAAATTGCTTTTCGGTTTCAATACTAACGAGGAATTTGTTACTTGTGCTGAACTGCTGCCAAATTTTCAAGTAGCGGTAGCTTCAAATACCGGGAGAGTGACTGTGGTTGATATGAGCCCATCCTTTCAAGACTTCGAACCTATATCAGAGTCAGTCAACAAACGAGAGAACTTTAATCCCTATCGAAAACTTACTTGTTTCATGGATCAAGATAAAATAGCTGCAGTGAAATCCGAGATGACTGTCGATGACTTGCCTTGGCCACTTCTACTGGCAAGTTGGAAGCAGCATGAAAGCAGTATTATATCTCTGCAAATTATTCCAGCGGATAATGGCATACAAGAGCAACTTGCTCTTACATGTGCGGAAGATAAGGCGGTTCGGCTGTATAGAATTGGGGGAATGATTCTTGGGGAGTTGGATTCAAATGAACGAAAAGCTCTGCAACTGCTTCAAACTAAAAAAAAATGGAGCTTTCCCATCGATATGAAGTGCCACAAGCAGATGCAATTAGACCAAGCTACAATACTCATGGGAAAATTGGTGTTCTCTGGTAATGACGCCCCCGATAACGTGGTTGACATATTGAAGAAGAATGAAGAAATGGAGTTGGCGATGAAGAATAAGGAGCAAAAAGAAATAGCTATTCGAAAAGCCAATAGACTCCAACGTGCCCAGCATGCAAGACTTTTGAACAGTGCTGAAGCATGCGCAAGTGATAAAAAGACGGTAGATGATGATAAACTTGTAGAACGATCCAGGCTGCTACTGCAAATGCAAGGTAAGAAGAATTGGAAAAAATCACAGCAAGAAGTGGCTGAAGAAAAAGTTCGAAGGAAGAAGAAGAAAAAGTATCTCCCTCAAGTGACGTCTAGAAGTCGAACTCCACTTATTTATGAACATTTTGAACGGGAGACAAAACCGAAACTCACGGTACCCATATCTAGTAATAAACCTTCAGCTTTATTGCAGAAAGAACTCGATAGTATTTCCTTCCGCCATCGTGCGTTTAAACGACATGAAATGTCTGCACCATGGATGCAGCACGAGGAAATTAAGAATCCATTTGAAAATTTGGCTTGGGATTATTTGAAGAATAAAATTAAGAGTGAACTGCAGAAGAAACCGTTGAACGTTTTCCAGAAAATTAGAGCTAGCGAGGAGGATGCTCATTATAATGAGGAAATAGATATGTTTGTAACTAAATCAAACACCCATGCAAATAAGGCTGAACTTGCGGATCAACTTGCAGAACTGAGGGGCAGATTATCTAAACGAATTCCTAGTAAGGTTCTCCCATCATCAAGTCAAATGGAACTCCTTAAAAGCAGCGAATGCACCACAATAAAACGAGTTTCGAAAACCTTAAATGAACCAAATGAAGCCCAGATTCACAAATTGAAAACTCAACGATTCTTCGGTAAGTATATAGTCGTCGTTTTATAAATTGCATCAACTCTAATTTTGTTCAAATTTTAGGTATCTACTCCAAGCCGGATGTGATGTATTTCAAGCAGCTATTTCATCAATTGGATTCCGACCACGATGGTGTTATTACTTTAAAAGAGTGGCAGGCCGTCATGAGGGAAACATCCACTGAATCTGGAAACTTTAGGTCTGTTCTTGATGATCCGAATATGTTCAATATTCTAGATAAAGATAATTCCGGGGCTATTGCCATGGGCGAATTCGCAAGGATCATATTCAATAAAGCGAGTGTCCATGATTTTGATGATATTATGGCATTTTTGAGTCTTCCTAGCAAGAAAGAAAAGACTTCTGGTTTGAAGAAAGATTCTTCTGGAAATAATAAAGTGAAACATCCCCGCTCATTCAAGACTGAAATTCGGGCACTTTTCAACCTGTATGATTTAAATCGAGATGGCGAAATCAATATGAATGAGCTTCAGCACGCTCTTCAGCAAAACAGTCAGTTGTATTTAAGTACTGATCACAAGACTCTTGATAGAGGTCTAAACTTTGGTGATTTGGACGAACTCTGTAAGAAATTTGACTTAGACAAGAATAGCACCATCAACTTTGATGAATTCTACATGATTTTTATTGAGAATTGGTCTTAATCTCTTCCAGAAACCCTCGTTTCCAACTTTGATTATAATAATATAGTTGAAAAATTATTTTACTTCAGCGGCTGGACCGCGAATTCTTTTGTTTGAGTTGAGGCCCGTCGGCGTGTCTGAGTTCCTTTTAGCTGGCTTTGCTGTTGTGTTTTCACCATCAGCAATGTTATCAACAAATTCAAGCGCATCTTGATTATTCAGTTCCACCATAGCTGATACTTTGTTTTGAAATTGGATTCCAAAGCACTTGTTAGCGACATGCACCAGCTCAGGCCTGAAGGTGGTAGTGATGAATTGTGCGTCCTTAGACTGCCTCTGTATCATTGAAGCCACCGATGCCCGATGATTGGCATCAAGTGCTTGGTCGATCTCATCAAATAGATAAAACGGAGCTGGGTCACAACGTTGAATCGCAAATATCAATGTCAGAGCAACCAATGCTCGTTGGCCTCCTGACAGCTGACGCATTTTGAACTGTTCTCCTGTACCACTGAAGGAGACCCGTGGCGATACACCCTTACACTCTTCCACTTGATCTGCATCT
>Ga0105054_10010437_pt1 | contig 11812 bp, 12 predicted proteins | sample BON02_FD_78091 | JGI IMG/M metagenome (GOLD analysis project Ga0105054, IMG submission 78091) | Freshwater microbial communities from Lake Bonney liftoff mats and glacier meltwater in Antarctica - BON-02 (megahit assembly) | ecosystem: Environmental > Aquatic > Freshwater > Ice > Glacier... | reverse complement strand
GTAGCTGCCCAGCGGGTCGCGTGCCAGCGCCCCGCGGGGACCATGCCAGCGCGTAATGATGCCCAGCCCGGCCTGCAGGAACTCGTCGCGCACCGCACCGCCGGCCAGGCGTGCCGATGCCAGACGGTCGCGAACGTACCGGGCGCTGTGCGGCAGCAGACGCCGGTAAACCCACTCGGCATCGATGTTGATACCGGGAAGTTCGGGCGGGTAGAGGCCCCTCTTGTTCAGCCAGACGAAAGCCAGAGCGGAGAAGAACAAAAGCTGGCACTGCGTGACGATATGGGCCCAGGTGTAGGGCGCGTAATCCACCGGATAGGGCAGCATGTCGTAGAGCAGCCAGGGATAAACGCCGTTGAAGATGCAGACGACGGCCGCGATCGTCATGGCGATCAGCATGGATCGGGGCGCCTCCTTCGTGCGAATGCCCGAGTCATGGGCAAAGAAGGCGAAGAAGGGAATCTTGATGCCGGCATGGTGGAAGACGCCGGCCGAGGCAAAAAGCAGGGCCAGCCAGACCAACTGGTGGTGATCCTCCAGGGCGGCAACCATGATCATGGACTTCGAGACGAAACCCGAGAACAGCGGGAAGGCCGAGATAGAGGCTGCGCCCACGATGCACAGGACGGCGGTCTTGGGCATCGACTTGTAGAGGCCGCCCAGTTCGGAGCCGCCGATCTTGCCGGTGCGGAACAGCACCGCGCCCATCGACATGAACAGCAGGCCCTTGAAGATGACGTCGTTGAAGGCGTGCGCGATCGCGCCGTTGATCGCCAGTTCCGTGCCCAGGCCGATGCCGCAGACCATGAAACCGAGCTGGTTGATCATCGAGTAAGCCAGCACGCGGCGCAGATCGTTTTCGATCACGGCATAGAAGATCGGGAACATGGCCATCGTGGCGCCGATGTAGATGAGAATTTCGGTGCCGGGGAACAGCCGGGCCAGGGCCAGGATTCCGATCTTGGTGGTGAAGGCGCTCATGGCGACACCACCGGTTTCGGTGGCTGCCGGATAGGCGTCGGTGATCCAGTTGTGGAGCAGCGGGAAGCCGCACTTGATGCCGATGGCCAGGAAGATCAGCCAGGGGCCCGGACCGACAAGCTCCAGAGGTTCCAGATCGAGCGGATTGCCGTTGGCAAACAGCGCGATGATGCCGGCCAGCAGCAACATGCCCGAAAGCACCTGAATGACCAGATAACGCACGGCGCTGCGAAGGGAGTCCGCAGTGCGCCGCGCCAGAATGAGGAAGACCGAGGTGAGCGCCAGGCCCTCCCAGAAGAGGAAGAGGGCGAGCAGGTCGCCGGCAAAGGCCGCGCCCAGGGCGCAGGCGGCATAGGCCAGCACGCTGACGTGCTGGATCCGGTCGCGCATGTGCAGGCTGTAGATGACACAGATCAGCGTCGCCAGATGGAAGAGCCAGCCGAACAGGCGCGCCAGCCGGTCGCTCTCGACCAGGATCACGTCGCGCCCGAGCAGGGCAAAGGACATCACCGCATCGTCGGGCAAGGCATAGAGGTTGACCGCGCCGACCAGGGGCGTAGCCAGCATGATCGCTGCGCGCAGGCGGCCGCGCGTGAGGGCGGCCAGCAGCGCGCCGGCAAAGAAGATGAGGAAGGGTGCGACGGGACTCATTCGTAGTAATCGTCCCGGCGCATCAGCACCTTGCGCAACTGGGTGGCGACCAGCACCAGCACGACGCAGGCGATGAAGCCGTAGATCGCGTAGAAGCCGAAGACCGCTTCCCAGGGGTGATCGACATGGCGCTCGACGACGAAATCGGCCGCCACGGCGATGCCGCAGGCGACATACAGCCCCCACAGCAGATAGCGGACATTGCGCCCGTCATCGAAGAGATGACGGCGCTCCCGGCGCGGTGTTTCGGGCTGATCGCTCATTACGGGCTCCCCTGCCGGGTCAACGCCCGGGCGAGCAGGTCGATCAACGGATCGGGCGCAAAGAAGAGCACGACGCAACCTGCCGACGTGATCGCGATGGCGACAAGGCAGGCCATGGGCGCTTCATGGAGGCGTGAAGATGCGCCTTCCGGCAATGGGCGGAAGAAGGCGCGGAAGGGAATGGGCAGCAGATAGGCGATGTTGAGCAGGGTGCTGGTGGCAAAAACCGCGACCAGGATCCATTGCTGGGTGTCGAGCGCGCCTTCGATCAGCAGCCACTTGCTCCAGAGGCCGCCGAAGGGCGGCAGGCCGATCAGGCTCAGGCTGCCGATCAGGAACGCGCCGAAGGTAAACGGCATGACACGGCCCATGCCGTCGAGCTGGCTGATGTCGGTCTTGTGGGCGGCAACCAGGATGGCGCCGGCGCAGAAGAACAACGTGATCTTGCCGAAGGCGTGGGTGGCGATGTGGAGGCCGCCGCCCAGGAAGGCCGCCGGGTCGGCGATCAGCGCGGCAAGCACGATGTAGGAAAGCTGGCTGATCGTGGAGTAGGCGAGCCTTGCCTTCAGGTTGTCCTTGGTCAGGGCCACGAGCGAGGCCGCGATCACGGTGAAGGCGGCGACCGCCTGGAGCAGACCGGTTGCGGTGAGACTGCCCAGCAGGTCGAAACCGAAGATAAAGGTGGCGATCTTCAGCACGGAGAACGCGCCGGCCTTGACCACTGCCACGGCGTGCAGCAGGGCCGAGACCGGCGTCGGTGCGACCATGGCGGCAGGCAGCCAGCGATGCAGCGGCATGACCGCGACCTTGCCGATGCCGAAGACATAGAGGGCCAGAAGCAGGCCGGCGAGCGCAGGCTCGACCTTGCCGGCCAGGATGCCGCCATGCTGGAACTCGAGCGTGCCCGCCACCGTGTAGGTGACGACGATGGCGACCAGGAACAGGCCGATCGAGCTGCCCATCAGGATGCCGAGATAGAGGCGGCCGGCGCGTCGCGCTTCGTCGGTCCCGGCATGGGTGACGAGCGGAAAGGTCGAGAGCGTGAGGACCTCGTAGAAGATGAACAGCGTCATCAGGTCGCCGGCAAAGGCGATGCCCATGGTCGCGGCGATGGCAATGGCAAAAAAGACGTAGAAGCGGGTCTGGTTCTTCTCGTGATGGCCGCGCATGTAGCCCACGGCGTAGATCGTCGTGACGAGCCACAGGAAACTCGCGACCAGGGCGAAAATCATGCCGAGCGGCTCGACGCTCAGGGTCAGCGGCAGGTTGGCGATGGGGCCGCTGACTTCGAGAGGCACGACCGGCCCCAGGGTCAGAGTCCAGGCGAGAAGAGCAACGATGACGATGAGCAGGGAGGCCCCACCCAGGGTGATGGTCTCACGGACATCGGGAAAGCGGCGGGCAAACAGGATCAGCGGCACACACAACAGCGGAACCGCGATGGCGATGAGAGGCAGCCAGGAGGCGGGAAGGGCCGTCATCATGGTTCGCCCATCAGGAAGCTGACGGCATAGGACGCCACGCCCACGGTGGTGTCGGTCGCCACGCCGAAGGCAACGCAGAGCACGGTGAGCAACAGGGTCGGGACCAGCAGCAGGGCAGGCGCCTCGCGCACGCGGGCGGTATCGGGGGGCGGGGCGAAATACGCGACTTCGACGACGCGCCAGATATAGACCACCGCGAGCAGCGAACTCATGACGACCAGAACCGCGACCGGCCACATGCCGGCCTCGACCGCGCCCAGGATCAGATACCACTTGCTGACGAAGCCGACGGTGAGCGGCACGCCGATCATGGAAAGCCCGGCGACGACGAAACAGCCCATGGTGACCGGCATGCGCCGGCCCAGGCCGCGGAAGCTGGAGATGTCGGCACGCCCCATGCGCAGGATGACGCAGGCCATGACCATGAAGAGCGCGCCTTTCATCAGACCATGGTTGAAGACGTGGACGATGGCCGCGATCAGGCCGTCCTTGTTGCCAAGGCCGATGGCCGCGGAAATGTAGCCGACCTGCGCGACGCTGGAGTAGGCCAGCATGCGCTTGAGGTCGGTCTGCCAGATCGCCACGAGGGAACCCGCGAAGGCCGCCGCGATGCCCAGCGGAACCAGGACCCAGCCGACCATCATGTCGCCGAACACCCACTCGGCGCCGAACACCGTGAAGATGAAGCGGATCATGATGTAGGCGCCGACCTTGGTCGCCGTGGCGCCGAAGAAGGCCGAAACCATCGACGGGGCATAGGTATAGGCGTTGGGCATCCAGGCATGCGCCGGGAACAGCGCGGCCTTGACCGCGGCGCCGACCAGGATGAAGGCAAGCGCCGCCTGGATCGGGGCCGTATGGCGCAGATCCACGACACGCTCGCCCAGGTCCGCCATGTTGAGCGTTCCCGTCATCATGTAGAGCAGGCCGATGCCGATCAGGATGAAGGTCGCGCCGACCGTGCCCTGAACGAGATAGTTGAAGGCCGCCGCCGCTGCCCGGCGATCGGTGCCCGTTGCGATCAGCGCGTAACTGGAGAGCGATGAAATCTCCAGGAAGACGTAGAGGTTGAAGGCGTCGCCCGTGATGACGATGCCGAGCATGCCGGTCAGCGCCAGCAGGGCAAGCGTGAGGAAGAGGCGGCGCGACCGCTCCGTCGTTTCCGAGCCGATGCCCAGGCGCACCGCGGGCATGACGATGGCGGCCATGCCCGAGACCAGGCACAGCAGAAGCGCGTTCAGCGGATCGACGACATAGACGATGCCCCAGGGAGGCTCCCAGCCGCCCATGCGGTAAACGACCTCGCCCTCGGCAAGGACCTGATTGAGCAGAGCAATCGAGATCGCAAAGGTGACGAGGCTGACCAGCACCGCGAAGGGCTGGGCCAGTCGCGGGTTGAACAGCAGGGCGCAGATCGGCGCCCCCACGAGGGGCACCACGATCTGCAGCGCGGGCAAATGGGCGAGAAGGTTCATGGGCTCAAGGCTCGTCGGCCGCGATGACGTCGTCTTCCTCGGTGGTGCCGTAACTCTCCCGGATACGCACGATGAGTGCCAGGGCCAGGGAGGTGGTGGCGACCGAGACGACGATGGCCGTGAGGATCAGGACATGGGGCAGCGGGTTGGAATAGACCGCGTCGGGGTCGTCGACGACGATGGGCGCGGTGCCGCCGCGGACATAGCCCATGGAGATGTAGAACAGGAAGACGCCGGTCTGGAAGATGTTGAGGCCGATCACCTTCTTGAACAGGTTACCCCGCACCATGATGACCCACAGGCCGACGCACAGCAGTGCCGTGGCCGCCCAGGTGTTGGCGTGGGCCATGAAGAAGACAAGCGCCTCCGTCATCGGTGCCACCGCTCGGCGAAGGTGATGAAGATCGCCGTCATGACCGACGCCACCGTGATGCCCACGCCCAGTTCGACGAGCAGGATGCCAAGGTGCTGTCCGTGGACGGGATCGTGGCTGTCGAGAACGCCGTAGTCGAGATAGGTACCGCCGGCGAACAGGCTCGCGATGCCGACACCGGCGTAGAGCAGCAGACCGCCGGAAATCCCGAAGAGCAGGATGCGCAGGGGAAGCGCCTTGATCAGCCGCTCGATGCCGAAGACGAGGCCATAGACGATGAAACCGGTGGCAAAGATGACGCCGGCCTGGAAGCCGCCGCCCGGCCCGAAGTCGCCGTGCATCTGGACGTAGATGGCAAAGAGAAGAACGAAGGGCACCAGCATCTTGGTGACGACGCGGACGATGAGATGTTCGTTCAACGGCCGTCCCTCCGCCAGCGCCAGAGCAGGGCAAGCACGGCAATGCCCGCCGTGAAGATCACGGTGGTCTCGCCCAGCGTGTCGTAGCCGCGATAACTGGCCAGAATCGAGGTCACCATGTTGGGAACGCCGATCTCTTCAGGCGAAGCCTCGATGTAGCGTGGCGCGACATGGGTGTGGATGGGGGCATCGGGATCGCCGAAATGGGGCATTTCCAGCGAAGCGTAGATCATCCCGGCAGCGACCACGGAGCAGGCCGCGACCGCGATGGCATTGCGGACCGGCCGGCGGCGCAGGCGTTCGCGCCGGGCCGAAAGGGAGATGGCCGCAAGCATCAGGGTGAGCGTGATGCCGGCCCCCACGGCGGCCTCGGTGAAGGCAACGTCGACGGCATCGAGCAGGACGTAGATCGATGCCAGCACAAGGCTGTAAACGCCGCCCAGGATCGCGATGGCGATCAGATTGGTCAGGCGCGCCATCGCGATCGCCATGGCGACGACCAGCAGCAGGAGCAGGATGTCGATGATCTGTTCCATGGCGGCTCAGGGCCTTCCGGCATGGCTGTCTTCATCGTCGTTCTCGTCTTCGTCGCCGTCGGCACTGGCCTCGGGATCGACGCCGCCCAGCAGTGCCGCGTGGGCCAGGGCATGGCTGGCGGTGGGGGCGGTGAAGAAGAGAAAAATGCCGACCAGGATCAGCTTGACCGTCACTAGGGTCCAGCCAGCCTGCAGCGCCATGCCAAGGATGAGCAGGGCGGCGCCGCCGGTATCGGCAAGCCCGCCGGCATGAATGCGGGCGAAGAGGTTGGGCAGGCGCACCAGACCCAGACCGCTGGCAGCCATCAGGCAGCCGCCGGCGGTCAGGAGCAGCCAGCTTGCCATGTCGATGGCGAGGTTCAACGGTCCTCGCCCAGATGGCCGTGCTTGAAAAACTTCAGCGCCGCCAGGGTGCCGACGAAGTTGAGCAGGGCGTAAACCAGCGAAAGGTCCATGAAATCCGGCCTGCCGGCGAGAAAACCCAGCAGGGCGATCAGCATCACCGTCATGGTGCCATAGACGTTCACCGCGAGGATGCGGTCATAGACCGTGGGGCCGCGTACCGCGCGGATCAGGGTCAGCGCCATGCCCAGGACGACCAGGAGGGTGGCCAGAAGGATCATCGCCGGGCCCCCTCCATCTGGCATACCCGGCGGTTCATTTCGCCTGCCAGGAGGTCGTCGTAGCCGCCGCGCGTCAGCGCGTGAACATGGATGCGGTCTTCGAGGACGGTCAAGGCAACGGTTCCCGGCGTCAGGGTGATCGAATTGGCGAAGGTCACCAGGCCGACGCTGGTGCATTGCCCGGCCGGCACCCATCCGGCCACCGGCGAGATCGGCAGACGGGGGTGGAGGACAATGCGCAGGACCTGAAGGTTGGAGAGGGCGATCTGCCAGAACAGCCACGGATAGTAGATGAACGCCCGCCAGGTCAGGCCGATGGGATGGCCCTCGCCGTCGATCACGTCCATGCGGTGGGCAATAACCACCACGAGCAGGCACGCAACCGCGCCCGAGATCATCAGGAATGGTTCCCATATGCCTGAAAGGATCAGCCAGGTGCCGTAGAGCACGGCGAACAGGCTGAGAGTACGCAGCGAAAACATCCGTCCTCCATGGTCTGGCAGCAAGCTTAAGGGTCATGCATCGCCGCGGGACGATCAGCCGCAGAGTATGCCGAAGGCAGCCGCTGAGGCCAAGTTCAACCGGTTCCCTGTGGTCAGGGCTCCCGCGCGGGCGCGTCAGGCGCCGGGGTCTCGACCCTGAACATCGGCTCCTGTGCGTCGGCCGGCCCTGAGGCCGGGTGTTCAACCAGGTCTTGCGCGCCATGATCGGCCGGCTGCTCAACGATCTCCTCCTCGGTCTCGTCGAAGGTTCCCTCGACGGCCTCGTAGGCGACACGTGAGAGGTCGTCGAGCATGTCGTCGGTGTCGATCGGTTCGCCGGTCAGGTCATCGACGATCTCGCTCATCATGTGCGCGGGTATGTCACGCAGGTTGCCGGCGTCGATGTCGCGACAGCGCAGGAAATAGGCATCGCCCAGGTAACCCGCTCCCTCCATGCGCATCCGGTGGCGCGTGACCCTGCCGGCGGGATCCAGCAGGGAAAAGGTGAGGGGCTGCGCCAGCCCGTCGGCAAAGATGTAGAGGGCATCCAGCAGCAGGTCAGGCGGCGGCTGGATGACCGCGGCCTGCGGGACCGCCGCTTCGGTGCCCTGCACCGCGGTAGGTTCCAACCGGCCACGGCGGCCCGGCCTGCCGCCACCGATGTCCATGCGCAGCCGCTTCACCCACGGAGCCAGTTCCATCATCATCAGGCCGATGCCCAGCACGAGCAGACCCTGATTGTAGGTCGTGGCCTGGAGAACCGGCAGTTTCTGGAGCAGCGCCTGGGCATCAATGTCGGGCGGCAACACCCCGTTGTACATATCGATGATCTGCGGAATGGTGAGGCCGAGCATGTCGGTGAGCTGCCGGGTCAGCGCTACCGAGAGGAACAGGACGATCATGAGAGCGCAGAAGATCAGCCAGCGGTACCGGCCGACCATGCAGAAGGCGATGGCAAACAGCGCGAAGACGACGACCGCCGTGCCGGCGTTGCGGCCTGCCGCAAGGGGATCGGCCAGCAGGGTCGACGGGTCGAAGAGCGAGCCGGTGACGTGCCCGGGGACGCTGAGCTGCGGCAGAAGGGAGCCTGCGGCAACAAGCAGCGCGCCCAGGACACCCAGGACGAAAGCTGCATTGATGGTGAGGCCGCTGCGCGTGCTCATACTGCTGCTTGTGCTGGTATCGGCGGCTTCATCGGTCATTTCCCCTGCTCGTGCCGGGGAGTTTACCTTCGCGACCGATCATCTGGCCATCGAGACCGTCGATGGCCGTTCGTTGCCGTTTTCGGTGGAACTGGCGCTGACGCCCGAACAACGGGCGCAGGGCCTGATGTTCCGCGAGGAACTGGCGCCGGATGCGGGCATGCTGTTCCTGTTCGACCGTGAGTCGCCCCGCGCCTTCTGGATGAAGAACACCTACCTGCCGCTGGACCTCCTCTTCCTCGATAGCGGCGGGACCATCGTCTCGATCGCCCGGGATACGACGCCCCTGTCGGAGACGCCGATTCCGTCGCAGGTACCCGCCGCGGCCGTGCTGGAACTCAATGCCGGCACAGCAGCCCGCCTCGACATCGCGCCGGGCGACACCGTTATCTATCGTGCGTTTTCCCAGTGAAGCCGCAGTGTTCCTGCTGCTTCTGCCCAACAATCAGTATATGATCGATTTTAACGTTGCTTTGCGATAACAGCGACATGATCGGAACAGCGACATGATCGGAGATCAAGCATGAAGCTCTTGAAGCGTTTGGTGTTGGTTGCCCTGGCAATCGGCATGACGGGCAGTATGGCTCTCGCGCAGCAGGAGCAGGTCGGGCAGATCGCCGAATTTGTCGGAACAGCTACGGTGGCGCGTGCCGGCGGCAGTCAGGCTTTGGGCCTGGATGCGCCGATCTACCAGAATGACACCATCGAAACCCAGAGCGGCACCGTTCTGCTGATCACCTTTGTGGATGGCACGAACCTCTCGATGTCGTCGAACGCTGCCATGACAATCGACGAAATGGTCTACAGCCCGGGCGCCAGCGACAACAGCGCCCTGTTCTCGTTGACCACCGGCCTGTTCGTTCTGGTCAGTGGCGACGCCGCACGCAGCGGCGACATGGTGGTCTCGACGCCTGTGTCGACCATCGGCATCCGTGGCACGGCTGTGGCAATCAAGGCAGCAAGGGAGGAGATCGAAAACACCATCACCCTGCTGCGCGATCCCAACGGCAACGACGGTCTGGTCGAGGTCTCCAACGAGCTGGTTTCTGCCGTCCTGCAGGTTCTGGGTGACAGCGTGACATTGACGCGCCGCGACACTCCGAAACTGACGGTGCGCAAGATGTCGCCTGCGCAGATGGCCAAGCTGTTCGGTTCGGCCCTGGCGATCATGCAGCGCCACACCAACTCCAACCTGGGTGCAGACCAGGCGACGTTCGATGACCTTTCGGCCGATGATGCGGCCGATCTCCAGCTTCTGTTTCTGGACCTGTTCAAGGAAGCCAGTGCGGAATGAGGCGCAGTTGACGCGGACCAAACCAGCCTGCACAAGGCCGGTCGTCGGGGCGTAGCGCAGTCTGGTAGCGCACCTGCTTTGGGAGCAGGGGGTCCCCAGTTCGAATCTGGGCGCCCCGACCATCGTTTGAGCGGATCTTGCCTGGTTCGCAGGGATCGCCGCTTGCGCCTGTCTTCAGAGCAGGAACATGTCCTGGGTGAGATCTTCAGACGCGATATGCAGGAGCAGGATGCTGTCGGTGTCGCTGAGGTCAATGAGGGCATTGCCTGCTGTGTCGGCGCCGATCTGAAGCACGTCGAAGGTCAAGCTCAGGTCTGTGAGATCGATCCGGTCGCGCAGGAGGTCGAAATCGTCGACCACATCCCGGCCGTCGCCTGCCACAAAACGAAACGTGTCGCTGCCGTTGCCGCCAGCAAGTCTGTCGTCGCCGCCGCCACCGGCAAGGGTGTCGTTCCCTCCGTTGCCCTTCAGGACATTGGCGTTGTTGTCGCCTGTGATGATGTCGGCGTGTTGGCTGCCATAGATGCCCTCAATCGAGAACAGCCTGTCGGTCGACCCGGTGCCGTCAATTACCGTGCCGAGATTCAGGTCGGCCACGATCCCGCTGCTTGAGTCCTGATAGTGGGCAAAGTCGAAGCCGTCGCCCCCGTCGAGCTGGTCGCTGCCGGCCCCGCCGTGCAGGCGATCCTGTCCTGCATCGCCAAACAGCATGTCGGCTCCGCCGAGGCCCCACAGGATGTTGTTGCCGTGATCGCCACGGAGGGTATCGCCAAATCTGGAGCCTTCCAGTTCTTCGATATCGATCAAGCGATCGCCGAAGGCCTCTCCTCCCGACGCACTGCCGGTGGAGAGATCAACGGACACGGCTGAACGAGAGTGCTGGTAACTCGCACGGTCACGGCCATCGCCGCCGTCGAGGATATCGGCGCCGCCGCCGCCGTTTAACTGGTCGTCGCCATCCTCGCCCGACAACGTGTCGGCGCCATCCAGGCCGATGATCCTGTTGTTGGCGACATTGCCGGTGAGCCTGTCGTCGAAGTAGGAGCCAACCAGCCCCTCAATGTTCACAAGACTGTCGCCTTCGGCGTCGCCTTTGCTGCCCTGGCCCGATGTCAGGCTGATCCAGACACCCGAAGACGAATCCTGGTAATGCGCGTAGTCGAACGATGTCCCGCCATCGAGATGGTCAGCCCCTGCGCCGCCGTAGAGACGGTCAAGCGATGCTCCGCCCAGAAGCGTGTCGTCCCCGGCCAGGCCATAGAGCAGGTTGCACTGTTCGTCTCCCGCGACCGTGTCGTCGAATCGCGACCCCATCACGTTCTCTATGGACCAGATGCGATCACCGTCGGCGTCGCCACCGCTTGCCTGGAATGTGGCGAGGTTGACCGATATCCCCTCAGCCGAAAGAGAGTAGGCGACGGTGTCGCGACCGGCACCGCCGTTGAGCCGGTCGGCGCCTGCACCGCCCCGGATCAGGTCGTCGCCGTCGTCGCCGAACAGGCGATCCCTGCCGTCGCCACCGAACAGAAAGTCGTCGCCATCGCCGCCTCGGAGCAGGTCGTTTTCGCCGCGCCCCTTGATCACATCCCGGCCGTTGCCACCGGTGAGCGTGTCCAGACCGTCGCCGCCATCCAGGATGTCGTCACCCTCGTCACCCGTGAGTATGTCGTCGCCTGGACCTCCGAAAACCAGGTCGTCGCCATCGTTGCCGTTGGCAAGGTCATTGCCATCGCCCAGAACGATGTGCTCGTTCGGCCCGCTTCGCGGCAGTTCAAGCGACACGCTATCGGTGATGGTGTCGAGACTCGTGCGCAGCCGGTCGATGCTCTCCGGGCCAACCCCAGGAACCCCGGAAAGGGTGCGCAGGAAACGTTCGGCGATCTGCTCCCCGCCGTATGCGCTGTAATGCAGGCCGCTGGCCTCGAACTCGACATCATCGGCATCGAGGATATGAACGGCTTCCCGCTCGGATGCGACGGCCACCTGGGCATTCCGCACGAGGCCCAGATAGGGAAGGGATCGCGAAGCC
>Ga0105054_10010435_pt1 | contig 11814 bp, 5 predicted proteins | sample BON02_FD_78091 | JGI IMG/M metagenome (GOLD analysis project Ga0105054, IMG submission 78091) | Freshwater microbial communities from Lake Bonney liftoff mats and glacier meltwater in Antarctica - BON-02 (megahit assembly) | ecosystem: Environmental > Aquatic > Freshwater > Ice > Glacier... | reverse complement strand
CAGCGACGAGAGCATCTCGGACTCGTGGAGGTCAAAAAAGCGAGAATCGGTGGTTCTCTCGCTCAGAACTTCACCGCGATTCTCATACGCGCAGACGAACCGGGAACGGCGGGCGCCATCGGCCATGAAGATCAGCCAAGTGCTTGGAGGCTGCGGGGGGATCTTCGAAGCTCGCAGATCCTGATGGCGCGTGTACTCCAAGAGATTCGCGGGCGTCGCGTCGGCGGACGTGCGGATTCCCTCCAACGTCTTGGGGGTGTGCCGGATGGCCAAAATGTCGCCGAATCTCGTGATCTCTCCTGCCAGGAGGATGTGTCCCAGATTCAGGTTGCCGCCATCAGCTGCCACGAGCAGATGCTACTCGTCTCGCCGAAATGCAGGATCTCGCGCCGATCCCCGTCACACTCCGCATCTGTGTCGGCTGGCTCAGCATCCGGCGGGGCCTTGCCCGCCTCCCGTCGGCTCACCGAGCCGGGAGCCGAACCACGAATTCAGGATCTCGCGCCGAACCTCGTCGTACCCCTATGTGAATGAACCGGGCGACGACGTGATCGACTTGGTCACCGATCGTGGTGTCCGTCTTGGCGCTTCGATCGACGATGCGGTCGCCGCATATCCGAACGCCATCGTCGACAGCGGTTTCGTGTTCGAACGTGACGTGTTCGAAGGAAGCTTTGGCACCGGCGGACGCCTGTTCCGCATGTTTGCCGGCGTCGAACTTTGCCAAGCCTTGGTTTGCGCAGCAGACAGCGTCGAAGTGTGGGCGACAGGCTCAAATCCAATCCGCAGTCCCTCAGCGACTTCAGGCGAGACCAGAAACGGTTGCGCCCGGGACCTACCTGAACAAGCCGAACTCCCACCCAGATCCGAAGCGCCCCCAAAGTTCCCGGTCAGGGCACTATTTCGCACAAATCGGACAGCATCAATACCGGCGCAGCTCGGAGTTTAGAGCTGTCGGACGAATCGATAGTCGGAGATAGTGAGCTCGCCATTGATTCGAGTTACGTCGATGTGAACAATCTCGCGACTGGTGGAACCATCTCGCAGCGCGTAGCGGAGGGCCGCCTCAACCGTGGTCCCTGGCGGATTCCCTGCGATCTCACCGACAAGCGACGTGGCATCGATCCCTACGTTGTCGACTCGGTCCCAGAAGCTGACGAAAGACTCGTAGCTCCCGTACCGCGCTTGGTACGACGTCGACAGCGAAGACCAGGCCTCTTCATAGGATCGAGCACCCGCCGCGAGCAGGTAGGAACGAATGGCGGCGACACCATCTTCAAGTCCAGGTCCGGTAGCCGTCTCAGGCGGATCACTGGGTCCGGCGTAGGAAGAGCCATTCCACCGCCAGATGTGGCTGTAGTCAGCGCCCTCGGCGCAAGTGGGTTCGCACACCTGAAAAGCCTGGTTCAACTCAAACACGCCGTCGTTATCTACGTCGACGACGAATGCGTAGTAGTACCCGTCGTAGAAATCGTCAGTCAGGGTTCCGATCGAGTCGAAACCGTCACTCGTAGGAATCAACACCGATACCCCGGTGAACCTGCCAGGGTTCCACTTGAGAAAGATGTGCCCGAGTGCATCGACAGTCGTATCGACATCGTCCTCAGGTGCCAGGCCCCAAAAGTCGAACTCCTCGAAATCCCCTTGCGCAAACCACTCGAAGATTCGATTGCCAGTGGCATCGACGACCGCCGTTACCGATGGAAAGAACCGCTGATAAGCCGAGCCACCTCCACTGCGCACTACCTGGATCGTCACCGACCCGAGCGTCGGATGATCGTATGCCAGTGCCGCAGTCAGGCCGTCAGCAGCGATCTCGGCGACGCCGCTCGGTGACGACGAGCGGAGGAGGACGATGTCGTAGCCGGAGCCCCCGATTTCGGTGTCGTCGAACAGTCCGCCGATCTCGTCGATTAGACCGCGGATTCCAGCGAAGCCGGCGTTGACGAGGCCGTACACGATCCCGACGGCCGCAGCGATGACTCCGACCGCAACGCTGCCGACTCGGGCCGCCAAGCCGGAAAGTGTGCCGAGGTAGTCGCGGATGACGTCCTCACCGCAGCTGAGAGCGAAGAGGGTGGTGTCGTTGACGACTTGTGCAAACGACTCTGGTGCGATCGGCGCTGTTGCAGCGGCGATGTCTTCGCCGTAGTGCTCGGTGTAGCACTTGATGAACTCAGCTCCGGTGAGGAGATCTTCGGCGCGGACGTCCTTGGTGTCGACCGCCAGCCATTTGGCGGTCAGGAGGTACATGTCGATTCCTTGGAGTGCGATCGACCAGAGCCAGGAAACAGTGGAGATTTCAGCCACGACGCGAGCGCCGTTGCCAGTATCGAGACCGGAAGGTTCGAGCACGATTGTTTGGCCTGAGCCGATGAGGCGAGAGATAGTCGTGTTGGTTTCTCGCGATGCACTGTCGAGCCAATCCCCGATGGCTTGGGGTGACGCACCGGCACCTTGATACTCGACAACGTTCCACGATTTTAGGAACCGGACTTGAACTCCGGCGTTCCAGTTGTTGGCGACTTTGAGGACATCGCGTCCATCCTCTCGACCGAAGCACCACTTGACGAGGTCACCGACGTCCGACACGACTTCGATACCCGCTTCGCGAGCGGCCTGTTCATCACCGCAGACGGGGTTGTCGATGTTCGCTCGGCCCGTCACGAGCCCTTCGGCCCAGCCAGTGAGGCTGTTGGCGGCTTCAGACCAATCGATCCTGATCGGGAATCCGAACGAAAAGTGGTCGGTGGTCGCGACGACCTGTTGATCGCCTGGTTGCCAGGCAATGGGCAGGAGTTCCCAGCCGGTGTCGGTTTCCCAGACGACGCCAGGGCTGTATCGGCTGTCGTCGAAGTCGGCTGGTAGATCGAACGTGACGGTCGCTGGGCCAATGAGTTCGCCACCTGTCAGCTGAACATCGGCTCCGTCGCCGAGTGGTTCGATATCAGCGCCGAAACTGGCGAGGGCTTCGCTGGGCGGGGTGCCAGTGTCGATACTGAGAGATGCGTCGGGTGATGACAGCGACGAGTACGGGACGTTGATGCTGACACCGGCAGCCTGTGCGATGACTGCCTCAGTGGTGTCAGTGTTCGCTGTGGTCGCCGGGTCGGTTGGGCTCGATTGCCGTTCACCGCCTGAGCAACTCGTGGTAGCCATCGCAAACGCAGCGACGATCGCGACCGAATACCTCGCCCAACCCCGCATCACAGCAAGCTAGCAGTGGAGTCAGGTCTGCCCCGATCTGACTTCTCATCAACCTGTCGCACGGCGGCAAGCGTGGGCCGACCGATTCAAGATGGCCGCATGGCCTACCGCGGGTCCGGGGAACAATGGAACCGAATCCAGCGCTAAGCCATGGCGCACCCTCGTTGACCAGGAGTTTCGTGCCGCCGGCCGTCGGCAACCCGAACATGCTGTCGCCTGCAGACGGCTGAGCTGACAGCGCTGTGAGCAGGAACTTCGTATCTCTTCGAACTCCTTACCGCTGGATTCTGTTCGGTTGTTCCCCAGGCCCCTCGAAGATCGTGGGCGCCACGGCTTCGGCTTCCGAGAGCGACGACGACGGTGAGCATGCGTCTCCTTCGGGGGGTACGGGCACCCCGGGTACGGTGCACTACCAGGCATCTTCGCACGCGTTCGAGACCGGCTCCGACCTGGTCTGGGGGGAGTGGCGACCCGTCACACCTGCGTAGCGGACGGGGGTGTACTTGCACCCGAGCCCGAACTGATCACGTCACGTGTACAACCGGCTACCGGGAACCCCCGCAGGGTCCGCCGAGAGTCGAGTTGGTTCGAGTCGCCTTACAAGAAGTGACGTCAGCAGGTGCCGGCGGACACGACGTGGGTGCCGTGCTCGTCGAAGCGCAGCTCGGGAAGCGAGTCGACGATCTCCACTGTGCGGATCGACACGGTGACGACTCGTTTGATCAGATCGATGATGTAGTGGGACTCGCCTTGTTCGAGTCCCCACTGGTTGACGTCGTTCACGATGCCTGACGCCCTGTCGGTCTTGACGTACCAGCGGTCGATGATCCAATCGACACCAGACCGGGTGCCGAGCACGTATTCGTGGGCTCGCTCAGGAATGCCAGACAGCGTCAGGTAGTCGTTGTAGACGAGGCGGGACTTGTCGGCGACCTTGATGCCGTGGGTCTCCGAATCGGCGTCAGCATCGGTGACCTTCGGGTACTTCATCTTCCTTGAACCAACGAGCAGTCGATCGGTATCGAAGTCAGGATGATCAGGTCCGACGCCATCGAGCCACTCCTCGACCAGCGGGTACGCATCGACATCGTCGAAGCCGATATGCAGCTCCATCAGCTCGGCACCAGCCGCCACGAACGCCTCGAACGCCGCCCGATCGTTAACGAGCGGGACGCGGGGTGCTTCCTTCTTCAGGTTGACCTCGAATTCTGACCGGAACTCCGGTGAGTGCAGCACGCCGTACACGTAATGGAACACATCGTCATCGGTCACGTCGCCGCCAAGTGCATGACGGAACCGTGCGACAGCCGTCCGCCTCAGGTTCGACACTCGGCCGTGTTCGTCCGCTCTGTCACCGATATCGAGCAACGACATCTCATTGGAAGCTTCTGGGAAACGCCACCTCGCCAGCAGGCCTGTCGCATCCGAGTTGATGAGGTGAACAGAGGGGATCCATCGAGTACCGATGACACCGAACGGAGACTTGGAACTCGTCCCGACGTAGGCAATGCATGTGTTCGCGGTCTGCAGATTGGGAAACAGCTGCGGGACGCGACCGACTGTTCGAGCGAGAGAAGAGTCGAAGGCCAAGTGAGTTCGGAAGAATGGTCTGAAGAGACCGTCTCGGAGCATCGAGCTATCAAGAGCGGACAGCTCACCCCGCGCTGCCCGCTCGAAGTCTGTGTAGTTCCACGAGAACTCCGAAGGCACTTGCCTCGCCGAATCACGGACCACCTCGAATGCCGCCGACGACGACTCAGCCGCCTGAAGCTCAGGGAGTTCTGCCAGGCGCAGAACCTCAAGGTTGTAGTAGTTGATCATGCGCTCAACATCGCGACTCAGCTGTTTTAAGGAACTCTGGAAGACCCAAGAGTCGCGGTTGGTGACAATGCCCGGTGGGGTCGTAATGAATACTCCGTTGTCGCCAGAGAGTGGTACTAGTTCGTTGAACCTTGGGTTGCGCAGTCGGATCCAGTCCCCATGCTCGTTCGGCTCGATCGCTATCCAGGGGTCGGCAATTTCGGCCTTCTCAACCGTCGCGAGTTTCTCACCTCGCGTGAGGTAGTCACCTACGTCTCGATAGCGCACGGTGGTGGTACGGCCAGATCGATCTCTGTTGGGCTTCCGAACAAGAATCGTTATCGCCACTACGTTTCGGCTTCCTGCGTCGAAGACGTTGGCGCCTTCTTTGCGGCGTTGTGATCCGCTCGTGCGGGCGTTGCCGCGGAGATTTAGCACGTAGATGTGATCGAACTCCTCGACCAAGGTTTGCCTGATCCCCTTGCCGGAGTTGCTGTCGAGCCAGCCGCCGTTGGTAACGAAGCCGACTACGCCTCCATCAGGCGAACTCAGAACACGATTCGATGCCCAGCGGATAGCTCGCACATAGCTGTCGTAGAGTGAGTTTCCCTTCGTACCGCCCGACCTTGCTGAATAGGTTCGCTCGATGCCCGAGTCGAGGCTCGGGTAGCGGAGATTGGCATTGTCATCGTTCTGGCTGGACTGGCCGACGGAATATGGCGGGTTGCCGACGATGACTCGAATGTCGAGCGATTTCTGGCGGTCCGCGCGTTCGTTGTTGCGCGGGAAGAAGTAGGTATCCATCGAGTCGCCATCTTCGGTCATTTGGAAGGTGTCGGTGAGGACGATCCCGGTGAACGGCTTGTACCCGTCCGGTTCTGCGCCTGCGTGCTCGGCAATTGCGCCGCGGTAGGCGGTCTCGATGTTGATGGCGGCGATGTAGTAGGCGAGCAGCATGATCTCGTTGGCGTGCAGTTCGCTTGCGTACTTGCGGGGCAGCGCTTCGGGGGAGATGAGCCCGGATTGGATCATGCGGGCGATGAAGGTGCCGGTGCCGGTAAACGGGTCGAGGACGTGGACTCCTTCGTCGGACAGTGAGGCCCCGTCGAAGTGTTCCTGCAGGAGGTCGTTGACGGCGCTGTTGATGAAGTCGACGATCTCGACCGGTGTATAGACGATCCCGAGCGATGACGCTGTTTTGGGCACGACCTTCTTGAAGAACTTCTCGTACAGTTCGGCAATGACTTTTTGGCGGCCTTCGGCGGAGTCGATGCCGCCGACGAGCATACGGATGTGGTCGTAGAAGCCGTCGAGGGTGGCGGTCTCGGCATCGATGTTCGCTTCGTCGAGGGTGTCGATCATCGACTGCATGACCTGACTCACCGGATTCGACTTGGTGAAGTCGTCTCCGCCGAAGAGTGCTTCGAACACGGGGCGGGTGATGAGGTGCTGTGACAGCATCGAGATCGCGTCATCGGTGCTGATCGAGTCGTTGAGGTTGTCCTTGAGCGCATGATGGAATTCGTCGAAGCGTGCGACGGCGGTCGGGTTCTGATCGGGGTGCGCGAGGAGAGATCGGATGCGGGTTTCTTGGGCGTTGGCGATGTCGGCGATGTCTTTGGCCCAATGCTCCATGTACTGGCGGTCACCGACCTTGTCGACAATCCGCGCGTACAGCGCGTCGCGCCACTCGGCGAGATCGGGAAGGTCGAGCGACATCTGCCCCGCCTCACCATCAGCGGTAGTGGTGACGCCGGGGCCGTCGAACTCGTCGCCGCCGGCAAGACCGATCCCGATGACCGACACCTTCGACGACGTCTTGTTGATGTCGATCTTGTTGATCTCCGCCCGCAACCGTTCGTCGTGGGAGCGCAGTGCTTGGAGAACTTCCCACACGACCGCGTAGCGGTCGTTGTCGCGCAACGCTTCCTCGGGTGACATCGAGCCGGGGATGCCGATCGGCAAGATGACGTAGCCGAAGTCCTTGCCTTCCAGTTTGCGCATCACCCGACCGACGGCTTGGACGACGTCCACGACGCTCTTGCGTGGGTTCAAGAACACCACGGCGTCGAGGGCGGGGACGTCGACGCCTTCGGTGAGGCACTTGGCGTTCGACAGCACCCGGCAGACGCGTTGGCCCGGAGATTCTTCGAGCCAGGCGATTGCTTCTTGGCGGACTTTGACGTTGGTGGTGCCGTCGACGTGTTGCGCTTCGACGCGCACAGCGTTGCGGTCCTTGCGTTCTTCCAAGGCGGCAGCGATCACGTTCGGGAGTGCGTCGGTGAACCGCTTCGACTGTTTGATCGTCGACGAGAATGCCACTGCCCGTCGCATCGGCTGCTCATCACCAGCATCCTTGAACTGTGGGCCCCGCTTGGAGAGGCCGTGCCAGCAGCCGACCATCCGGGCTACGTCGTTCAATGGGAGTTCACCGCCGCCTTCTTCGGTGAACTGGCGTTGGAACGCATCAGACACGGCGTCTTCGTTGACGGCGAGAACGAGCACCTTGTAGTCGGTCAGCAACTGATCAGCGACGGCTTTACCGAACGGCAACTCGTGGAACACCGGCCCGAACGTGGCCTCGTCGTCCATTGACGACAACACCACCTCATGCTGGCGGGCCTTGGCTTTGGTCTGGTCGCCGTAGATGCGTGGTGTGGCGGTCATGTAGAGCCGCTTGTCGCCACCGACGATGGTTTCGTCGTGGACCTTCACGAATGTCGACTGCTCTGCGGTTGGCCCGGTACCGCCGGTGGTGCGGTGCGCTTCATCGCACACGATCAGATCGAACCGACCCAACCCGGCGGCCTGTGCCTCGGCGATCACATCGATGGACTGATACGTAGAGAAAACCACAGCCATCCGTGACGGTGTCGCACGCGCCCGCCACTCCCCCATCAACGCCTCGACGTTCGTTGACGCCGGCACCTGCAGATCGTTGGCCGACATGTCCTCATCACCCTTGTTGCGTTTACCGGCGTGACGATCCGAGCACACCGCGAACGTCGCGAGTGGCACCTGGGCGTCATTGGCCCACTCGACCACGGTCTGCGACAACAGGTTGATCGACGGCACCAAGAACAACACCGACCCGCCCGCGCCAACCACTTGCTCGGCCAGGCGCAGCGACGTGAAGGTCTTGCCGGTACCGCACGCCATGATCATCTGGCCACGATCCGCGCCGGCGGTGTAGCCGTCGATCACGTCGGAGATCGCCGCTGTTTGGTGGGGTCGAAGTGTTTTGCGGTCGGCGAGGCTGAGCTGGGTTGGTGCGTCGGGGCGGAACTGGTTCCAGTCGACCCGGGACTCCTCGAAGTTCTCGACCCGCAACCAGGTCACATCTTTCGATGTGGCGGTGAGGTTCTTGCCGAGGTTCGACGACTCCGCACCCGCTGTCGAGATCAACATCCCCGACGCGAATACGTCCTGCGACAGCATCGCTACGAACGTCGATACGTGTTCCCAACGCAGGACCGCTGACGGGGAGTAGAACTTGCACTGGATCGCGACCAGGTCACCGGTGCCACGTTCGCGGGCGACGAGGTCGACTCCGGTGTCAGGTAGCCCTTCGGGACGCCCGGGCCAGTCCTGCCATGCCCACACAGCGTCGAAGCGTTCTGACCACAATGGATCGACCTTCAGGAACGCTTCGCAGAAATCTTCGAACCGTTTGCCCTTCGCTGCCTGGGTCTTGGCTGATTGCTCGAAGAACTCGAGTAGCTGGCGGAAGGTGGTCATAAATGGTCCCTGTTGGCTGTCGAGCGATCGCCGGCGAACTGTTGCAGTCGGGTACGAGTGATCACAGGTTCACCCCCGCCCGCTCGGACATGCCGTTTTCGATGTCGAGCCGTGTGACTTGGGCCCATTCTTGGCCGTTGGGGAAGTTCATGTCGTTCCAGTTCTGTCCGAGTCCCATGGCCTTGATCAGCAGGGCCTCCATGTCTGCAATGACACTGCTGACGTCCCCACTGCCCAACGTTGCAGGTGACGCAAGGCTCGACAACTGGGTGGAGCTGTCCCGGCTGACAAGTACCCGGCGGAACCCGAACCAACTGAATCGATCCCACGCTCCGTCGTGGCGGTCTTCGAGATGGTCCTTGAGGCGGTCGCCGATGCCACGGTCTCGAGCGAGACCAACGTAGTGAGGGCCGTAGTTGCCATAGAGCACATAGATGCCTCGCTGGTCGCGGAAGTCTGCCATCTTGAGTCCTGGCATGTTGTAGCCGTGTCGCCCGAGCATTCGCCAGCGGTGTCCGGGTCCTGGGAACCAATCGACTTCCTCGATTCGCCAAAAGAGCCCGAACGTCCGCACCAACACGACTCTGATCCTGCCACTCCTGACACCGCAACACGGGGAGCGGCGGGGCAAGCGACATCTTGGAGGTCACCGAAGCGAGGCTCGACACGAAGCACCTGCCCACGGAAGTGTGCGACTCATCACTCATAAAAGCGCGCGTAGAGACGACCGATGGCGACGACGATTTCGCGTGCAATGCGGGGTCCGAACTCCTTGATCCCCCACCCGACGCCGGCGACGGTGCCGGCACCTGCTGCACCGACGACGCCTTCGAGATACTTGTCGCGCAGTGGTGTTTCAAGCTCGACAATTTCGGTTGCGACTTGTTCGATCTCGGCGACTGCCCGGCCGGCCTCGAGCGGGTCGGGTGTGCCGAGGTGTTCTTTGGCTGTGCGGATAGCTGTTGCCATTCGGTCAGCGACAACGGCGGCGTTGTCGGGGTCGGCCCCGAGACCAACGAAAGCGTCTTTGAAGGCGATTTCATCTTCGATATCGCCGTTGAGGATCTCGATGAGCTCGACGATGAGACCTTCGAGTTGCTCGGTTCTGACACTGCTCCGACGTCTAGCGAGGTCGAACTGCGTCAGTAGGTTGATGACGTCTTCTTCGCGGTCTGGGGCGATGTGACCGTCGAGGCGGGCGTCGGTGACCGCTCGTTCGACGCCTTCGAACGCGCCGACATACGAGTCGGCCTCCTCTCGATTCAGCGTCAGCTGACGAGACGGTGACGTGCCGCCAGCCGAAGATGCATGCGCTGCAATCAGTCCATAAACGATGCTGCCGACCCAGTCGAACAACTCAAGCGATCTAGCCGACTCCGCCACGGACGCAAGTTCGTCGGCGGCCCTGCGCACTTTCGAATTCCCCCTGATCCTGATCGGCAAGTCGCTCCGATCCCGCTGTGCGTGGGCGCGAGCGAGGGTGCCGGCGAGGGCGCGGGCGCGGTCGCGGTCGCGGGCGCCGTCGAGGTCGCCGGCGAGGGCGCCGGCGAGGGCGCGGGCGCGGGCGCCGGCGAGGGCGAGGGCGCCGTCGAGGGCGCCGGCGAGGGCGCCGTCGAGGGCGCGGGCGAGGGCGCGGGCGCCGGCGAGGGCGCGGGCGCGGTCGCCGGCGAGGGCGCCGGCGAGGGCGCCGTCGAGGGCGAGGGAGCGGGCGCGGTCGAGGGCGAGGAAGAGGGCGCCGTCGAGGGCGAGGGCGCCGTCGAGGGCGAGGACGCCGGCGAAGGCGAAGGCGGAGTTGAGCTGGCTTTGGGCGGTCTGTGCCCAGTCCGGGAGTTCGATGGCGTGGCGGAGTTCAGCTGGGGTGTTGATGGGGGTTACCACGTGACCTCGGTCTCGATGGGTGCTACGGGAACGCTGTCGGCATCGCCGGGAAGCCGCGCGTGAGAGAAGTCGAAGTCGGCACGATCCGAGTCGTTCGCAGTCAGGGCCCCGGCGCCTGTTCGTGTCGTTTCCGGTGTGAGGTCTCGGCCCTGCGGGTTCACCACCACTCCCCTGACAATGCTGCGTGGTCGAAGTGTTCGGTGGGTCGGTCGTAGGGGTCGAGGCCGGCTGAGGAGGTGTGGCGTGTGGTACGTCGGATTTTGGTTTCGGTGACACCACGGTTGGAGCATTCGGTGACGAACCCAGCTCGCAGTGAGTGGGTGGAGTACGGGGTGGGGTCGTCGAGGAGGGCGTGCTCGATGTAAAAGGCGATCAGATTGTCGACGGCTTGACGCGAGAGCCGGCCTTGGATTCCCCCAGCACGGTGAATGCCCCGAAATAGCGGCCCGGTGTTGGTCTGCACGGGAAGCCGGCGGCCTCTGGGGTCTCGGTTGGTGATATCCATCAGCTTGCGGGTCCAGGCCATGGTGGCGAGGACAGGACAGGAGTTGAGGTGGGATGCATAGCGGATGGCGATGTCGGCACCGACACCGGTCTGATCGGTCTTGGAACGTCGCACCCGGACGATCGCTCCGCCACCGGTACCGGAGTTCGGGTCACCAAAGGTGCGTACGTCGTCGATGTCGAGCGCGACGAGTTCCGACACGCGTAACGCTGCGGCCCAGCCCACTGTGAGCAGCGCCCGGTCGCGTAGCACCCTGGGATGATCGGGTGGTTTGTTCAACACCGTTGGCATCGCCGCGACGATGCGGCGCAGGTCGTCGAGCATGAGTGGCCGGGCGCGGCGTTTGGCTTCGCCGATGCGGTTGCGCGCGGCGTCCAACGTGGTCGCAACAGCAGAGGTGGACGTGGGTGATGGTCGCCCGACGGTGTCGAAGTGGAAGCGGACCGCGGCGAGGCGCCCGTCGATGGTGGGAACTTTGAGGCCTTGGCGGGTGAGTTCGAGGATCCAGGCGCGGATGTCGTCAGGTTCGGCGTCGTAGGGGTCGATGCCACGCATGTGGCACCAACCTCCGAAGATCTGCCAGTTCGCCTCGTACTTCGCGCGTGTCGAGTCAGCAACGGAGTGTTTGTCGTGCTCGGCGAGTTCGTCTGCTTCGCGCTGGCGACGCCACTGATCGGCGGCCTGCT
>Ga0105054_10010434_pt1 | contig 11815 bp, 9 predicted proteins | sample BON02_FD_78091 | JGI IMG/M metagenome (GOLD analysis project Ga0105054, IMG submission 78091) | Freshwater microbial communities from Lake Bonney liftoff mats and glacier meltwater in Antarctica - BON-02 (megahit assembly) | ecosystem: Environmental > Aquatic > Freshwater > Ice > Glacier... | reverse complement strand
CTCTCTCTCTCTCTCTCTCCCACCCACGTACCCATCATCAATTCACGCACACGTAACACCAAACGCTCATGTTCTGGAGCAAGTCTAATCCCGCTCTCGCCATGCGCCCCGCCATTGTGCTCGACTCTCAACACGGCCTTGAATCTCAACTGTTTTTGCAATTCCGCAACGGTTTCTGCCGCATCGTCCACATGTAGAGTGGAGAGATTCGCCTCTAGATTCTTAGTAAAGGCGAGCTTTTGCTCGATGAATTCAGCCGACAAGATTGGCTGGTGCCAATTGATTATAGTCGATACTAGGTCTTCCCAATTCCCGTCGTATAAGGCTCGCATCATCGCCGCCATGCGCACATTTGTTCTGTTGAGTGTATGTGTGTGCGTGTGTGTGTGTGTGTGTGTATGTGTGTGTGTGTGTGTGTGTGTGTGTTTGTGTGAGTGAATTTCCGTCGTACAAGGCTCGTATCATCGCCGCCATGCGCACATTCGTTCTGGGGTGTGTGTGTGTTTCGTATTGCGTGTGTGTATATATTGCGTGTGCGTATGTGTGTTTGTTTGTGTGTGTGCGTGTGTGTGTCTTTGTGTGAACATGTGCAGTGTGTGCGTGTTTTGTATTGCGCGTGTGTATGTATTGTGTATGCGTGTGTGCATGTGTGCGTATATATTTGTGTATGGGTGTAAGTGTGTGTATGTGTGTGAGAGAGTCTGCGCGTGCGCGTGCGTACGTTTTTAGTACCTGTGGGCGTGCGAGTGAGTGTTTGTACATTTTCGTGCGTGCGTGTGGATCTGGATGTGAGTGTGGACGCAGTTGCAGGTATGGTTGTGGGCGTGGTTGTGAGGGTTGCTGGTGGGGGTGTGTCTGTGTATGTATAGTATTTTTCATGTCAAACGAGTCCTCCAAGTTGGCACGAGAATAGTATTCTGTTGACATGAAAATGATGTTCCATCGGTATTCTGTTGATTGGTATTCTGTTGTTCAATCCTCCCAAGGATGGGGAAATCGCACTCCAAACGCCACGAACCCGAATTTTGAAGGTCGGTTAGTATGGTTATAGTACTAACGATCCCCCAAAAACGAAATTACTGACATTACTGGTAGAGATAAGTTAGTCTACCCTATCGAGACGGTAAATGGGTTCAAAAAACTCTGATCATGTCTTGATATAAAGCCTGAGGTGGACTTGGTACATAATCATTTGTACTGGGCGGCAAGTTCTCAGGGATTTTACTACACGTTGGTCGGACCTCAGCAGAAAAGAGTGCGAGTAACGCATTCTTTGGGCGGTGCATCAGAATGGAACACCCTTTTCGTGTCAACAGATTACCATTTTAGGGGTCAGGTATACTGTTGACATGAAAATGGTGTTCCATTGTGTCTCATTTCAACCCATTCTCATTTCAACAGAGAGTCGTTTCCATGTGGTGGATTACTTGAAAGGCGAGGCTTCCTTCTCAGACGGCGCCGGAATAAGAGAAATAATTTCATGCAGCACGCAGGTGCGCACGCGATCGCGAAAAGGGTGCTTGATGTCCATCATCCCGAATGCCGCGCCCACAATATCCCCGCACACATATCTACACTCTTCCTCATGCCCCTCGACACCATCAAATTCGCCCTTGAATCCACATCCCCTCTTACATGCAAAGATTTCGGGCTTGTCTACACCCCCCCGCAACGGTTTTCCGAAAACCTTTTTAAACTTTCGCACCGCACCAGAGACCCCCTTGTTTTTCTTTTTCTTGCCTTTCCCCGCGAGCAAGGCCAGAGTGGCGAGCACTTTTTCGGTAGACGCCTCCTCCTTTTTGTTTTCGGCGCTATCGGGATGAATCACCGCGTACAAGAGCACCATCGCATTCTGTACACCATGAATGTCCTCTGCCTCCTTTTCCAGCGACCCCGACGCCCCATCACGGCCCCCAAACGATAGCCTCGGGTGATGTGCTTTCACAATTCCCACCCGGTCTACCGTGGTGCCAGATATATTGGGCGGGCACGTGGCGTGTGACCCGGACGACGATGCACCATCACCTTGTGGGTGGGAGCGTGAGCTTTCGCGCGGAGACGCTATGTCGTTGAGTGAGAAAATTGCGGCGAGGAGATTGGGCAGTGGAAATAGGCCCAGTCTGTTGCGCCCAAGGGCGATGCTCAACTCGTCGAGGGCTCGCTTGTCGATTGTAATCTGAAGGGCACGAAGGCCTTTGCGAAGATCGTCTTTGCTAAGACGGCCATCACTGTGTCAAAATTCTCATGAGTCAGCACTAGACAAACTTCTCAAAAATCAGCGCTTTAGTTGTTTTATGTAGGACAGTTAGTAGCGAGTTGACTTTTGAGAATTTTTACCTGTTGCTATCCATCGTTTGGAAAAGTAATCGGGCATCGATCCCACGATTCGTCTGCGCCAATTCAATCTTATGTGCGTATTCTATTAGCAGACGCCTACGACTCTCCACTCGGCGATGCGCCTCTCTAGCAGTCTGCAGATTCAGAGCTTTCGTGTCGTTTGTCTCCTCCTCCTCCTCATTTTCCAAGTGCACGCTCGGGTAAAACGAGGGGTGTGTCGACGGCACTACAATACTATCAAGCGACGAATCAAAAGAAATCTCAGAGAGTCGCATGTCATCGTGCAGCTCGGTTGAATCGTTGATGTGATCTGCGAGCGAAAATGAGGCCTTGTCTTGCTGATGCACATCTCTTCCGTCTTGCTTCAGCATTTCTCTCCTGCCATTTTGCCTATCTCGTTTCACACTACCTCTGTCTGCCCTAGCGTCTTTTCTGCCATCATCTAGTACGGAAAGCATTTCCTCCTCCACGGGTGTCAATGCCCGAGGGAGCTCCTCGTTGGCGCTACAAGCGGGCGAACGCACACTGCTGTCTGAGCAGTCTGCAACATGTGCTTGCTCAACGACAATGGCTGCATCTCTTGATTTTGTATACGCAGCATCAGCAGCAGCCATGCGTGTCGCATCTGCAGCAGCATCTATGACTGCCATGCGTTCCTTGCGGGTTGACATATCCTTGGCATTTTTGGCCGCCTTGAAGATATCTCGTAGAGACTTCATGTTTCCAAATCCTGGGATGAGCCGAGAGAGCTCCGAGCCTTTTGTTTCGACGCCTAAGTTGTCCTTCACAGCTGGAAGTTGTACGTCGTCTTTCCAGGCAAACACCAGGCTTTGTACGTGTGGAGTGTTTTCATACCATAGCAACACTTTGTCTCGCAGGACTTGCGTCATTTTGTCAACACGCAATGCAAATGTGTCTTCGGTCTCGTTTGCTTTTTTCTTTTTGATGAGCGTATCCCCTCCGACCCAGCGGTTGAGGGCCTTAATGGGTAATCGAATTTCCTCACTGACGGTAAGAAAGCTGAAACAAAAGACAGTGCCTATCTTAATGCCATTCAACAAAGCCTGCAGCTGCACAAGTCTCTGCTCGGTCACACTTTTCAGCAAAACATCGAAGATTTCCTCACAGCAATGCTTATCAGCCTTGACAATGATGTCTGTCTGCCGTTCAACTTCGATTTTGCGGAAAAAAGCAAATTTTTCTGCACATCGTCGCTCATTTAAGAGCGGGTACTCAATAGGTCCGAGACCTCGTTCTAGACGCATATCCGTACAATGATGCCGCGCCAAGTGCCCTCGAAAAATTCTCTGGAGGTGCTCAGCACAATCTTGTCTGTACTGTGCACGAACGTTTTGCGCTTGCAACTTTAGACGCACTAGAAAGCGACGAATTCCTCGTTGCACTTTGCGAACATACATATCTTTCCACTGCATCTGGAATGCTTTTTTCAAAATGCGCGCCTGCCCGCCTGTTTTCCACTCGCGATCACGGGCCATTTCGACCAACGGACTCCCAAATACTTCTTTCTCGATCTTCTGCTTCAACTTGAGTTTAGTACAGTTTCGTTTCACTTCTAGTGCTGCCAGAATGGGACCTCTGGCAAATTCAAGGTCCTGATGTCGCTTTTTTTCATTCTGCTCATGGATAAATTGGGCTTGTTCATGCTCTATTGATTCTGCCAACGTGGTCAGCCGCTTGGTCAGTAGCAGGATCACATCGGATCGGTATATTTGAATCACGCCTGAAGGCATGGCTGCCCGCACTGTGCACCCTCGTTTCAAGCCCAGAATTGCCGACCACTGCGCAGAAATCCAACAACTCCAAAATCACGTTATCTTCAATCAGAGAGACAGCCCGACAGCCAGACACAAAGTGACAAACACACAGACAGACAAGGAAAGAAGTCCTTTGAGTGTAGCCTAGAAAACCATGCACAAATGTTCTGAGGGAATCAAACATGATTTTCGGGCTGTTTTCCCCTGCTGCTTTTTCCTGCGTTTTTCCCTACCTGGAGGCGTCTTTCCTTCTTCTTTTTACACCTTTAACCCAGGTGCACCCCCTGTTTTAAGACCCCGATAAATAGAGGAGGCTCCCTCCGATAAACTCTCCTATAATAAATACCCCAATTTTTCCCTCACATATTTGGACCTACCCTGATGTCGCACGGCCGCTTCCATGCGGTGCGCCTCGCCGATATTTAGTCGTCGCCCACCATGTGGCGCGCGGCGACGTCGGGCAAAAGCCCTTCGCCGCCACACGTCACGAAACAAATTGAAAGGTACCTCGCCAAAGACACAGCCTCGGGTTATTTTGCCTTGGCGAACAGGCGGCCCCATGGTCGAGTACTCAGAGAGCACATCAAGCATTCCATTCATGACTATGAAAAATACAGATCCCATGGCCATGACAGGTTGTCCATCCTCTGTGTCTGGTAGAGCAACCAGTCTCGACGTGCAGTCGTCATGATAGTGCATTACACTCTCGCCAGGCTCAAGTTGCCGCACTTGTACACAGTATGAAAGTTCCTCAAGATCGTGCTCGTCGAACAAACCAAAGGAGACAGGCTTCTTCTCCAAGAGAACAGTCAACACTTTTTTTCGTTGAACCTCCCTTTCCGCAATCTCCTTCTCCTTTGTCTGTTGGGCCAACTTGTGGGTCCTTTTCTTTAACATAGAGGGGGGGGACACTTCAGTATGTCCTTCCAGGCGAGCCAAACTTGATGCTGATCTGTGGGCTGGATTATGCCCCGTGCAATTTCCTTTTGAATGCGTGGTTTTGGGTTTGGCTATATTCGAGCTGGGGACACGAGCAATCTTGAAAGCCCCGCGTACGCTCTTGACCCCGATACCCAGAAAATCAAGGACTCCTGCATCGGCTTTCGATGGGTTCCGTTCGTGATTGTGCAGCCCCTCGCTTGAGTAAGGCCCATTGCGTGGATTGGCAAGAATATTCGGTCGTTTGCACCAGCCACACCATTTTTTGGCCTGCCGGCACCAGTGACATGTTGAACTCTTTGATGCATGCTCCGCTCCTCTATTTCCTGTCGCATGTCCGCCTGCAGCATGACTTCTACTGGTATAATCCAATGTTTTCTGTGCGCTCTGGCGTTGTATGCGCTGCGTTATCTGTGTCACTGTCACTGCCTCTGAAGACTGGAAGGCCTGCTTTCCATGAGTCTGCATCATCTCGAGTCTCATTACATTCAACATCTGCGGATCAATATCATCAAGATCGTAGCACGATGGTTGAAACATTAGGGTTCCTGGTAAGCCTGATTTGTTATTGTTAACGTTTAACACTCGCGCACAGTGCATAGCGTCCCGCAAGCCATCAGACAATGGCTTAGTTAGATCCACACTCTCATCGTACAGAGATGGCAATTTCGTCCTGGGCTGGCCGTTGTCTGATTGAATGTCAACCACCTTGCTTGCTAAGTCCTTGGCTTTTGGTCTAGTTCTGCGGCGCACGTCCAGGTTGGCTTGCGCGGCAGTCATGATCATTTTGTGTGCCTCTGCTCACATTCGGCGCGCGTAATTACGTTTTGGCTCGTTTTTGTCAACAGAGCTCACACGAGACATGTAGCATTTCATTTTGCATCATGGAATTCAACAATGTTCTGAGGGGCCACCTGTGAGATCTGGGATTGGATGCGCGCGGATAGCGCGGAAGGCGTTTTCATCCAAGGGCAGGCCCTTTTGTAGGAGCTTCGCCCCAGATTCTTTGAGCCTGGAGAATCATCGCAATTTGCAGGCGCATCACAGTCTGGACAAGTGTGATACAACAACGCACGCTCATGGCGCACAATGAGACAGGAGAAGAGACGCAAGCCAACACACGCACACACGGAAAGCTCGCCCGCACTCTCGTACATACATGCACATAAATACACGCATATGCATCTGCACGCTCTGCATACCCAGCGCGCTGCTTCGCCGAAGCATGTGCCAGTGCTGTTTGATGTGCCTGCACATCCTCCTCCCACGTGTCAGTCAAGAACACGCCCTCATTACAAACTGGCCCGAAGGGGCACAATCGCGCACGAAAAAATCACGAGCGAGAGACTAAACAGCGAGGCAGGCATGCGACAGAGGCGGTGCGCAGAGCTGAGGCTGGAAGCAGCGCAGACTGGGAGTGGACAGCAAATGTCGTTGCAGCGCAGGCAGCGCATCGGCTGGGGAAAGCACGCACGTGCTGTTGGAACCAATTTCGAGGTGGAATTGGTTCTGCTTCCTTCACCTCCAGCAGGGCATTTTTGAGGTCTCTCATCGTTGGTTGCCGGCAGCAGTCATTTTAAAAGAAGTTTGGTCTTTTCCTTCCTGGAAAACAGCATGTGGGCACCCAAACTTCCAAAGATACGATGTACACGAAATTGAAGAAATCCCAACGGGGTTTGCAAATCCCAAGGGAAAAATCTTCTTCAGATATCCGCAATTTTCTTTTTTCACAACGACGGTTTGTGTTTTCTCAATCGCACTATATACAGATGGGCAAGGGCGTCGCGGCCGTGGTTGAGCACCCCAAGGCCAAATTCCATCTCGGCACATTTTCAGCGCCGCCGCCGCTCTGTCTGGTGCGTTTCTCGTTCACACGCACACGCGCTCTGTTGCGCTCCTTTGCTGCACCGCGCCAGGCCCACTTTCACCATCGCTCACTAACCGGGGCGCGTGTGCGGTGTGGGGGGTTTCACAGGGCGACGTGTACAAGGACAAGGCGGAAAGGGCTGCTCGGCAGGTGGGCAAGCAGTTTTCTGGCGGCTTGCTCATCCACCAAAACTCGCGTGTGTTCCCGGGGTACGTCACTCATTTGTTTCTGCGCCTGCGGAGGACTGCAAGAGGGGCAGGGCAACTCTGCACACCTGCAATGTGACCAAAATCTGATCTCACGAACCCTGCAGGACAATGGAACCGCCAAAGATGTTGTGGGCGGAGTCCAAGGACAAGTACACAGACAAAACCTCGTACAGGGACACGGTGCCTGCGGACAAGAAGAAGAACGGGTTCATGTCCAGCGACTTCCCGCGAAGAGACGAGTTCTCAAACACCATTCGCACGGCACAGCTCAGAGAAATCCTGTATGTAAGTTACTGCCATTGTAGAAGGAGGGGGTTATTACAGAGGGCATGCGCAGGATTGTGAGACATTTGTCAGTGACGTTTGTGCACCCGGAGACGGAAAGCACTATCGCCAGAAGCAACGTTGGCACGAGCCAGAGATTATGAAGTGGTGCGAAATATGCTTTGCTGACTTGACGTGTGTGCTGTGGTGGGTATGGGTTGGTTGCTGTTTTTGGTGTTTGCAGAGGGAGAAGAAAAAATCCAAGGAAGCAGCAGCGGAAAAAGAAGCACGAACAATGGCGCACAATACCGCATATCAAATAATGGACACTGGCAGCACGCTACGAGACCTGAGTCTGACGGCAGAGCCTCTCTTTGATGTGGTATTCCGCATTCCCGAGGCCTCGCTGAAGTTGTCACGTGACGATAGGCAGGCGGGTCTGTACTACATGAAGCAGCGCGAACAGATGATGCAAGAAGGCAGTGGCGTGGTCACTATCAAGCCTAAGAGGTTTCTTGTTTTCTATTTGCCCGGCTTCCTTACACGTGTGCCCCTAGCAGCAATATTGCACTCGTTGTTTGGCATCTACCGCCGATTTGGAGAGTCAAAATCAGTCACGTGGTGACCCGGCTAGGGCGCACAGCAGCGCGCGGCAGCGAGGCGCAGCGCGCTAAAACTGCTGCGAATCATTCAGATAGGTCCATCCGCAGGAGTTGAAAAAAATGGGCAACCAACATAGGGAATATCTATCCTAAATAGGGGGGTGTATCTACCCAAAATAGGGAAGCGGATCTAGAGTGAGTGTATCTACCCCATAGTATAGTATAGATACGCTCCCCTATTTACAGTAGATATGCCTCTCTATTTAAGGTGTTATACTCCCCCATTTTAGACCGATTTATTTCCCTCCTGCGTTGGGACTTACCCGACTGACGCTCGGCAAAATCACATGTCCTCCCGATGCTGCCACGACCTTCTGGCACCGCGCACCAATTCAAAGTAGATGGTCATCGTAATGATTTGTATTGGCGCCCGGATTCTTGATTTTGTTCCGAGTTTTGAAATCGTGCAACACGCCCGAAAAAGTGGATTTTTGCCTTGAGAAAAATCGACTTGAACCGCCACCACTATTTCACGCACAACCATTCAATACCAAAATACATAACGTGCGCGCCGATCGTGCATTCATTTCCTGTCCCGCAGTCTCTACTGGTATGTATCTGTTTATTTATTCGTCGGACCTACACGTGACGCTTTATTGGCTGATACCCGTTACGGCCAAATTCTGTTGTGTTATGCACCATGCTATATCTTTTTGGATCTGTAGCATCTATGTTCTCATGCACCTGGTTGCGTTTCAGCTATTTATATATCTGTCAGCTATTGTGTAATGTATCCTTGTTGTTTGCCGTTTTTGCTATTTCCCCCCCCCCTTGCTGTTTGCTCCACGTGCGTGTAAGACGCTCTGTTCTTTTTTTTGAAGGGTGGGCTCAAAACTCTATACATCTTCTCCTGCGTTTCCTGGAACAGTGTCGGACGCAATCTATATACGTATGGCAGCTCTATCTCTCTCTCCCTTTCTCTCTTTCGCACGCTCTCTCTCTCTCATTTTCTCCCTCTCCTTCTCTCTCTCTCCCTCTCTTTCTCTCTCTCTCTCGCTCTCTTTCTCCCTCGCTCACTCTCTCTTGCTGTCTGTCTCTCTCCCTCGCTCTCTCTCTCAATCTCTATCTCTCTCTCCTGATCTTTCTTTTCTCTCTCTCTCTCTTTCTCTCTCTCTCTTTCTCTCTTTTTTCTCCATTCCTTTTTTTCCATTTCTCTCTCTCTCACCCTGTCTTTCTTTATTATGCGCACACTCTGCTCTGTCTCTCTCTATCTTTTATCAGTCTCGTTCTGTCTCTCTTTTTCCCTTCACTCTCTCTTTCTCTCTCTCTCCCTTGTGCGCGCGCGCTCTCTCTCTCTCCCTCGCGCGCGCTTTCTCTCTCTCTCTCTTTCTCGCTCGCTCGCTCTCTCTCTCTTTTCCTCCCACTTATTCTGTTCTGCGGTTTCCCCAATAACACATGGAAACTGTCGCTTGAACATTTGTCTTTCTATTCCTCCTCCTCTTTTTTTATGTCTCGTTTGTTCCGTTTCCCTGTGCCTTTTCTTGCTCGCGTGCGCTCTTTTCCTCGCTCATGTTCATGCACCCTCTCCTACTCTCTCTCTCTGTCACTCACTCTTGAACAGGATCGACGGCGACGCGGCGTGGGTCAACATTTCGCTCAATGGTCGCCCGGTTAACTTGCTGGTAGCACCCAACGGCGAAGTGCTTGCACGCAAGGATCAAGACAACAAGAGTCATGGAGGTGCTGATGTCTAGAGAGTGTCTAGAGCACTTCTAAATTCAAGTTCAATATTGTGTATAGTGTGCGACTTCGTTCTCCTGGACTTTTTAAGTGAGCATATCGTAAGAGGTCTCTTGAAGTGTTTTGATTTTCCCAACAGGGCAAACTTGAATATGGTCAATATGGAGGGTGTGAAAATAGAATTTTGCGAAATCATAAATGGATCATGATTGTACAGATAGGGCCAATAAAGCTGGTGTCCAGCTGGAATTGGTCGAAGACGAAAAAAATTCACGATTGTAGAGAGGACAGGAAGACATGTTCGCTTGCGCAACTGGACAGATTTCGGGGCTGCTCGATACCTACAGGAGTTCGACGACAGAGATTTTGTTACTTATATTAAAAAATTGTCACGTGCAAGAGGGCGTACAGTAGAATGCACTAAATTGAATTGGCGTTTGGTGAGAAGAAGCACCCGGGATTCAGCGTGACATAAAATTGCGGGGGAAACATCCATCCATGGTTAAGGGCGACAAACCTCTGAGCACTGATTACTGGAAAATAGATGTATCCAGTACAACCACAATGTAGAGGAGAGAGTGAACTTGTCGTGAATCTCCAGAATACCCCGTCCCTGAGGAAGCGTCTGATCCTCCAACGCGACTGAATGTTGACCAGTCTCTCCGTCACAATTATGACCACAAAGTAGTTTGTGGCTCCTTTGAAACAGTTGTTGTGAGGTGACAAGGGGTGGAAAGTGGCAGGCGCCCGGCAGATGGGGCAAAGGAACCAGGATTTGGCAACATGTACGAGTAAATCACACATAAACTGGATTTTGACACACTCAAAATTATGCCAGCGCTTCTTTGTATTTTCACCATTTCGAACGCAAGACAACTGCTGGTGATGAGTCCGTTGAAACATGGTTTTGCTAGTCTGCGTCTGCACGCCATCAGGCCGTATGTGCCAGTGTGAGCAAGCAGACGAGGGGAGAAGCCTGTGTTTTATGGACACTGGCGCTCCCACCATGTGGTGTCCCACCAAGGGGGTCCTTTCGTTGATCGCAGTGTCACGCCAGGTATTTGTATTTTCACAACAGCTGGTTTTGCTCGTCCACGACTGCGCGCCATCAGGCTGCATGTGCCAGTTTGAGCAAGCGGATGACAGGAGCCACCTATGCTCCATGCCACTGGCACTCCTGGCCCATGGTATCCAACCGCGGGGCCCTCCCGTCATTCGCAGCGTCGCACCTGGTCTTGTATTTCCACCATTTCGAACCCAAGACAACTGCTGGAGGGGAGTCTGTTGAAATGGTTTTGCTTGTCATCGACAACGAGCCATCGGGCTGCATGTGCCAGTGTGATGTGCAAGATGTTCATTAATAACAGAAAGTCCTAAAACCCCCGGTCACTATAGGTACCTAAGTTTGGGTCCTCGGCTACATCCCTTATATGGGATTGGCGGTGTTCAGTTTGCGATTTCTCGTGTTCTTGTGTATACTGCGATTTCGATTTTTTGTAAGTTCGTATTCTCAACGCTTTAGAGTTGCTTGCAACTAACTAATTCCTGTTTACTTAGGGGGCATGAAGGCTCATTGCTATGGATAGACATCCTATCTTTTTTGTTACCGATTGGTATTTTTCGAAGTGGTTTGGTGGGTTTTAGTACGGTTAATATATTCGCATTCGCATATCTATCCCTATTTTGTTGTCGTTCGTTAATACTAGTGTCAATATCCTGTATTTACTGTAAGTATGTGTTGCGCCTTCGTCTTAGATACGTACTGATGTATGTGGAGGATTGTGATAGGTTGGCTGCTCCTTTTTCTTTTGGCTAAACTATGCGATCTGGTCACATCCTTGGCGGTTGGAGGTGTAGATTAAATCTTTCCATGTTCTTGTTGACGATTTCTATGGGTAGGTTTTGGAGTGTCCACTCTGTCTTGGAGGTTAATGCGATAAAGAAAAACTTGAGGATCATGTCTGACATAGAGAGGGTTTTTGGACCGTTCTATTTCGTATGGCTTCTCGCGTGTTTTTGTTCTTTACCCCGAGCGACTCCAGTCTCGTAAGGAACTGGTTTGTATGTAAAGAGCCTCGTACT
>Ga0105054_10010433_pt1 | contig 11816 bp, 19 predicted proteins | sample BON02_FD_78091 | JGI IMG/M metagenome (GOLD analysis project Ga0105054, IMG submission 78091) | Freshwater microbial communities from Lake Bonney liftoff mats and glacier meltwater in Antarctica - BON-02 (megahit assembly) | ecosystem: Environmental > Aquatic > Freshwater > Ice > Glacier... | reverse complement strand
GTACCTCCTGTAGCAGGACTACTGCAGCTCCTTTGTGCATTGTCTGTGCAATGTATGGTAGCGCCGCGGAAAGATGCAGTGGTTTTAGATTCCAAGAGATCAAATTCCCCGTTAGGCTGGTCTGTGGTTTCCATTTCTGGCACGATTCCAAGGCTCGTTGCCACTGCCACTGCTCCCAACCCGAAATTGAACTCCACGTTTTCTGATTACCAGAGGTTTCAAGCGAGATCTCTTCATCCCATCTTGCTATGAGCCTGTGATCTCTGTTTCTGAGCCTACCTAAGAATTCCGGCACTCCGCCATACTCTATAGCTGTCCAGAAATCTCATAACAGTGATCCAGCAATCTCTGATACACTTCCTCCCACTGTCCCTGCTGGCTTCTCTGTGAGAGCAGGTTTGAAGAAAAGCTTTCCTGAACTAATGTAGCTAGTGCATATGACTGTGTCATGTACCTTGAGCTCGTCCCACTCCATATTGGTAAAACTTAATTGCGATTGCAGTGCCAATGCGAGTGCTTTGTTGTCAATGATGTGATTTTGTCGACTCTTTTCCACAGCAGCCCTAGCGTTCCGACGAGCTGCTGCTTCTGCATCCCACGATTTGTTCTGGGTTTCAAATGTCTACTTTACACTGTGCAAGAGACGCTGATGCTTCTTGCATTCTTCCAATGATCCGAGGAACATGCATGTTTTGTGCTTGCATTTCCACACCACTGGGAGCGCGTCGAATGGGCACCTCTCGGGGTTGAAATCCAGCGGGTCAATGAATTTTTATGTTTGTGAGATGTGTCTTTGGCATGCCACCTGCTCGGGTGTGCCGACGGGATGCGTCTTCCCATTTGTCCATTATCTGCATTTCCTTCGTGATGAGCTCTGTTTGCTTTTCCATCAACTTGTTCAGATCTAGTTTGGTGGCCCAGTCCAGATTTTCCTCGAAATGTTCGCCATACACTGTTGGTTCGCTTTCTTCCAGGGCTTCCCACAACAGGCGGTGTTTGGTTCCAGCGGGGTGCTCGGGATATTGTCTGGTGGTATCGTATACCAGCTTCTGCTCAGCCCGTGTCATGGGAGGCGGCCTCTGGCGCGTACTTTACGAGATTGCGCAGTTGCATTCCATTTGTGCGATGGCGCCAGTACGCTTTGAAATGCGATGCAAACTGCCCTGCACGATCGTTTGCGTGTGTGTGCGAGTATAAAGATGCAATGTGCTGCGACATGTTGCAGGGATGAAGCCCAATACGAAGGGAAGGTTCAAGGTTACGCACTGCAACGCACTGCAGTGCGCTCTGATTCCAACACACTGCAATGCACCTCTCTCTCAGGCTCAGAGAGGGAGTGACTTCTCAGAGACAGGGAGAGAAAGCGGGTGACAGAGTTAGAGCTCGAGAGTAAGCAAGTCACGGTGAAACGGACAGGGACATCGTGTTGTGGGTGACCGGGATGTGGACAGCGTGCGAGAAAGAGTCGGAGACGACGCTTTCGCTCAGAGGGTCCGGATGAGAGAGCAAGGATGTTCCAGAAAGAAAGACAGATCGAGGGAGACTCGCGCACACCCACTGCCTGTTCTCCTGTGCTGTGCTGTTATTACCATCACGTCTCCAGTGTACAGAATGTGCGTGTTTGTTGGTGTGTGCATGTGTGGGTGTGAATGTGTATGTGTTTGTGCTTGTGCGTGTGCGTGCGTGTTGGTGAGTGGATGCGTATGTGTATGTGCACGTGTGTGTGTGCGAGAAGGTATGCGTGTGTGTGCGAGTATTAATGTGTATGCGGGTGTGCGTGTGTGCGTGTGTATTTGTGTGGAGGTGTATGATGGAGACAGGGAGCCGTGAGACAAACACAACGAATATTCAAGTTATGATTGGTTCAATGTTACAGTACTGGCCAGTGTGTGACAGGAAATGTTTGTGGGCAAACGTTTACAACCCTCTATTCGTTCCCGCACACTGTCAGTCTGTATAAACAACCATGCATGCTCACAACAGAACCTTTCTTTCTCTAGAGAAAGGGTTTCTAGCTTCCTTTCCTGTTCTCTCTCTCTTTCTCTCTTTCTCTCTCTCAGGCTCGCGCTCTCTCTCTCGCTCTCTTGCTCTCTCTTGAACGGTTTCTCTCTCACTCTCGCTCGTGCTCTCTCTCAATTTTGGTCTCGGTGTATCTCTGTCATGGGCCCCCTTTGTTGCTCTCTCTCTCTCTTTCTCTTGCACTCTCTCTTGTTGCCTCTCTTTTTGTATGCTTCTGGTCTCTTCTGTCACACATTGCCTCCGTCGCTTTCTGTCTCTGCCTCTCCACATCTGTCTTCGTCTGTGTGTATATCATTATCTTGTTGTCTGTTTCGCTCTGTCACTTTGTGTGTGTATGTGCTTGTCTGTTCTCTGCCTGTGTCTGTGTCTTGTAATCCTGTTCGCTCTCTCTGCCTGCATGTCACGGTCTCTCTGTCTCTCTCTCGCTCTCCTTCCCGTGGGGCCGTTCCATCTCCTTGTCGCCCTCTAGTCACTCTCCCCCTCTATTTTTCCTCTCTCCCTGTCAGTCCCACGCTCTCTCTCCCGCTTTGGCTTTGTGTGATTGTAACTCTCGCTCGTGTTCTCTCTCGATTTGGACCTCGCTGTATCTCTATCATGGTCTTACTTTGTTACTCTCTCTCTCTCTTTCTCTCGCGCTCTCTCTGGCTGCCCTTTATGTATGCTGGTGGTTGATCACTCCCACACATTGCCTCTCCCGCTTTGTCTCTGTGTGACTGTAACTTGAGATCCTCACCCATGTCTCAGTCTCACTCTCTCGGTCTCTTTCGCACTCCCTCTCTGCTTGTGACAGTCTCTCTCTCTCTGTTTCTCTGACAATGAGTCTTTGTCTCTCCGTCTCATTGCGTTCCACAAAGTCTCGGTATTGCTTTCTCATTCACTGTCCCTCCCTATCCTAGTCCCTACTTGCTCTGTCTCTTGCTCGATGTCTCTCGCTCATTCCCCCCCTCTCTTCCCCTTTCTCTTCCTCTCTTTCTCTGTCTCGCGCTACGTCATGTGGTCGAATGCTCTCTCGTGCACTTGTATCCTCTCTCTCTCTCTCTCTGTCCCTCTCTCTCTGTGCTCTGCCTGTGTCTCTGTCCGGCACTCCCGTGCTCTCTCTGACTCCTTATATGACGGTCTCCCTGTCTCACTCCCTCCCTCTCATGTGGCCTTTCCTTGTCCTGGTCGCACTGCTGTCACTCTCTCCCTCTCCCTTTCTTTCTCCATATCGCTCTCAGGCTATTTCTCCCGCATTCTTTCTGTGTGACCGTGACTAGAGACGCTCACCTGTGTCCCTCTCTCTTCCAGTCTGTCTCTTTTTTCCTCTTTCTCAGCTCGTGACAGTCTCTCTCTCTCTCTCTCTTTCACGTTGTGCCTCTCCCTCTCTGTCTGGCTCCATTCCACAAGGTCTCCGTGTTGATCTGTCATTCACTGTCCCTTCCCTCCCGACTCTGTCTCTTTCTCAATGTCATGTTCTCAGTCTCCCTCTCTCTCTCCCTCTCTCTTTGTGGCTTGCTTCCTCTCGCGCTGAGTTATCTGGGCTGAATAAAAAACCACACCCAATACGGTGACCCTCCCTAGAGGGTAGCACTCGCGAGCACAGACACCTGGTCTTTTTGCTGGCAGGGGCAGCGCTCAAGTGCGATGACTCTTCCCCTAACACAATGGGACGCACCATGAGCTGAATATTCTCAAAATCCAATATGCGTGGATTCTGTCTGCGATGCTGTGCAGTATGAGAGTCAGGAATAACGCACACTTTCCGATTTCGTTTTTGGACATTATCTGCACGTTCCACCTGGCCCAGCATCCATTGAGGAGCGTGGATAACCTCGTTGTTGTCGACGTTTTGAACATCTACGCAATTCACCCAGCAAGAGACCCCGGGCATCACCCACGCAGCATCACCGAAGAGACGAGTTGACAGTTGTGGTACTGTTGACGCAAGCAAATCGCCAACAAGACCCCGCTTCACACGAGTACCTGCACCCCACAAGAAACCAATGCCCCACAACACAGCACAGCAAAAAAACCAGCCAACACTGCCGAGCCGAGGTTGTGTTATCAATCCGCTTGCCAATTTCGTGATATGGAAAAGACCTGCGTTTCCGTAAGCACAACGAGGCGCAGATGGAAGGGACTCATTAACGTGGTAGACAGTGTGAGTCTGACCTGCTTCTGTGCATACACAGCAGCATTTAGACAAACAAGCATATCATGGTGCAATACACAGATAAAGTTCGCGGCGCCTGTGGATGCGTGATCATGCAATGACACAGTAGTAACATAGTACAATTTTTGGAAAATGAGCAACAAACATACCACGGGAAATCGCCCGCGGTGCCACGGAGGATGTGTGGCGTGCGCGGGCACTTGCCCCAGCACTCCCACCAACAAACACAGCAGGCACCACCACAAGCACCACCTCAGCAGCAGCAATCTGTTCGGGGGCCCCCCTACCATTGGCCTTACAACGCCAATACAAAACACGCACGCCTTCCTCAACAACTACTTCGAGTTTCTCGAGCTCATGTTTTGTGCCATCGTGAATTATACTGGCCTTGGGCACAAAAAATTTCAAAATATTAGACTGCACAGCTCGATTATACAAATCAGCAGTTTCCAAACGCTCCGTCAGACGATGATTTTCATGACGTAGAGTCGTCACCTGCTGGGATTGCACATGATTTGGCTGGCGCTCTAAGTAGGCAATTCGAGTGCGCGCTTCGCCGAGCTCGCGCTGAGCATTTGCGACTTGTGTGAGCAAGGACTGCCGCTCATTGACGAAAGGTGCGTCTTGTGACTTTTTTTCTTTTGACAAAATGTCTAATCGGCCAAGCAATCTGAGACACTCCTCTGCACTTTTAGAAAGAGCTGATGTGGGAGGAAGAGCAGGGACAGGCACCCCTGATATCGGAGGCAAAACAGTCGACCCAGCCACGTTCCAAACTGACACAGATGCGTTAGGTTCGGAAGGTGCAGTGGCAACATGTGACCGCGAGACAGGCTGCACCTGAACAACTTGAGCATTGTTCCATGAAAACACACGAGACATTTGTGCTTGAGGGGTAAGGAACGTCGCGGGAGTACGAAAAGCCGGCATACCAACATGTTTGACAGGGAACATCAGTCCGTGAACAACGGCTTCCTGGCGACGAGCGTAGAGAGCAGCACCAGCATCTTCATCCAATTTGGAAGCGCCACGAACTTTCTCTTTCGCCATCCCGACGCCAGAAGGAGTCAAGTGGAGGTGGTTTTTTTTCAGAGACTCCGAAACCACGCTGGACTGCCAATGATCTGATAAATAAAAACAAGTAAATATCAACAATGAGCAGCAGGCAAATAATCAAGGAACAAGCATTTAAAAAAAAAAATACCGCGGTTGTGCCACTTGAATAGAAATCAGAGCAACGCCATCAATGCACCCTACGGGAGTTATATATACCAAGCCAAGTCCAGAAGAATGTCGAGTGAGAAGAAGGGACTGTCAAGATAACCTGTTACTTTGCGACCTTTTTCGTAATGGAACACCGGGGAACCGGAAGCCAAACACTCGGGAATGCCTACGCTGTCTGCAGGGGCGCCTGGGAAAGAAGAACAAATTTTGAAACAAGCTGCTCCCACTAACAGCGCGCGTTGGTGACTCACAGAAGCAGTGCCAGAAACACATGCAGATGTTGCATCTCGTAAATTGCCGCCGGGCGACTGCAGGCGCTTGACTGTCTTGCCCTGGGTGGTCATGACCTGACAGGACTCAGTGATGGTCCTACTTTGAGAATCTTTGAGACAGGCTGTGCGCAATGATGATCTTATTGAAGTACCATCCAAGTTGCCGCACTGGGTCATACATGCAGCATCCAGTAGTGAAGACTCAATGATCACACAAGTATTGCCTGTCTATGCATGATGCATCTGCGACTGAGCAGTGACATTCTTGTCTCCCCACCAAACAACGCCACACTGTGTGCAGAAATAAGCATAGATGTCTTGCAAACGCTTTACAACATACACTGAAGGTTCATTTTCTGAACTATTTGCTCCACAACAAACCCATATTTGAGCGTCTGCCAAATTGCCAAGAGCCATGTTAACATCACTCCCAGGCAAGCGAACCAAACGCCAACCATAATCGCCATGCATATGTGGGGGGGAATTGAAGAAAATAGAAGATGAAGTCTCAGAAAAGACGTAGGGAAGTTGGGAGTCTGTTGCAACCAGGTTGCCCCCAGCCGCAGCAATGGTGGCAGAAGGTGCGCCAGCCTGGAAAATATCCTGCACATTGCCAGATGCCATACCAAGAGAAGTGGCGGACGACTGCTGAGGAATACTGGGAGAAGTCAGCCCGTAAAAATCATAATAATGCTGTTGCCTTGCACACAACTGGTCAGAGCACAAAGAATAAAATTTGCCGGAGCAATACTGACGCATGTGAAAGGGTACACATAATCCCTCAACTGATGCCGACTTGAAGGGAAGCGAGTTCCCAGCGCGCAAAGAAAGAATTGACTGCCAAACAACACTAAAGTTCAGCACTTTCTTAATAACGTGTCTTTCATCATCAGGTCCCGATGGTCCGCATATCTTGGTGCCTCGTTGAAACAATTCGAAAGGATCCTGTACAACCATTCAATCACACAAATGAAACAAGAAAATTCAAAGAAAAATGTGGAAAAATGTATGGCTCAAAGCGAATAAATGTAATTACAGAATAAAACGCATACAAACAAAGGTAATGACGGGATGACATGAAGTGAATTGATATTCACGAATCTAAAGAAAAGGATTCGAGCACATAGAGCTTCCAGCAAACTACCAGACAGTTTCTTACGAAGTAATAAAAGCAACATCAATCAAAACTAGAAAGGTTTGATCTGACAAAGGGTTTGTAATTTGACACTTTCTTCATTTCCGATTTTTTACAAAATGCGACGTTGTGATCATTGAGTATTTAAAATGGCAATCATTTCCAACAACAATAAGTTGGTAGTCCAAATAAGACACTGAATTCAAATGCTCCACAGACAAGATTTTTAATGAAGACAAAATATATCGCCGTCAAGATTTTTAATGAAGACAAAATATATCGCCGTCAAGATTTTTTCACAAAAAAACGCGCTGCAAATGTGTCGCGGGCAAGAATTTTCCACAAACAAATGCGCCACAGGCAGAACTTGTAATTTGTTTGAAGTTGCTTTTATTACTACGTAAGAAATAGTCTAGTACCTTTGCTCGAAGTTCTATGTGCCCAAATACCAATTTTGAGTTAACAGAAGGTGCGGCACGAAAGATTTTTTTGACTGAATCTGGTGGATAGTCTATCCTGTGGATGTTGTGTGTAATTCATTATTCACAAATAACAAATCAAAATCTTATTTGTTTAATCAATTAAGCGTGGACTGGCCCAGAGTACATTTGTTGTCCCCAGTGGTTACACGCACACGCACAATGCTATGACGTTGACACAATAACCCACACTCACAAATTCACACACCGTGTCATACATGTGAGTCCTTGATTTGGCCTTCAAGTGATGGAATATTTTGCAATCTACTGAATAATCAAGTTTCAAACCACCAAAAAAATTAAGCAAATTTTAACATCTTTTTCCAATCCAAAAAAATTCAAGATTTTGACAGATGAATCCTTGGCCAAAATATGCACAAAGATTGAAGGCAAGACCATACACGCACACTGACACGCACACGCACAAGCACATATGATAGAACCTTAGGAGCACACAAAACACACACAAACACATACAAATACACCGTACGTGTCTGTGTGTCTTTGATGTGTGTGTATGTGCAAAAAACACAAATACATACAAGTGCATTTTTGTGCGTGTGTTTTTGTATATAACGCAAGCACATTAATATGCGTTGTATGTCATTTGTGTATGTGTTTGTGTAAAAAACACACATACATACAAATTCAATCACACACAATCACAGACAAATACACTCAGGCTGTAGGACACACCATTGCAAACCAATTCAACAATAAGCGAATACAGTTTCCAGCAAAACTTCTTGATTTTTCTTACGGAGTAACAAAAGCAACATGAAAAAAAGTCAACACATACACCAAAAAGTTTCGGCTCAGGTGCTATTAGCGCGCATGGCCCGGGTTGTGAGCGCCTATCATTCACGTTCATACCATGCATAAACATGACCCAAACATCACTTGCTTTCTTTCTTCACACAAAGAAAACTCCCGCCAGTCAAGTGCAAACAAAAGTTTGTTAGCATTGAGTCTGTGGCGAACAGTTAGGGCCAGGCATTGGCTGGCTGGATGACTAGTCTACGGACTCATTTTTCTGTTGTCTCTTTTTGTTTTCCCCGGGGAAAAAACGAAAAAATTTGGTATTAGTGTAGTCACGAATTTGAAGTGACGAAGATGTTTGAGACCATGATACGTTGTCTCCTATCTTGCGTCGCGATAGTGTTCCAAAACCGTTTGGCAATATTAGCTCAACTCACCATTGGAAAAAATGATGGGGTTTCCGCCTTGCTAATTTTCCCCTTTGGGCTGATTTAAACAGTGGCACTTCACTGAAAACAGATTAGTGGCAGGCCGACACGTGACCTAATTGTAATAAACGATTTCAATCAGGTTTGTTTGTTTGAAAGCAAAGATTTTCTGGACCTCATACTAATAACGCTAAATCGACATGAATGTTTTTTCAGTTTTTCAACATCTGCAAAAGGACAAACAACGCAACCAACGCCACTAATTGAAGCTAGGTAAGAAAAGACGAGAGAGTTCCACACACAATTACTACATTGTTTCTCCTAGAGTGATAATAAAAGCAATCCTCATCATGAAAACTGATATAGGATAGTTTTGAAAATGTGCAATTTTGCCTGATCTGGCCCGATTTTCAGGCTCTTCAAGTAGTCTTGAAAATGTTCGAATTTGCCTGGTTTGGCCTGATTCTCAGTCGAAACCGGGGTTTTAAAAACAGCCATTAGGGCATATTGTGAGGGCACACAGTGAGGGCACACTATGAGAATGCCTTCCATACAAGTAAGATCGAGTACGGTACAGTCACGATCCCCAACCTGCGGTAGGGTATTCGCCATCCAAGAATATAATCAAGTTGGCCCGGACTCCGAGTCGTGACTCTCTGGTGTGCCAGGACTGGCACAGCACACAAACGCACAGACAGAGGACCTCTGCAAACACACACACACACCTGCACCCCGTGACGCACTTACGCATATCACACACACTCTTTCAAGTTCTGACACACAAGTGAAGTGAAGATTGCTTTTATTATTGCTCAGAAAGAAATAATGTAGTAGTTTTTTCTGGAACTCTCAAGGTGCAGTCTTTTATTCTCACCGAAGTGAGTGACTGTAGTTTGCTGATTGTCGTCACATCTTCTACTTTTCTCAAAAAAAAAGACATGTTAAAAGAAAAAGCAGTTAGTCCAAGATCTCATCCCGCCTCTTAGCATATATATACACATGTGTACTTTGTACACATATACGAATACATGTATACCAAGATTTAATCCATCTACATTCTTCGGGCCCTCTAGGTGTCTCATCCCGACTCCTGGGCTCACATCCGAGCACATAAACAAACACGCAAAAACGGACACACACACACTCATACACTGTGTGACACACACGGACACCTACACACAGCAGTGACATGGTGACGACTTCAATACACGTGCACACGTCATGCGACAATAGCCATGGCTAATCTTTGCAACAATGATGATCGTTAGGTCAATTGATGTGAAACACTGGATCGCGAGAGAGAAAGAAAAAGAGAACGAGACAGAAGGAGTATATGTGTGCGTGCATGTGTGTGCGCGCGCGTAAGAAAGAGAGAGAGAGAGAGAGTGAGAGAGAGAGAGAGAGAGAGAAAAAGAAAAGGAGATCACGAGAGAGAGAGAAATTGAACACGTTACCAACTGCCTTCTCCTGGCGATATGACTGTGATGCCTTGCTATCTATTGATGGTGCGCGCGACCCGCGTGAGAGAAAGGAAGAATAGAAGAAAGAAAGAGATGAAGAGAAAAATAAAAAGAAAATGAATATAGAAATGCAGAAAAATATTTAAGTACAAAAATGACACTGGTAAAATTTGTAGAGAAATGGGAGAGAGAAAGAGAAAAGAAGAAAAGAGCGAGACAGACAGAGACAGAGAGAGAAAGAGAAATCGAAAGGAAGACAAAAAAAGGGAATGAGGGAGGGAGGAATTAGAAAAGAAAGAGAGGAGAGAAAAGGAAAAAAAGACAAAAAGAGAGAAAATGTGTGTATGCGTAAAAATTCAAAGGGAAAAGGGAAAAAAGAGAGAAGAAAGATTATGTGAGGATGATGATGCTTTTATTACTATAAATAGTGTTTTAGTACCTTTGATTGAGGGTCTATGCGCTCAAATCTTATATTTTATATTTGAGATTATTGGTGGCTTGCGTTCATATCTTTTGCTTTTCTTGTTCGAAAGAAAAAGTATGTCAAAGAAAAAGGCAGTTATTCCAAGATCTCATTCCGCTTCCTAGCATGTACATACACTTTTGTACTTCATGAACATAGTCGAATATATATATGCCGAGATTTGGTCCATCTGGATTCTTCGGGCCCTCCAGGTGTCTCATCCCGACCCCTGGGCTCACAACTGAGTACCCCATCCGTGCAGTGTGTATGTGTGTGTGCGTATACACACATATACACCCACATACACTCCCACCCGAGTTAAAAACAGGGAAGACACAGGCGACACCCCGATCTTTCCTTCTGTTAAAAATAACCCCCCACGTCAAGCAACAATTGCCCTCATACACTAGTTGAACCCTGCCATCCTCGTTCCCCAATGCTAAATGAACAAACTACTGAGAGAGCGCGCGCAATAGAGCAAAAAAGAAGAAGAAAGAAAGCACGCGACAGAAAGACAGAGCGCGAAAGAGAGACCGGAAGAGAGAGAGAGATAGAAAATATACTTCCAGAGTGTGCGCGTGTAGGACTATGTGTATTTGTGTTTATGTGAGTGACTCTGTGAGTGTATGGGTGTGTGTATGTGTGTGTGTGTGTGTGTGTGTGTGCGTGTCCGAGTGTTTGATTCCGTGTATTTGTGTGTGTGCCTTTGTTTGTGCGTACGTGTGAGTGCGCGTCTATGCCTGTGTCTGTGTCGGTATGCGTGTGTGTGCCATGGTGTTTGTGTGCACGTGCATGTATATGCGTGTGTTGACGTTCTGTGTGTGCACGCAATCGTGTGTGTGCGTAGGTGTCCATGCACTAACACACACACCAACACCGACATCACCACAGAACACAACCTGAGCGCCCTGAAGTGTTCGATACTCCAGAAAGAATCATGGCGTACATGTCCAAATCATGGGGGAGATTCGTTGTCATTCACCTACCTGATGACGCCATTAACAGTTTGAATTTAAGACCAAAATTCCAAAAAAATGACGCTGGTAGGAAGATGGATTTGGGACCCGAATCTCAAATAAAGTTGTGTACCGAATTTTCGGCAAGAGTCGATTTCTGAGTTTTGTTTAGTTTTGAAAGTAGACATAGCAATTTTGCTGAGAGGGGTTTCTCGTGCCGAAGGAACGGACCTCATGATGTGATAGATGTTTATTAATAACCAAAACGCTCGAAAGCCCCCAGTCACTATAGGTACCTAATTTGGGTCCTCTGCTACATCCCTTATATGGGATTGGCGGTGTTCATTTTTGCGATTACTCGTGTTCCTGTGTATACTGCGATTTCGAATTTTTGAAGTTCGTGTTCTCAACGCTTCGAAGTAGAAGTTGTTTTGAATTCAACTAACTATTTCCTTTCTACTTAGGGGGC
>Ga0105054_10010431_pt1 | contig 11818 bp, 10 predicted proteins | sample BON02_FD_78091 | JGI IMG/M metagenome (GOLD analysis project Ga0105054, IMG submission 78091) | Freshwater microbial communities from Lake Bonney liftoff mats and glacier meltwater in Antarctica - BON-02 (megahit assembly) | ecosystem: Environmental > Aquatic > Freshwater > Ice > Glacier... | reverse complement strand
GATTCGCTGTAATGATAACGCCTACGATTAACGTCTGTGCAATGATTTCTCTACCTTCAAAACGGACAGTATAGGAGACCACAACTCGTGTAACCTCACCTAACCGTCAGATTTTTTTTTAAATTTTTACAATAAAAAAAGCCGATTTGTGTTGCCACTAGACAATAAATAGCAAGCAAACTATAGCAAGGCGTGTTCTAAAAAATGAAATGCTAGCAATCGAGAAGTTCGTTGGCAACAAGTTAAGAAATTGAACAATAATCCAGTTCAACGTCTCGTCTTTCATCAAAGTTCAAAGCTCTGATTTAATTAATAATACTTGATTGCTTCCGCACTTTCAAATAAAACAATAGTTTGCTCGTAACCCACTCAAGAATTATTAAAGTACATGCTACAAATTACAACAATTGAAATACGTGTGCTTCATTTGAACGTTTCACGTTGACATTTTATTTTATACCAAACTGAAAACGATAGATGGGAAATAATATTGTATGACTCCATCCGAGGATTGCTCATCCACCCAAGCGATGCTCTGAGTCAGGAGAGTCGCCAACGCACGTTCAGCTCTATCGTTCGTCCACTTGAGAGATGAAGTCAACACTTGAACATTAGTGCACCCGTTACCCTGATGCGCCACATTAAGCAACGACGTGTGATCGGAACTGAGTTCAACCGGAACAGAAGCTAACATTTTGTCCATGCCCACCTGGATGAATCGAATCCCATTCCCCAAAGGCTCCAGCGTCGCAACGGCTCTCTTCACATCTTCTTCAATGACGGGTTGCTGATTTCCCTTCTTGCGGATCCTCTGAAGGTACAGAACAAGATCGTTTAGCTTCATCACCCCGCCATTCACCTCTCGTGTTGCTAGGCAAACATGCACAATTTGAACTCCAAGCTCAAAGTAGAATGTGCCAACGCCTAGCACTTCAGCCCAGAAACCTTTGTTAGAAGAAAGAGGGTCTACTCCAATCTTCGCACACATTTTCTGGAACTTGCTCCTGAATTCTGGATCTTTGTTGATTTGTGATTTGTGTTTGACGGCGAATTCTTCTAGTTTCTCTTTGAATAGTTTCATCTGTTTCTGCATGTGATCTGTGTTAGCTTCTGTGATTTCCTGGCCTCGATCTTGATATGCTTGCTTGTCCTGCCTAGACTTGATCGCTCGTCCAGCTCCTACCTTACGACGCATCCCAGTTTGGACTTTTTGTTTAGGGATGGGGACCTATTCGAAATAGCACGGGAACTCCAACGCCAGGCATGTTTGGTTTTATTCTGAATCAAGCAGTAATGGCTTCTATCCACTACGACCGCACTTGCAATACTATTTTTAAATGATTGGTTTTGGTTGTCTTTAAAACGATAATATGATTAGCGTGCTTTTGTCGAGTTCATTTTTTTGACTTTCAAGTTTAGAACTTATTTGATTAACGTATTCTTCCGCGTTCTATTCGTACTATTTCGATATCAAAGAGCAGGTCGGAATGAGGAGGAACAATACTCCCATGTCCTTGTGGTCCATAGCCTAGTCCTGAAGGCATCTTGATTAGCGATCTCTCCCCTTCGCTCATCTGTAAAACGGCTTGTTCCAGTCCAGGTATAACTTCATCAGCACCAACAACAAAAGACAAGGCGACACCGCTGACTCGGCTACTATCAAAGAGCTGGCCGGTAGATTGCAAGCTAGCATCGTAATGAATTGTTACTTTGTCTCCAATGGAAGGATAAAACATCTTATTACCAGCTTCGACTGGTGTGAAATTTAACTCGGATTTAGGAATGATTTCGAGAACTTTGAGACGTTGTATGGTTGATTTCACCCCAGCGAATTCAAAATTTGAATCTAGAACGACCTTATTTTCATCAATGTGAGTGACCTTCAGCTTACCACTGAGCATGTGGTTTTCAACATACTTTCCCAGTTCAAATATGTCTCGAATTTCAGACGGGATACTTGACAGCGGGATGGATTGTACAAGGTCAGCAGAGGGATCTCCGAATATCTCAGTGCCAACATCGATCTCTTCCTCCTTGACCTGGTTCACCTCCATGCCTCTGATAAAATCACTCAGAACGGGCAAATTATAGCCCCTGTTATTTTGCCCTACAACCATTTGGACATGCGGGAAGGTGAACTCATCGGGAAAGTCGGCAGTATCCAAGGCAACACCATCTTCCAAATATCCTTTCATTTTCAGTTTGACAAAATCTCCATCTTGAACTTTCAAAGGCAAGATTCTTTTAGTTGAGGTGCAGAGAGATTTTCGTAGGCCGCGAATCATTACTCTACAATTAATTAGCAAAATTACTAAATTTTGCCAATTTATGGTACCAAAACAAAAAAGGATGAAGTTAAAATTTAAATGTAAAATATTTTCAAAAAGATGACTCACGATGTGCAGATGAGGAAGAAGATCATTCAGATGTTTCGAAGCAGCGGGATTGCAGCTAGGTCACAAGCAGTGGCAGGAATTGAATCAGTTTTGCGCGCTGAAGAAGACCCTGATAAAACTCTTAAACTGATTCTCTCCAAGATTAAATCGAAAGGTCGAGGGATGGTAGATGTGGCAACAGTGGAAGAAATTATCGCAGAGCTGTCACGGGACGATGAAGATGCCTCTTTAACAAGATTGACGGTATTCGATGCGTTCAATATACCGCATTTCAAATACAGCACCTCCAGAAAGCAGTTTGTCAAAGAGACCTCAGGTAAGCGTTTTAAAAATATCTTGAATTGATATATTAATTGATATGGTATATATAGCTCCGAATGAAGAAGCATCCATGTGTACACGGTTGTTCCGACAAAGATTTGAAATCATTCGACAGCGACTCGCTAGGAATTCGGTGTTTGCATCGCCACTGCTTTGTGGGTCTTTGGCTGGACGAAGTCGAAGAGTGCAGGACGCCCCGCCGAGTTTGGAATTAACCGAGATTGAATCTCTGGAAGGCGGTGATAAAGGAGATAAATTTGTTCTTGGATTGCTGAGCAAACTGTCTAATGGTCAATTCTACTTGGAAGACTTGAACAGTAGAATCCAGGTGAATGTAACAAACGCCAGTATTTCCAATGGAATGATTACTGAAGGGTGCATCGTACTGTGTGAAGGTAGAGTACGTGATAGAGTGTTTGTTGTTGATACCATGGGGCTTCCACCAGCAGAGAGACGAAATGTCTCGTTAAACGCTCACGGGGGAATGGATTTCGTCCTTGGAGATGCAATTTCGGAAGAGGTGAGATTGGAGAATGAAAAACTATGTTCGCTAGCAGAAGACGCCAATTTCATTATTTTATCCGATGTGCACTTGGACTCTCAGGATGTATTGAATCAACTGACCAGAATATTTGAAACATATGAATCCTGTGAACCAGCCCCTGCCTTATTTTGTTTAATGGGTAATTTTTTATCCAAACCATTTGGAGAAGGCGATGGACAATGCGGGCAGGCTGTTTATAAGCAAGCATGGGAATCGCTTGCAGATATTTTAAGCCTCTGCCCTCGGCTTTTGAAGGAATCTCAATTTTTATTTATACCAGGTACGTTCACATTGTTGTTTATTATGAATCCAAGATGTAACGTTGCATTTAGGACCAGCAGATCCTTCTTCCGGTTGCGGGCATGTTCTTCCTAGAGCATCCATTCCAAAGTACTTTAGCAGACACATAACAGACAATATTCTATCTGTTGAACCAGATGCCCGCTTTCACTTTGGAACGAACCCATGCAGAGTGCGTTTCTTCTCTCAGGAATTGGTTTTTTTCAGGGAAGAGCTGATAGGCCGACTGAGGCGGAACTGCGTTATCGCACCCTCCGATGATCATACATTACCTACGCATTTGTGCCGCACTATCACTCAACAATCACATTTGTGTCCATTACCGCTTCATGTGCAACCCGTGATGTGGCCATACGATAATAGCTTGAGTCTGTATCCTCTACCCCATGTTGTTATTGCCGCGGAGCAATATGATCAATATGAAAAGTTCAATCAGGGCTGTCAGGTGATTAATCCAGGTGCGTTTAGTCTGGATTTTAGTTTTGTTGTGTATTATCCTGCTACCAAGACATGTGAATTCTCCAAGATTAACCCAGAGGATGATAGGGAACCGGAAGATGAATAGAAGATCTCTTTTAACAATTACCAAAGAAGACTAGTTTTAATTTTTTAGTTTTAATTCCCAAACAGGATCAATCCGAAAGATGAATACAACATAATTTATACAAAACTAAATGTATTCTAACATTTAAACCTATTAGTTTTAATCTATTTTATGCTGGGAACACTTTGTAATTGCTACTTCTGTTCTCTCCTATGCGCACAAAGTCACTACCACCTCTCGAGGATTGGCTCAAATTAATCTTTAATTGGGTTCCGTATTTCGCAGATCCTCTCAGCTGTAAGGCCTCTCGTTCAGCAGCCTGTTTATCCATCCGCTTCTTCTCAAGTTCACGAACCCCCTCCTCTGTCTCCAGACTCTCGATAGCTGCTCGAAGAATGTCCATGAAACCCATGAACTCAGCTAGATCAATTTCTCCACTGTTGTCCGAGTCCACAAGAGCTACCATCTCTTTGAGCTCATCTTTAGTGTATGGCAAATTAAGCTTCACAAAACCCAATGCTAATTCATCTTCATCAAGCGTCCCTCCGCCATCTAGGTCTAAAGTTGCAAATACTTCTTTGTATACTTGGATGGTTTCGTCGCTTATATTCAAAGAATCTTGAATCTCTTTCACCCTCTCAAAAACATCTACACGTTCTTTTTGTTCATCGGAAGCTTCCTCCATACTAGTGGTCACAACTCCAATGAAGAGCGTGAGAAGAACAAGAGCGCCGATAACAATGAAAATTATGAAATATATCATGGAGCCAAAGTACATAGATTGAGGGCTTGTGCATAAATGCTCAATGCCTACGTATCCGTATTTGTCGCAGCCGTACATGTTGATATACATGACATCGGTCCAGTCTTCTAACGTCGCGCACCTGAACAGCGTGAAAAGCGAAATGTGTAACGAACCAAATTCCACCGGGTCGTTTTCCGCAAACAAGATCATAGCCAAGATGGCAAAAACATAGAAAACCAAGCAAATAATCATGACGATGTATGAAATGGAACTGAATGCGCCAATCAATGCCTCGACAATGATCCTCAGCTGGGGCAATGAACGCAGTAGTTTCAACACGCGGAGCAGTCGTAGCAGTCTGAGAATAGGCAGAAGGGATCCAACTCCAGGAAGGAAACTTCCAGCTACTACGATATAGTCAAATACGTTCCAACCGTTTATAGAGCGGTAGTAAAAGTATCGCCAAGGTTTGAATCCATGACCGAGGGTTTTCAAAAGAACCTCAGCTGAGAAAATTCCTAGGATTGATGAGTCCAGCAAATTTAACACCTTGGTAGTACTCTCGTTGAAAGTATACGTTTGCAAACCTACTAATAAACCAGCTATGCATATGATGAGTGTGACGAAATTCACAAATCGAGGATTCGAAGTAAAGTTACGCATCACGTTGGCAAAGTTTTGATACATGAACTTAAAAGAGCCTGGGTAAAAGATGTTGCTAGTTGCGGTAATGTTTGTTAGTGAAATAGGTTCTTTCCCCCAGGCAATATCAAGAAGGTTTTGAAGCTTGCTAATTTCGTCGAGGTTCAAATCGCATTCTTGTTGCCCTTCCTCTTCGTCTTCTTGGTTTAAATTGGACAGTTGACCATTGAATTCTGCGCTTTCACTGTTAGTATCCTTGCTTATAGATCTTGATATAGAGGGCCCACCTTGCATGGAGTATCTGTTGGGCGATCGTGCACTTTTGCTCATTTTCTGACGAGCTCTCTCTAATATTTTGATTCTTTCTGCCTCTTCCTTCTCTCCTTTCATTGTCTCCATGGCTTCTGTCATACTCATTGTCACGGCACCAATAAACAGAGCAAGCATTGTGAATGCAGAGATGATAATGAATGAGATAAAGTAAAATACCGCGATCCACTGTTGAATAGGGGAACGGTCACTGTTAGTACAATAGAACATTGTAGCTCCGTTATCCAAGGATTTATCAGGCGTATAGAAACCGTCGTTCCATTTGTCGCTTACGCAGCCATAATAATTATTGTAGAATATATTTGTCCAATCTTCCAGAGTTGCTGCCCGAAACAACGTAACCATAGCCACTTCTAAACTGCCAAAGTGAAAATCATCATTTCCTCTAAATGCATATATGCCTGCAATGGCATACACGTAAAATATGATTGTTAACAAGAGACAGATATATCCTATGGATTTCAGACCTCCAATCAAACCCATAACAATCATTTGAAGCTGGGGTACTTTCCTCACTAACTTCATAACTCGCATTAGTCTCATTAATCTAAGCAATTTGGTAGAGCCACCACCGAGAGTATCTCCCCATACTGGTAAACTAACAATAATAATGATGAAGTCGAACAGATTCCATTTCCAATCAGGTCCATAAAAGAAACGTAACGGTTTATTATCCTCCGCAATGACTTTCAAAATCAGCTCGAATATAAAAATAAGTAGCACTACCAGGTCAATAGCATTCACATACTGATTGTTAGAAAGTGAATCGTAGGTCTGCATCCCAACAACGATTCCGGCTACTCCGATAACGAATATGATGAAAAGACTGAAACTGTTGTTGTTGGCTAGAGCTTCGCATTTATATGCTAGATCCGAATACCATCCAAGTTTATGAGTGTGTTTCGGCGCTATTTGCACGTGACTCGTCCATGCATCGGCAACGTCAACGAGGTTTTGATCGACGTGACCTGCGTAGTGCATTCTTTCCCGTTGCACTTTTAAGGCGTTCTTCTTCTTCTCCTCTTCGTCTTTCTTCCTCTTTTGGGCTCGGGAGGCAGCCGAGCTTTGAGCCCCCATCACAACCATGATATACTACCAAGAGTCAAGACTAGTTCAAGAATCAATAATAGTTCCGTTGCCTAGGATGACGATTACCGAAAAATATAACAGTTTGTAACTGATGTTTCATTTTTGAAAGTTCGTAATTAATTAAATATCAGAAAACGAAGAATTTGTGAGGGATGATAAACTTATGACCGATATTGAGAGAGGCTCTATTGAGAGAATGAATGATAGGTTACACTGAGTTGGCGAGTCTGGTATATATATGATAAGAAGAAGTATAGGCAAGAGCTGTAGGCATCTTTACGTTTATTAGCATCATAAAGTATTATCATCATAAAGTGTACTTGAAATTCCCTAGATAAAAGGTTATAGGCCCAGAAACTTCCATGAATACATCGCTATATGATTTCAACTTATATCGAGAGTATTTTCCTCTATTCGTGGAATCTAAATAATTCAAAATACTTTCATGTTTCCTTCTCTGAAATCAGCCTTGTAGTATTCAAAATGAAAAAAGTAGGTTCACAGCCTCGATTGGCTCCTGTATTCTATTTTAGAAATTCTAGGGCGAGCGATTTCCTATTACCAGACTTTTCCTCGAAACAATATTGGCCCTGAAATCACTACATCCATAAACGTCCAGTGGTACACATTTTAATTAAACCCGTTCCCAATTTAAACACAACAAAAATTGATTATTTTAAAGCACTACAAGTAGTGGATACAAGCCATCAAATGCTAATTTATTAATAAACAAGAGTATTTTGTTGAAAGAAAAGAGCCTGATGGCAATCCGTGAGGTAATCAGAAGCAAGAACAGTATGAGGATTTAAATTTTGTTGTTATTTTGTTCTCGAGTCTAAGCAAAGTGTAGCACCCCCCACTACGCGGTAGACATCTAGTTTATTAGAGTGTGATTTCAGGACCATTAATGATATTCACTTTGCTATGCCTGACAATCCATGCTTCTTCAGGGGATTGGATTCGTGTTAATATTACTCCTAACCTCGAAGCTATTCCATTCCAGCAGCTGAGTAGCTGGCGATGGAGTAGTAATTTACACAACGAGACTGGTAAGGGAAAAGTCGTTATTCCTGGCAATGATGCTTCGGGCTCTAACCCGACAGGAATTCTTCAGGGATTTAGCTTTGAACGAGAAGCAGATCATATGTGTAACATTCCATCGATACCACATTCATTTGTTGCTGCTGCACTCACTGCATGGGGGCACCATCGGTCGTTCCGCATGTCCCCCGATCACTTCTTGCATATGATTGTCCAAGGAGTAGTTACACATGTAAATGAACATAGTGAGGAACTGCGTTCAAAGTATGTGGCTCATTCCAGCAAGAAGAAACTGTTCGTGAAACTGGATTATTGCATTCCTGATGAATTAGGTTGTGATTGGGCGAAAGCAGTTGACCATTTTATTGAAGATATCGAATTGCACACGGTGCCAGATACAGCGTCCATGCTTCAAGCCAACTTCTCTACTACTGGTCCTGTTGGTCAAATCGTACAGAAGATGAATGTGATGTCAGCTGTCAAGTCCTACTTTCAATATGTGGTTGAGACCATGTGCGGGTTTCCTTCCGTTGAGTTTGAAGGCGTGTTAGGCGACTGGCAGTTGTTGAAAATGAAAACTATCGCTTTGCTTGAGAGTGACAAGGTGATGCCTGAATTTGGGTCTCGTTGGAAGAATCTGTTGCAACCAGTTCTAGAAAAGATTCTTGATACGGTACAAGGCGTGGAAGATGCTTCGTTTTGGAATGCGATGGTGAAGTAAGAAGAGACTGGAGGTTCAGGAGGTTATTCGTATTTAGATGGATGGATAAACGTTTTCATGCCATACTGGGACCTTGACTCTGGAGTGAAGTTGAATCCGTTTGCATTCAGAGAATACTACTTGGAGTCGAACTTAGACTTGATTGATCTTATTCCGCATGGTTTAACTTCTGTTTCATTTGGCCGCAGAGTGACACCAGTGGCATGGAGACATTTCGGTTCAATAATAGATTTAGCCTTGGTCGCTGGGTTGATGGGATTTACGGTAGAGAATGAAACAGGAACCATCACACCTTTACTAGGATGGTACGTGGGACGTGGAGACCTTCCCGATGTGCAATCGAACGCACATGATGAGCTTTGAATGAAAGTAAATACAAGAACGACGATTCATTATAGTGTCTATTCGGTAGATCTACTTCAGAGGATATAAGAATGGGAAATATAAGAATGGGAACATCTCCGTATTCTATTTATTTACCAGGGAATTATAATTAGAAGATGAAGGTTGAGTAGCAGTTGTAGAAAACGAACAACCTGTGATCATTTTATATTTCGTTTTAGAAAGTATTTTCCTCTAGCGTATCAAGATCTATTTCAATGATTTTAATAGGAAGAGGCTGCCAGTACCTATCGTGATAATTAAACATGTCTTGATAGTCAGGGCAAGAATTCTGTCTTGACGTTGCTCTCGAGCGATGGCTTCATCATATGGGATTCTTGTAAACGCCACCATTTTATAAATAGGAATCCAAACTCCTGGCAGCATCCAATTAAGTAGACCTTCAAACTTCTTGCGAAGCAAAAACAAAGGAGATGAAGTATGAGACCTCATTTCTAAATAATTCGACATGGATAGTTGCATCATCGCCTCTCCACGAGGTTTTCTGATAGCAGCAAACATAGGAATCGCTTTATCAAGATTCATGTTGCATTGGTGAATGGTCTCTGTTAATTCAAGGACGTCTTCCATGCCGCAATTCATTCCTTGTCCGTAAAACGGCACCATGGCGTGGGCGGCATCTCCCAACAGAATAATTTTACTTGCAAGGTTCCACGGACTTGAAGCGCTGGTTACTAGTCTGCAGGTAGGGTTGACCTTGAATTGCTGCACAAAGTCAGGAATGAAACGAATGACATCATGAAAGTGTTTTTCAAAATACGATTGGCTCAATTCATCATTTGTGTCGAGAGCTAAAAGCTCGTCCAGTGGGGCGAAGATGGTGCAAGTGAATGATTTGTCGAGATTGGGCAGAGCTATCATCATAAAATCACCTCGAGGCCAAATATGTAATGAATGAGGCTCAGGTAAAAGATACTCTCCTGACTCCGACGGACGTATCTCCAACTCCTTGTATCCATGCGAGATATACTTGCGAGAAAAATCCATGGGCTGCAATCTGGACATCGACTCTCTTACAGTAGAATACACGCCATCACAACCAATAATTAAATCTGCATCTTCGATCAGAAAAGATCCGGAATTCGAGTCGTTGAAGGACCCAGCTGATTGTGTATCTTGGAAGTGCAGTACATTCGATTTATCAATGTGCATCAATTTCATTCCATATACAACTTTCACATTATGCAAACCCACAGCTGTTTCAAGTAAGAGGTTATTCAGCAGTTCCCTCGAAATAGAGTTGATGAAATTAGATTCGTCGACTTCATCATATGGTTGCATTCGCAGTCCGCCACCCTCGAGGTGTATGGCTCTGGCGTGCATGGGGATAGTTAGCTCCATGACAAGGTCGAGTAATCCAACTTTATTCAACGCCTGTTGACCCCGCAAGGAAAGAGCGAGATTAATACTGCGTTTGACTGTGGAGGCGATGTGGGCAGTTTTCTCTACTAGTGTTACCGAGTACCCCATCTTAGCTAGAGAGACTGCACACAGAGAACCCACCAGACCACCGCCTATGATCACAATGTGCTCAGCTACAGTCGGCTTCGAAGCACTCAAAGCACTGGCATCCATCTTTCTAAGGGGGACCGTACCGAAATTCAAATTCAATCCCTATTCTGAATAACAAGAATTTTGAAAAAGAAACACCGAAGTTAAAACCCAATTAGTTACTAAATTGCTGTTCGATGTATCCTCGCCAGGATTTTGTTTCAATTAAATTCGTATAGCAAGAATTTTAAAAAGGAAGCTTCGTAATTCTTCGGAACTTGCAATTTTTCAACGGAATTCACTTCATTGCGAACCTCCATTGCTTTGAATTATTGGAGTAAATTCATTTACCAGCGTTTGTCTTCTAATCGAATTTCAAATCATTCAAAGCCATGCTACCGTATTATTTAAAAACACTAGGTGATTCAATTGGTTACAACAGAGAAACATAAATTTCAAAATACTCTGAATACTCAGACCAGGAATAGTTTGCATCGACAAACTTTTGACATTTTATACAATAAGGGCCTTCAACAGGTTTAAAGACCGTTTCGAACGACCAAATTCCGTAGCAACGATCCTGAAGCTGTTCCTTCCACACATAAGCGACGGTATCAAAGACCTCGTCTTCTACCAATACATTCAAAATTTCTTGGGTGTACTCATCATCTTCATAAACCTCCAATCTTTGCATCTCCAACTCTGACAATCCAGTCAAAACCATTCCTTCAACTGACGTATCTGGAGAAGGTCGAATGGCTGGATACGGTTTGCCTTCAACGCAGTATCGGTGATACCCTTTCAGAACTGCAGGCTTCATCTCCGGTATTCTTTTCAGCAGTATTTCAAGTACTGGCTTCGACATCAATGATCCATACACAAAGAGACCATGCGACATCACACAAATAAACGTGTTTTTAAAAAACACTTATTTTGAATTGCATATTTGCACGTGAAAGACTCTGGTTCTTTGATGGAAAGGATCTGACTGAATTTCATGTAAGCGGTAGTTTACATATATTCATATTTATTATTATTCAAAATGTCTCTATTTATATGAACATAGTGGTTCATCACAAGTTCATGTTCAAACAGGGTTCAAGGTGTTTGCTTCTTTGGTTTCCATTTCGAGACAAGGTTTAAGAAAACTTGTCCACACATCCCAAAACTTCAGGAAATTCATGTTGATGGTTGAATCATTTGGATCTTCGTTGCCATTTAGAGGCTCTTCGTTTTCACTGTGAATTTGCTT
>Ga0105054_10010430_pt1 | contig 11820 bp, 13 predicted proteins | sample BON02_FD_78091 | JGI IMG/M metagenome (GOLD analysis project Ga0105054, IMG submission 78091) | Freshwater microbial communities from Lake Bonney liftoff mats and glacier meltwater in Antarctica - BON-02 (megahit assembly) | ecosystem: Environmental > Aquatic > Freshwater > Ice > Glacier... | reverse complement strand
TACGTTTCTTGGTAGTTAGGGAGATTGATTGTGGGAATTGGTTAGCCTGAGGATACATGCCAGCCCACCAACATTGTGATCTGTTTTACCCACTAGTTGGGGATCTGCTTGGGTCTGCCATGAACTAGGTAATGCTCTGGTCCTCCAGTCCGGGACAGGTTCTTGGGTCCTAAGTAGCTGATTTTGTGCTTGCCATCCGCTTAGTCCAGTGATTAGGTTGGGTCTTCGACACCCAAGAAAGAAAGAAAGAGGGAAAGACACATCCTTAGTAATAATAACCATTCCAATTCCTTAATCCACTCCCGACATACAAATACATCCACTTCAAAACAACATTCATGTGTCCAAGGTCCATTGTGGGAGTGCCTTCGAGCCAGGCGCTTCTGGGCTACCTTATTATTGCACCTCCATCTGTGTGTGTTCCTGGTGTACTTGACGCGCTAGCTCTGTGGATTCAAAAAAAAGTACTGCGCACCACTTGTATGCGTTCCTGATGCAATTGGAGGTTTTTGGTTTTTGGGTTGTAATGCCAACACACAGTGTTGGCATTACAACCTAAATACCAAAAACCACCCTCTCGTGTTCTTGTTCCATCTTCACAACCACCTTTTTCAACATACACATTTACATCCCTATTGATGTACACAAACCTTGCTCATCAAACTGTATTTGTTTTGAGTTCTGTTTCATACAGTATTCATCAAAATCGTTTCCAATTAGAGCATAAGTTTTGATGCGTGTGATTGGTGGGATGGAACTGTGATGAATTGAAATTGCTGTCGACCAAGAGTTAAATAGAATAATTTCTAAATCGGGCACGGCATTTGCTATCTAGTCTACCTGGGGAAAATTTGGCTGTTCATGTCTCGATGTCTGTTGATGAGTGCACAGTCTTGATCATATACCTCGTACTAAAAATTAGATAACATTGACAATGAAATATACATGAATTAAAAATGAATAAATACAAATAAATGTAAATAAAATAAAAACCAAATAATCATAAGAATAATAATTAAAATCAACAATGAAATAATAAATTAATAACTAAGATAATATTAATTCAAATACATAAAATAGACAATTAAAAATACAAAGAGACAATTAAATATATAAGATAAAATGCAAAATTAATTGCTGTTTCAGGTGTGTGTAATTCATCCATGTTCTGTGTTTATGGATGAGAGTTTTGTTCTATTTCTCTTTTGTTTGCCTACATGTGTATGCGTATACCTTCAAGTCCAAGGTCCATTGCAGAAGTGCCCTCGGGCCGGGCGCTTCCAGGCTTCCCTATTACTGCGCACAACTTGTATGCGTTCCTGATGTAATTGGAGGGCTATCTGTGTAGCAGCATAACAACCCAAGAACCAAAAACCAAAAACTATTCCTCTTTCTTTCTTTCTTTCTTTATCTCTTTCCGAGGTTTCCTCTTTCTTTCTGTTTCTTTCTTTCTTTCTTGGGGCCCGGTGTTGAAAACTCAACCAATCACTTAGGACCCAAGAGACTGTCCGGACCGTTGCCCACCTACTCATGGTGGTGGACCCGCTTGTGGGTATTGCAAAAATAGTCTGCAATTTTTGTGGGCTGGCCTGCATCCTTGGGCTAACTAGCTCCAACACACAAGTTTCCCTGACTTCTACGGAACATAGCGCCTCATTCGAAAGGTGCCCCTCCACTAGAGTTTCTCTCTTTCTTGAGAGAAAGAGGAAAACGAAGGGCGGGGAGGCAGAGGGGAGGGGAGGGGAGGGGAGGGGGAGGAGAATCTTACTAGTGAGACAATAAGTGTTGAATTTTCCTGCACTCTACACTCTCGTAGGGGCTCAGACCCGGTGATTTGTTCATGTTGTGACAGCATTGCGCCCAGAGAGAAAGAAAGAAAGAAAAGGCAAGAGAGAGTGAAAGAGAGAGAGAGAGAGAGAGAGAAGCAAGAGAAGGAAGAAGGAGGGGAGGAAAGGGGAGGGAAGGAGAGGTGGAGGAAAAAAGCTGCCAACGTCAACAACTTTTGGTGGTGGTGCCTAATAGCGATTTTTGACTCGGAGGTGGTGGTCTGTAATAGGTACTTTCATTGGTGGTTCTGTGTAATAACTGTTCCATGTGTGTAATAGGCTATTTCTGCTGGAATAAAAGGCTCTAGATCTGGGCCCGTGACTGGTTCGATTCTGCTGACCATCAGTAGTAAATTTCAAATCATTGTGAAAAGTTTGGTAGTACAAAATCCACAAACAAAAATGAGAGAAATCCTTGCTGACCCAAGGGGTATCGTTGAATTTTTTTACAGACATACATCAGGGGGTTGGTTCGTTGGGAGTTGGCGAAAGGTACTACTTTTCCTTGCAAGAAAATTTTCGTACCGTGGACCCATGTCCTGGTACAAACTTCAGTCAACTTTGGCGGGAAAAAATATTGGCGGGAAATTAAAAGGGGATGCGAGGAGACATGTGGATGAGAAGGTATACAGAAAAGCGCAGGGACAAATTTCGCAGATCTCAGGATGAATCTCAGTCGGACGGGAAAATAATTGTTTGGAGTCATATGTTCTTATGTCCTCGAAGACTCAAAGTGAACAAAGGGGAAAAATACAACCACTCAAGACCGTTGAATTAGCAGAATATCAAAAAAATTGTTATCAAATTTACATGTACAAATCCCAGGAATGTCAGCGCCAAAAAGGATGTTGTTGAAACATTTACGTTACAACTTGAGCACTCCTTTCCCTTGGTCGCTTTCGAAGACATTACCTGTGACACACACACAGGTTCAAAGTCTTTGAACCTGTGTGAATCAAAGATCGGATTTCCGTGATTCAGCAAAATTGAAACAATTGAGACAAATTGGAACAGAGATGGTCTAAGACTCAAGAGCAACAACTTGAGCAGGGTTTGCAGGCTGCAAGATAGAGGCGCAGTGCAAAGGCGGAGTGAGAGCCGACTGCGTGTCGTCGCTCATCGTCGCGGCAGGAGAGAGGCGCGGCTTGCTCGGGGTGGGATTCGAGAACATGATGCGTTCTTGGGTCATGAAATGAGGGGCCCAGCAGGGATTGAGGGTGGTGGCGTCTCGATGGCTGGGGGGCGGGAAGGCCAAGGCGCAAGGAAGGAGAATGGGGTGAGGGGCCATCGCTTGCCATCACCGCCATGTTTTGTTTAGAATTTGCTTATGTATTTCGGCTTTCTGTCTCGATGAGAAAGGTTGCAAGCGAACAGTCGTTCTGTGTACTCATATGCATGAATTCTTGTATATTTTGCATGAATTTCATTTTATTCATTTTCTCTTAAAACATAACAAAGGAGGAGAGGGTCAGGGAAGGTGTGTCTGTGTCTGTGTCTGTGTCTGTGTCTGCTGCAGTCAGGCAGTCTATGGCCCGCACCATCTGCACTTTATGACTTCGGTGGAGTTTGGGGGCCGTATCACACTCACTGACCTCCCCAGCTCGTCAACCTGTGTGCATTGAGCTCCGTGTTCGACTTGGCGACAGTAGGTTACTCCTACCTTGGTGTCACTCTGGACAACACACCTCTGTGGCTGTCCGAGGTTGAGGCAGAGCGTCTCCACACTGCATCAGCGGCACCTGGACCGCATTGATGTTTGTGACAGTGCCCCGGAGGAAGCCCAGGGTGGCTTGCATATGCTGCAGTGGCGCGTCAAGGACGAGACGCTGGTACTCAAGGGCTGACAAGCGAACACGAGATGAACAGTCAACGGCCGACAAGGTAGTAAAACAGTCAATGGCTGACGAGAAGAGCAGTCAAGGGCTGACAAGACAGGATGCATTCAAGGGCCAACGAGTGGTGGCATGCACTTCTGCTGAAGTCAATACTAGTATGCCTTCAGAGTGCACATTTTCATTTTTTATAGAGACCTGCGGGTATGTGCGTCTACAATGCAGAGACCTGTGAGTTGCGCCTGTGGCGAGCGTGATGGGTACCTTTGTAGATGCGCATGCACGTAGGGGTATAGACGTTTTAGTTGTGCGATGTGATTTTGTTTTGTGTGTATTTTTATGTGTATAGCGATGTGAAGTTCCCGTATTACTCCATGCACGACGATGTGTATGTTGATTTTGTTTTGTGCGTGTCTTGATTTGTATCATGTAGTGATTTTTAATTCGTGGAGAATGCTCCTTTAGACTGAGCGTGAAAGTTAAGCGACAAATGGTGCAAGGCACAACGTGCAAATGTAAGTGAGAGAAAGTGTCACGGGACACTAGGGGAATATGAGTTATGGGATGTCACGGGGCTTGTATAGATACATAGTGTAAGGGAAATCTTTCTGTGATAAGGTTACGGGTTTCTGTGGAGTATAAGGTGAAGAGTATCCACAGAAAACATCAGTTTTGCTTTGCCACAAAGATGTGTGTCTACACCTCCCCTGTCCTTGATGATGACCCGTCCCCAGCCCACCATTCTCTCGCGTGATCTCATTATAGTCGGAATGTATATATAAGTGAAAGGGATGAATGCTCATCATGAACTGCACAGGGAAACGAGAGTTTCCCAGAGGGAGGTTTATTTGTATCATAAGATGACCCCACCCTCCAATTTTGGTCCCAAAATTTGGAATCACACAATCGACCTAAAATCATTGAACAAAACGGTTCCGTCATGGATATGAGCTAAGCTGTTCTGCTATGGTGGCTCAAAACTTGGAGGAAAAGGTACAGCAACACTATGAGGATGTGTAACGACGTGATGCCAAGGCAGTGGCGTTGTACGGGTTGTCAGCATTCAGGGTGTATGGAGGGACACACGATAACATGGAAAAATAAAGAATAATCTTACGAAGAGTCGATAACCGTCAGAAAGGGTTCTCTTTCCCTAGAGTCCTAATGTGACTAACCCTTGGGAGTCCTCTCTGACTCCTCCTCATACAGTGCCTCGTGACACTTTCTCATACTTCCATCCGCACGTGGTGTCCCGCACCATTTCTCGCGTAACTGTCACGCGCAGTCGCGTAACTGTCACGAAAGTAGCCGCTGATTCTCCGCTAATGAAAAATCACTACGTGATACAAATCAAGACACACACTAAACAAAATCACATCACACAACTGTGATTTGGCGCGTGTGTACTCCTAAGTGTATCTACCATGGTACCCGTCGCGCTCGCCATAGGCGCAACTAACGATTCTCTGCAGTGTTGACACACATACACGTATGTCTGTACAAAAATATGAACTTTGCGCAAAACTTTCTTGCAACATGCACAATGTCGCATACGAGGTAAATGGAATCTTCCCCCTAATATTTTTGTAAGACGGGAACCTGTTCGCGCAACATACACACCGTCGTTTACGGAGTAAACGGGAACTCCCCCCTAATATTTAGGTAAGACAGGAACTCTCCTCTAATAAAATCATATTGCGATATGAATGAAAAATACACACAAATTCACATTTTAAAGTATTGAATACATATATGTCGAGATCTTAGTCTCAAATACGTATACCCTGGAACAAAATAGACGTTGTTGACGCGCCGGCATAAATTTCTTGAACTGCTCGTTGGCCTGCCCGTCTTGCCCTTGACGCGCCACTGCAGCGTATCAAGCCACCCTGGGCTTCCTCCGTTGCACTGTCACGCGCATGAAGACGATCCCAGTACCGCTGGTGCAGTGTAAAGGTGCTCTCGCCACCTCCTCACTCGTCGGCCCTGGACCACTCGTTCTGTCCTTGCTTGTCCCTTGACCGCTTGTTGCGTCCCTGCTTGTCATTCCAGGCGCTCTCACCTCCTTCTCACTCGTCGGCCCTGGACCACTTGTTCTGTCCTTGTTTGTTCCTTGACCGCTCGTTTCGTCCCTGCTTCAGCCCTTGATGCTTTCACAACATCCTTATGGCCACTTATCACGTCGGTAGTCGTCCCGTGCCTGCAGCTCTTGAATGTCCTCTTGGAACAGCCTACTATGCAGCTGGCCAGCCTGGCCAGCCCGGCTGTTTTATCAATCTCAGTTGTGGCCCTCTATCACTTGCAACGCGTGCAGGATGGTGATCAGTTTAATCGTCAGCCGCTACTGGCTGTGAGCTGTTGCTCATCCAGTTTGCAGCTGCACTGCTCGTGTGTTGCCAGTGCGCGAACGTACTAACTCACAGACTTGCGCCGCTCCTGCTGCTGCACTGCCCGTGAGTGTTGCAACAATGTACTAACTCACAGACTTGCGCCAGTATTGTTGACCGCTGTCAGGTGAAGTTTTCCAACTTTGCGCGGACATACTGATTGCTTCACTATCACCATCCAGCCGCTCTTCAAATCACCGCTGCGTTGACCCTGAGGCCCACCTTGCTACCAAATGTAACGAAGTGATGCCAAGGCAATGGCGTTGTAAGGGTTGTCAGCATTCAGGGTGTATGGAGGGACGCGCAACAAAAACAAAGTCTACGTTTACAAAGAGTTGTAAAACGTTAAGAAAGTGTTTTCTTTCCTTGGAGTCCCAATGTGACTAACCCTTGGGAGACCTCTCTGACTCCCCCCGGGGCCTCATACAGTGTCTTGTGAAACTAGTGTCACGAGACAGTGTTTGAGGGGGAGTCAGAGAGGACTCCCACGGGTTAGTCACATTAGGACTAAACCTTGGGAGTCCTCTCTGACTCCCCCTCATACAGTGTCTCGTGAGGGAATGCAGAATCAAGCAAAACTGAATGCGGGGGCCTCAGCCGCCAGTCGAGGGCGCATGACAGAGCAGATGAGCAAACTCCTGCACTGATCTGTGACGGCTGTGCCCGCCGCATCTTGCGTGCAGCTGCCATTCGGGGGGGCTGGTTTAATCATAAGGAGCAAAATAGCCCCCCCCAATATTTGGGTCACGAATCAGACGTCACGTCCCCAAAGACCCCTATCTAGTTTATAATTGTGTTCCGCATAAATACAAAGAGGCACTCTCTTATAATCCAATGCCGACATTCGCCATCATTACAACTCTCTAGTCTCTGCTCTTGCAGTTCACGCCACCGCATTTAGGTCTCTGGAATGAGCCCGTGTCGCCTGCCATGGTTCCCACATCATTCGACCTCAGTTTGACGAAGTTTTTCGTCGGGAGACTATCTTCCGTTTCAAACAGCAGCTGCAGAAGCAGCAGCATGAGAAGCACCAGAAGCGAATACACTCCCTTCATTCAGTGGGGAGACAGTTCTCCGCGTCTAGACCTTTCGCAGACCATCGCCGCTGCGATACTTTGTGCCGCGTCGTGAACAAACTAGGCTCTTCACAGCCCGTCTTCGTTTGACTACGAATGTGCGTATTGTGAAAGCGAGCCACCTCGCCAAATTCTGCTCAGAGGTCCCCCCTTGACTGGGGTCTGCTGACGTTGAGAAACGTTGCCTGCTTCTGTATACCAGCACCGCCGCCACACGACTGCCAATATGCGACAGAGCAGTATATTCTCGGAGAGAATGCTGAGAAATGCTGCAGCAAAAGACTTAGGTCCACTTTGCCCAGCGAGGCCGCAGCGTTCAAATTGCTCGCCATCATTTCAAGCTCTGACCATCTACACCCCTTATCTGTCTCGCCTCAAAAGGACCCAGCATTCATCGACTGCGACAAATACATGCAGACTACATTTGCATACATCTCTCACGACAACTGCGCCACGTTCTACTTTCTTCTCCCGTCGACACTTCAGCAATCTTCTTCACAGACCTTTTCACAAGACCCTTCCTCTTCCTGCTTTGAGTTTGACCTTTGGACAGCCTACTTTGTAGACCCGCCTCGCGCGTTCTTTTCTTTGGGAGACTATAGCACCGCCCTTTCGGACTATAGCACCGCCCTTTCGGACGATTTTGACACAGTTTGACCTTCGGGAGAAATCTGTCACAACTGTCACATTTTCTCTGACGTTTTATTTTCATCAGGTCCCTACAGTCTTCTCCAGATATAGTGTTATGGGAGAGTGTTATTTTCCGTTTCGTTGTAGTATCTTCTTCTATGTGAAATCATTTGATCCTTGAATGGATCATATCGCATTATTTTCTGTTCTCTAGTCTCTGCTCTTGCAGTTTACACCACTGTGTTTGAACCTAGACGTTCCCTCAAAGAGTTACATATCCCTCCAAAGAAAGAAAGAAACTTGATCATGGGTTTTTTGAGTGCAGTGTGCTGATACAAGTCGCGCAGCAGACCACTTTCAAAAAAATAGCCATGGTCGAATAATGCGGTCACGACTTTGTCGGACACAGCCCAGTCTGTCGGAGCATTGTGGAATAGAATACCGTTACCAGGTAGAACCTGAGCGCATTTATCATGTACATAGCACCTCAAAACTAGCAAGATTCGTTTAAATAAAGCTTCCACTGGCAGGTAAAGCTTCGTAGACGATCTCAATGTGGAACAATAAAAATATCATTTCTCAATACAGATCGCATATTGAGCCCAGTTGCTATTACTCGAGACGTGACAAATTCCGTTCCACGTGGTTTGTTGTCAAAATATAGAGTACAGAGAAAAACGAAATATGAGCATGCGCGTGAAGACGCAAAAACGCAAAGTTGATAGATAACTTCAGTCACGTCTCAGACGTCACGTCCCAAAGACTCCTTTCTAATTTATAATTGTGTTCCACGTAAATTGAAGAGGCACCCTCTTATAATCCAATGCCGACATTCGCCATCTTCTCGACTTTCTAATCTCTTCCCTTTCAGTTTACGACACTGCGTTTGGGTTCAGACTTTCCCTGGGATGAGCCCACGTTCGTCTGCCGTGGTTCCCACGTCATCCGTCCTCAGTTCGACGAATTTCTTCGTTGGGAGACTGTTCCCACTGCTATTCAGAGTGGGGAGACTCTCCTTTGTCTGAAACCTTTCGCAAACTGTGCCGCTGCGATATTTTGTTCCGCGTCGTGAACAAACCAGGCCCTTCACAGCCCGTCTTCGTTTGACTACGTGCGTGTGGACTGTGAGAGCTAGCCCCCTCGCCAAATTCTCCTCGAGAGTCCCTCATTGACTTGGGTTTGCCGACGTTGAGAAACGTTGCCTGCGTCTGCATACCAGCACCGCCGCCACACGACTGCCAATATGCGACAGAGCAGTACATTCTCGGAGAAAATGTTTAGAAATGCTGCAGCACAGGACCTGGGTTCACTTTGCTCAGCGAGGCCGCAGCGTTCAAATTGCTCACCATCATTCCGAGCTCTGACCATCTACATCCCTCGTCTGTCTCGTCTTAAAACAAGGGAATACCCGCGTCGCCACCTCCGCACCCGCAGAAGACCCCGACAGCAAGCGCAACCCCCAACTTCTACCCCACACGCGCCACGTATTTTCTGCTCGCATCTGACCCTGCAGCAACCTTCTTCGCAAACCTTTCCCAAGACTCTTCCCCTTCCTGCTCGAGTTTGACCTTTGGACAGCCTGCTTCGCAGAACTGCCTCGCGCGTTCTTTTCTTCGGGCGACTACAGCATCGCTCTTTCGGACGATTTCGACACAGTGTTACCTTCGGGAGACTTTGTCACAACCTACACGTTTTCTCTGCCAACTTATTTTTGTTAGGTCCCTACAGTCCTCTCCAGATATAGTGTTATGGGAGCGTATTGTTTTCTGTTTCGTTGTAGTATCTTCTTCTGTGTGTAAGCATTTGATCCTTGAATGGATCATCACACATTATTTTATGTTTCTGTGTAGTATCTCCTTCTGCATGTATTCATTTGATAATTTTCCTTCCTCATCTGTGATACTTTTTCTTTCTAATCTGTAGACAAGTTCGCTTCTACGCGCTTTAAATGTATTTCGGTTGCTCTGGCCTTGCCAGTTTCTCGAGGGAGACACGCAAAGTTGATAGATAACTTCAGTCACGAATCATACGTCACGTCCCTAAAGACTCCTTTCTAATAAATAATTGTGTTCCACGTAAATTGAAGAGGCACCCTCTTAAAATCCAATGCCGACATTCACCATCTTCTCGACTCTCTAGTCTCTGCCCTTGCAGTTTACACCACTGCGTTTGGGTCCAGACTTTCCCTCAAAAACAGCTCCAGGGAGGAGTGTGTCGTGAACACGGCAATAATTGAATTCGGGGTGAGCGACAAACACAGGGACGTGCTCAGCTCGGACAGTGTTGAGGAGACCTGAGCTGAAAACTATCATGTCAAGTAAGAGATGGAGCTACAATAAATATACATATTTATTACAAATATTGCAGTTGTCTGGTAGGAAATTTGTGCTTTGAATGTTCATCAGGTGTAAGTTACCGTGGCAAAATGAGATAGTGTGACGTCGGGTGACTTGGGGAGGTCTGTGGGTAGCGATACACCACTCATTGACCACTTAGTCATGAGAGAGTTCGTGAGCGGACAGCCTAGCTACCGCTCCATACACAAGAGACTTCGTGAGAAAGCCCAGTCTTAGGGAAGGTTCGTGAGCAGTTTGCGGATTTAGAACAGAGTTCTTTGAGAAACGACAATTTTTTGGGAGCTCGTTCTCATTTAAGCTCCGAGTGTTTGAAGAGAACTCACCGTTTGTTGATTAAACATCACATGCACATGCTTCGTGTATACGGTCACAGACGTTGACGGCGATCCCCCCGTCAAGTCTCTGCTTGGGTGATTTGTGACAATTTGTTTTTGGTAGGATGTCGGTGATTCAAACAGATATTCTCAAGATGAGTTGGTTGGTAAATTGTTGTGGATAATTTGTGGGCCTGATGATACAGATTGAGCGGTTCACTCATAGGATGCGTGTGATTTTCAAGTTAGAATCGTCCACATGGTGGGCGATTTGTGTCAGGATCGTCCACTCAGCTCTTAACTAAAATCACTCACATTTTCAAACAATCTCTAAAATACTCTCAGAGGTGTGTTTTTGCTGATTCAACTTCCAAAGTTTGGGAGAGTAAAGGATCACCGTGGGGCCAGTGGAATTAAACTTGAATTCATTTTTCCTTTCAATCTTCCATTCAGTACGAGGGCACAATGAAGGAATGGTTATTTCTCTGAGGCTCAACTTCAGAGCTAAAACTCATAGTCGAAAGACAGCGCTTCAAACGCCCACATATATTCTGTACTGGGCCTCCTGGTGTCCTCAGCCTGAGGTTGTTTGCTGTCCCCACAATGTTGGGGGGTGTGGAATGATGAGGCTGTAGGTGACGATGCGGCCCACGGTGGGTGGGAGGAAAAGCATCCAGCGAAGACAGCGCGTGCAGGTGCTATCACACACATCTCAAAGATGATTAACAGGCCAAGGAGGCAATTTGTGAAGATGGTGAACAACGATGAAGCAATTGATGACGGAATGGACTGCCCTGTGGCGACCCGCGCCCAGGCTGGATGAGTCGACTCAGTGGCGGCAATGGACAGCGAATCTGTCGGTGATACGCACTGGTGCCTGTCTCGTGTCGCACGTTTGGTCGCCCTTTCACGCTTAGACTTGTGGCGGGCAATGGCTTCAGTATCAAAAGCCGATCCACCGCTGACAGAGGGATGGCTGACTGTAGAGCCTCGGAGCTTGTGATACGTCGTCAGTGCTGAGTCTGTGCGAGCTGAAACTGATGTATTCAGATTCAGAACCATCTTGCACGACACTGTTGCGTTGCTGGGCTTCGCTTTTGTTGATACACTGGAGGGGGCTCGTCTTATGTTGCTATGATGGGATTCTTGCGCGTGGCTAGCAGAGGGCTCTATGCTGTTGCTGAGTTCACTGTCTTGCGTCATAGTACTGGATATGCACCGCTCGTGCACGGCTCGTGCTAAACCTGCTTGTTATGAACCTAAAAGGTTTGATAGTAGAGATAGAATGTTTATTAAATGACAACCACCAAAAGGGGAAAATGATGATTATGATAATGAAAACTTCTGGATCTCAGGTTGACTCCCCAGTCGCAGAAGGAAAGAGAAAGGAAGGAGGAG
>Ga0105054_10010425_pt1 | contig 11825 bp, 18 predicted proteins | sample BON02_FD_78091 | JGI IMG/M metagenome (GOLD analysis project Ga0105054, IMG submission 78091) | Freshwater microbial communities from Lake Bonney liftoff mats and glacier meltwater in Antarctica - BON-02 (megahit assembly) | ecosystem: Environmental > Aquatic > Freshwater > Ice > Glacier... | reverse complement strand
TGTGTGTGTGTGTGTGTGTGTGTGTGTGTGTGTGTGTATGTGTGTGTGTGTGTGTGTGTGTGTGTGTGTGTGTGTGCGTGTATGTTTGTGTGTGTGACGTATAGTATCAGCATGTTTCGTGTTCGTATAGCTCAATATAGTGTATGTGCGTGTGTGTGCGTGTATGTGTGTTTGTGCGACTTTATCAGTGTCTCTTGTTCATATGTCGTGTAATAGCTGCGTGAGTTCCTCCTCCCGCATGTTGCGATATCATGCATGTCACTATAACGTCATGTCATGCATTTCACTGGACCCCGGATTACTACCATGGTCGCGGATAGTGGAGGGCAACACAATGTTAGATACCGTGCAAATACATACAGGGTGGCGAAGACTCATAGGATCCCCTAAGTTGCAGATCATTTTCCACAAAAGAGCCACTAAATGCAGGTCACTTTTGCGAAATATGAGATGAGGGATCCTATGAGTCTTCGCCACCCTGTATAACGTGATGTCATGCATTTCACTTGACCCCGGATTACTATCGTGGTTGCGGATATGGGGTGGCTACGATTATCAGACTCCTTAAAATTATAGGTCTCTTTTGCAGAATATCGTCTCTCTTTATAGGGCTCTTTTGCAAAAAAGACGTGTAATTTTAAGGAGCCTACTAATCGTAGCCACCCCGTAGTGGAGGGCAACACAATGTAAGATACCGTGCAAATACATAACCACATACGTACAAAGACAGTGATACCGTCAGGGAGGGGAAAAGAAGGGGGCGGGCAAGAGGAAAACATCACAGACACAGACGAAGAAGAAGAGAGGGAGCATACGCGGGAGAGGAGTAGAGGGAAAAAGAACTGAAACACATCCTTCCGTCAACTCACTTGTCTTCAGATATGGGAGGTATATGCACACGCATGCAAAAAAAGAGACTAACTCATAATAAGTATTTGTGCGCATGTCGAATGTAACGAATGCACACACGCACACACACACTATCATCCTACACGTAGACGAAAGAAACTGACTCTATACGTCACATAAACACACACAAAAATACACACACAAACACGCACACGAAAATATGTGCGCGTGTCATATAACACTTATACTCGCTGTGTGTGTAAGCACATATGCAAATCCATTTGTATACATACATACTCCGCAACTGGACCTACTCTGACGCGCGGCAGCTTCGGCGCGGTGCACCTTGCCGCCGCGCCCCATGCTCTAAAGGCACTGCTACTGCGTGTAATGTTTGTCAGTGTGTTTTGTGTGTGTGTGAGTGAGTGACTGTGTGAGTGTGTACTGAGCGACTGACCAACGTATTTGAAGGGCTTATTCTGCGCGGCGAGTCGCTTTAAGGCATTTTCAACAATAGTGGCTTGCCATAGTGCGACCTTTGCATGTGTGAATGGCGTTGTTGTCTGCAGCACTGTTTCAACCGACTGCAAACGATACATACTAACCATCAATTGCGTGTGTGTGTGTGTGCGCGCGCAAATATTTGCGTGCATATGAGGGTGCGTGTACGTGCGATCGTGTGTGCGCTCGTGTGTGGGGGGTGTAGTGTATGTGTGTGTGCGCGTGTTCTTGTGTGTGTTCTTGTGTGTGCATGTGCGTGTGTTTGCGCGGGCATGTTGTGCATTTGGGTGTGTATGTGTGCGTTTGCATGCGTGTGTGAGATGAGGCTTGGGCGCATGCTCAGTGCATGCGTGGGTTCGTGTGTGTGTGTGTTTTTGTGTGTGTTCGTATGCATCCATCCACTCACGACCCAGACACCACCTCAGGCTTCTACACACCTGAACCCTAATTTCTACCACCCATTCCGTTACACGTACACTCTCTGCCTGCAATGGCCAAATCGTCTCTGTCCTATGCTGATGGCAATGGGCATGCCCATTGCCAGTGGGCCCGCCCGAAGGCAACGCCCTTACCCTGCGCAGCGACCTTGAAACTGACTCCACGCGCTCCACGCAACAAATCTGAGGGGACCAGAACATAGGCAAACCCCCGTGAGGGGACCAGAACATGGGAAACCCCCCAATCTCACCTCCTTCACCACCAGCTGCACCTCCTCCTGGTTAAATGTACGCTGCGCAATTGCACACACCTCGGTTGGTGTCAGTTGCACAGTTCGGGCCGCAGCACCAGCTACATCGAGCGGGAAACCAAAAAACACAAGACACACGGGAGCAGGCATGCACGATAGCACGTGGGTGTCGGCGAGTGTGCCACACCACGCCGTCTTGCACGCCTGACAAGAGACTGGGAGCAGAGCGTCAAGGAGCAGTCATGGGGAGATTACATCGCCTTCGCCGAACTCATCCATGTCTGCTCCTTGACACTTGTCCTCTACAACCTTGCCGTCCTGCGCAAGTGACTGCTCCTTTGGCGCTGATCTCTTGCCGCCCCTTGCTCGTCGTCTCCCTTCTCCAAAACACAACCGCCCAAAATCTGTTGGTCCCAATCTGGGACACGGTCCTAAAAAAACATTGGGCCGTGATTGCAGTGCGATGGCGAAGAAGATAAGCTGCGGAAAATTTGGCAGACGAGCAAAATCAGGTGCACGCGGCCCGCCGAGCTCGCATCGGTGATGCTGTTTGGATCGTGCATGTGTCGGGTCAACTTCGGCCCCTCCTCCGTTAAAAAAGCTTCGGCACAAGGGGCTGTTCGTGGGCTGTGTTTCATTGTTTAGTCTCTTTTTAGAAGTTTAGTTCACAGGCAACGTTGATAGCAAAGCTTGTTTTTAGTGTAGCTATTGTTCATAATACAGTTGGCTATAGTTTAAAGAATGCACCAAATGGAGGGTCCATTTCAGATTTAGGTGGGTCCTATCCTCCATATTTGGGCAAATTAGGACCTCCCAAATCTGACATCAACCGTCTATTTGGTGCATTCTTCAATTTTACTCAACTTATATATAAACAGTAGTCGCACTAAGCGCAAGCTTTTGCGATCCGGTTCAAATTTGCTCGAGCAAGTCTGGGCGCGGCTTATAGCAGATTGGTGCAGCGCAGCGAGGAGGTTGGGCGCCCCTCTGTGTTGCTCGCCCCCCTCGGGTGCTTCCCTCTCCATGCGCGTGCGCCACATCTGCCTCCTTGACCAGCACCGCTGACCCTGCTGTTTTTTTTTCCAGGATGGCCGGCAAGAAAGGCTCCAAGGCCGAGCCGGTGCTGCAGGAAGCCAGCAACTCGCAGGAGTCCGACACCTTTGGCAGCCTCGACCACCTCCCCGAGGCCGACCAGGTGTCGAGCCACATGCCTGAGACGTCTTCACAAGAGCTTCCTTTGGAGGTGGACGCCATCGGCTTACAGGGCCAGGGTCAGCTGTCGACAGACGTTCCGGACGAGGCGTCTATAGAGGGCAACTTCCCCGCCGTCAACATTGCGCCTTCCGGTAGGGTGTCGCCTCCCAACAAAAAGGGCAAGGGCAGCAGCACCGCCGCAAAGGGTGGCAAGGCTGTTGCCAAGGACCCCAAGGACCCCAAATCCAAGGACGACAAAGACGTCAAGGACGAAGATAAGAGCGGCAAGAAAGGCGGCAAAAATGCAAACGCGCCGCCAATGGAGGCCGAAGTTGATGCTGCCGACGTGCTGCTAAGTCTCTCCATGAGTGCTGCCCGCACCGGCACTCGGTCGGGTAAGAATCCCACCGAGGCAGTGCCTCCGGGGCAGCCCGCTAGAAAAAGGTACTTACACTGTTTCCCGCGCGCCCTTGCTTTGTTCTGCCCAGGATCTCACGCATTTTGTGCCCTGTGGCGTGCAGGACCAAGGCAGACGGGAAGGATCCTGCGGCGACTGCAGTTGTGGATGAGGCCGTTGCAGCCTGTGCATCTCCCGCCCCAGCCTCTGCTCCAGCCGCTACTCTTCCCCCCAGCCCTGCGTTGGCTCCTGCAGCTGCTGTTGTGCCTGTGCCTGCTCCTGCCCCTGTTCCTGTTCCTGTTCCTGCTCCTTCTCCCAAGCCAGGGCCGCCAGCACGTGCCAAGAAACAAACAAACTATGCTGTGATCGCCGGTGTGGCTACAAAGGTGGGTGTACTTGGATGTGAACTCCTCTGTCAGAAATGTTGCTGCCCGCAAAAGCTGACATATTGCGGTTCACAGAGTTCCAAAAACAAAGAGCCTGCCAGCGGCAAGGACACGAAAGAAAAGGAGGAGGCCGCAAAGGAGCAAGTGCAAGTGCCAGCGCCTCCAGAGACAGCACCACCTCCAGAAATAGAGCTGGTGCCACGAGTTATGGCTGCAAGCCCCCCGCCTCCGCCCATTGCCGCTTTCATACCCGCTATATCGTTAGTGGTGCCACCGCCGCCTGCTGAGCCGGCAAGTGGTGACAAGCGTTACGCGGCTCCTCTCCCCAGGGTGGAGTTTATCAATCCGGAGGATCTCGGCTACGTGCACAAGTTTCGCTGGGGTGCGTATTGGATCCATGTGTCCCCGTGCTTGCTGCTGTCCTGAGCTGCCGCGCCGAGTCTGCGCGGCCGAGTCTGCAGAATGCCCCGCCCATGTGTCCCTGGGGTTTTTTTTTCGTTTGGGCTCGCGGCGGCGGAGGGGCCTTAGCCCCGCAGCTGCCGCGCACCATCAGGGTAGGTCCCAATCAGGGACAGACCAAAATTGGGTTGGTCAACGTTTTAGGGGTTTATCTACCCGTTTTAGGGGTTTATCTGCTCCACGTTTTAGGGGTTTATCCATAGATAATCATTTATCCATAGATAATCATTTGTCCATAGATAATCATTTATCCATAGATAAATATTCAAAATGTTGAGTAGATAAACCCTAAAACGGGTAGATAAACCACTCAAATGGGTAGAGAAAGCCCTCACATGTGGAGTGGATACACCCATAAAATGGGTAGATAAACCCCCAATACGGACAGTAGATAAACCTTCAAAATGGGTAGATCAACCCCTAAACTGGGTAGTTAAACCCCAAAAATGGGCCCTCACTGATTGGGACCTGTGTTTCGAATCACCTGAGGATAGCGCCTGTTCAAGAGGGTACGGTCCTTACGGTTAAGGAAGCGTGGGGATCGTAACCCCTCTCACAGGGGCGATTTTGGGTGCCTACGGTCCTCAGCTCTCCAGCGGTGAAAAGCACTCGTATAAATTCATACACGTCATACTTGGTATATATGCGAATGCCTATCGACTTCGAGCTTCAGGTGAGTAACATGCCAAATGTCTTCACGTGTCTCTGTTTCCATATCTGGGGTTTGCTCTGTCTCTGTCTCTGTTGCTTTGTCCGCGCCTGCATCTGTGTATCCTGGTCTGTGTTGGCACGCAGAAGAACAACCTGAGCCTGCCAGGAAGAAACCGAAAGCAAGTTCGTGGGTGCTGCCTACGAAGAAATCAGACAATCAGAGGGAAAAACTGCAGACTGGCGGAGTCAAGGCGGGCGCTGCGCCTGTCAAGGTCTTCCCACCCATCCTTGCTGTCCACCGTTTTCTCTTTCCACCCCGAGGGTCGCCTCTCGGGTGCCAGATTTGTCGGATACACACGTTTCAACTCGAGTCGAATATTCCGCCACATCATATTGTTTTTCGGATCTGGCTGAATGGTCAAAAACACCATACTGGTCCGCGATCTTTGGGCACACTATTTGTGCCCTGTTTGCCCACTTTTTGATTCGCCTGCAAAAACACGCCAATACACCCAAATCACGGGGTCTTGCCATGAAGGCATCGGGGGTTATCTGTGAAATGTAGTCATCCATGATATCAACGATAAACCCCCGTGTAATACTCCCGTCGACAAACCCCTGTGTAGTACTTCCCGTCGATAAACTCCCGTACAGTTTCCCCGAATTTTTTGTCGTATGCATTTGGACGCCAGTTTCCCTCTGTTTCTGGGCCCGGGCCCAAGGGTTTGAGACGCCCGATTTTTTTGCTGTGTGCCGAGCGTGTGTGAAAGCGCGAAAAACGCCGCAAAAGCCCGAACAAACACCAATTTCCGAAAAATTGGCGGATCGTGGCATAAATAGATGCGTTGATCCGCCGATTTTTCGGAAATTAGTGTTTTTTCGGGCTATTGCGGCATTTTCTGCGCGCTTACAAACACTCGGCACAGAGCATATATGTCAAGCGCATCAACAATTGGGACCCCGAAAAAGAGGAAAGATGGCGTCCGAGGGAAGGAATCGGAACTTCAGGTGGCGCGCGGCAGCTTCGCGCTAAAGTGCGCCCCTCTGATGGCAGCATCGGCGCGGTGCGCCTCGCCGCTGCGAGCCCAACTCTTTCGACTCCGCGCGCCCTGCGTGCCCTGAACACAAAAGACTACTCACAAACGTGCGAAACAGAGAAAAAGCGCTGGCACATTTTCCAGTGTGCTGGGTGCGGGTGGCGGATCGTCGTCGAAGCAGCCCTGGACCAAAACTCCCGTCCCAGATGTGCCTGTCATGGATGAATCGAACGACCCTGAACTCGAACGTGATGAGAACGCGCTCAAGAGGCGTTACGAATTGGAGCTTGGGCACGAGGTCCAATTCGGCCACTTGCAGATCCAGACGTCGAATATCAAAGTTTCTTTTGCCTTTGAGGATTGCGCGGCGGTGCCCATTGCAAGTTTATGCGAGCATCTCAAAAAGGACGAGTTCATCCTCACAGACAACTACAAGGTGCGCGTCAAGGAGAAGTCTGCCGCTTCCAACACCGAAGGACGCACCTTTTTTGGCGGTGTGCAAACCATCACCATGGACGTTTGGGACACGAGCGACCCCGACACTGATGGTCATAACACTTCGGTGCGTCTCTTTGGCTTCCGTGATGCAGACCCGGAGAAACGGCACAAAGCGCAGTTCAACGGCTGCTCCTGCAAGCATGGCGACACGCTTCCCTTTTTCCAAGAGGTGTTTGGCAAGTTTTACAAGATGGCTGACATTCGTTGCGAGCCCAACTCCGTGTTTTCTGCCACTGACAATGCGGTGAGTTTGAATCTAGAAGTCGACAACCCCCCTTCACCGTGGGTCTGAATCTTTGCTTTTATTGGAGGTTTGTGAGTTTTGTGCTTCAAACAGACAGCATTTTTCTCTGCATTGTTCCATCGCGATTGGTGACGATTTGGCTAATACGGAGACGCAATAGCGCGCGGCGGCGAGAGGCTTTAGCCACAATGCTGACGCGCGTCATTGAGCTGTTGTCGTTAATGTTCGTCAGTTTACGCAGAACGGACAGATTCACGAACATTGACGAATATTTTCGTCAATTTAGTCAATGTGTCCGTTCTGCGACTTTGAGAATCTGTGCGTCTGTTCTGGCCCAAATGTGATGGTTGTCCCCGCCCGTATTGGGACTGCTCAGAGGCCCACACATCCATTTCGGGACCAAAACACAGGGTGGAACCGATCTGGAAATTCGGGACAACTACTGGTGTTTTACTATGCGTAGGGTGTTGTCAATTTTGAGATGCAGGATTTTTGGTTTCATTTTTGGGGTTTCATATATGTGTTTTCGGTTGTGTCATTTTTGAGATATGTTCAGCACATGCCAGGATGGAACCAAATACCTCTTGTGAGCTTTCACAAAGACACGTTTGTCTGCTGGATTGACTTGGGAGATTCAATTACACCGAATCTCAAAGGTGACACGCGTGTCACCTCTGGGGACTCCTGCCGGGGGATTTCATTGTTCGTAGGCCGTGGGACTGCAAGATTTGTGTAGAGGAAAGGATGTCAGTGGGTTTTCATCGGTGCAGGGGGTATTGACTGGGAGATTTGGGGTGCAGGTGATGGATCCGCGATATGGACTAGACATGGAGGCGCTCAAGCTCTGCCTCGAAAGGTGTCAAGAAGACGACACAGTCCAGAATTTCAACCTGCAAGTTACGGGCGGTGTCAACTTCAGCTTCACGGCTCAAAAAGGTCTTGACAAGCAGCGCACCTGCAAGCCCACAGTGCAGAAGAGTGGCTCCATACAGTTGATGTTGGTGGACGCGCCGCGGCGAATTCGATTGGAGACGATGCGCTTCCTGTTAGACCATTGCAAGTCTGCCTTTTTGCCGCTTGTCCAACTGAATCTCACCAAGCGCACGGTTGACAAACGCCAGAAGGTGAGTACGAGGAACTTGTGCTGCCAATTATAGCACTGCAGATGCCTGACATGTTTCATAAAATAGTCTTGTCTGACCGCATTGCTGGTGGTGTGGTGGTCAGGCGAGGCGGCTGGTAGAGCAGCACCGGCAACGTGCAATCACAGTTGAAGAACGAAAAGCCGACAAGCGCGCCCAGCAGATCGCGCAGCGCGCAATGGGCGGCGGGTCTTCTTCTAAGAGCGCCGTCAGTAGCGCCACGGCCTTGGGTATGTCTGCTGTTCTTGGTCTTACGCCGCCGCCGCCTCCGATGGCCGCAGCAGAAATGGCAAAACTTGCGGGTGGTGCTGCGCACTTTCAGCAGTTGATGGCTGCGGCCCAGTCTAGCGGAATCGACTTCACGATGGCCTTGATGCCTGGCCTTCTAGCCGCTGGTGGTGCCGATCCTTTCTTGAATTTGCCTGGTGAGTCCCGTGTTCAGTGTATGTGCCGCACACGAAATCTATGGTTCCCACTGCTGCATTCCTGCTCACGTGTGTCTTGAAGTCCCGTGCTGAGTGTGTGGAGTGGCTCGCACTCTAATCATACGACGGCGGGTTTCCTGTGTTCGCCTTGTCCATGACTCGTGCAGGTGCGGCGCCATTCCTCCAAGCTGCACAGGCAGCAGCAGAGGCCAGAGCTTCAGAGGAGGAAGGTTCCTCGGCTGCTATGGCCGCTTCAGATAAGGACATGGAATCGCTCGTCGGTATCTGAGCACATTTAGGAGGCGCCATCGTCAGCAGACTCATTTCGTGGGCACTCCTACTTGCTGAGCTGCAGCAAATAGGATATATATTTAGGTACTGCGAGAAGGCTGGTGAGCCTTCTGTCGGACATCTTCTTCTTTACTCTCATATGAGTCGTCTCATGGACATACGTTTGGCCTTCGAGCAGAAAAGATGTCTTCATGTATGCACACACGTGCATATGATGAAGTCTGTTTTCATCAGAAGTCCATCGCGCAGGCGGGGAGACCCACTGCAAACATCGAGTATGCGTGCACACGCATGCATACCTATTCATACACTTATCAATGCCGGGTTCTCAGCGCGTGCATCGCCGCTTCTACTATGTACAATATGCATGCAAATACATTTGCAGACATACATACACTGAATACATGTGTATAATTTGCATTGTATCTCTACATACGATTAGATGCATACATACACGCTCATACATCCCACACACGCACATGCCTGTGCATATGCCTCAACACGTGTATCCAAATACATGGCGTGTGTGCGGTGCTGTTGCGCCAGAGTTTTTGTGGAAAAAAGCTGGAGAGTTCCGTTGCATAGAGGAGTGTTTCTTTAATAAACACTTTCTTTGGAAGGTACAGTTGATTTCTTTTGCGCTGACGGGGCAATTCGCAGTAGTTGCTTGGCGACTTACACGCATGTGCACCCTCTTCAGATATCGTGACTCCCTCGTATCCACCTCGCGAAACGTTTTGCGTCTTGGCTGGCGTTGGTGAAGAGATGTAGGCAGCAATGCAAAAAAGGCTCGAGTTGTAGGGCGGTTGAAGAAGGGACCACATGTTTACGACTGTATCATCAACATTCAAGTTGCAGAAACAAGGGATCTGCCATGATTCAATTCTTTCAGGTTGTGGAAGTTATTTTGAGAGATTACCAATGCCGTGTCGTCAGGGCCATTGGATCGACCAAAACCGGCACACAGCAGAGCGCCGTAACTTTACAAGTGATACAAATTTGCTCGACAAGAAACCGTGACGGGACGATCGTTATCACTACAGCCCGTTCCGTGGAAGATGAGACTCGAAATGCTGAATTGAATGGTAATCGAAATCCTGAATGCTGGGGAGATTTCAGTCAACTAGTCAAAATCGAGAAAATCAAATATCTCGGTATGTCACGGTACAAAGTCGAATTGAGATTTTGATTGGATTTGAATTTCGAGGTATCTTGCGGTGCAAATTCAAATTGAGATTCTTGTTTAATTTGAATTTGCAGTTGACTAAAATCTCCCCACCATTCAGGATTTCGATTACCATTCAATTCAGCATTTCGAGTCTCATCTTCCACGGAACGGGCTGTACCACCCTCTGTTTTCGCACTTTACGTGCCAACACATTGTGAAGAGCGATGCATGCGGCATTCAAACAAAACAGCAGCTTTGAACTAACAGTCACGCTTTCTGAGCAACGCAACAGTCGTTGGCTCCGCAACGCGACACTCCAAGACCATGACGCATAGGAGCTGGCATGAGCACACGACGGCGCGTGGGTGTGTTGCACCCGAGACTCGAGTTGCCCTCGCCCAACTTGTTCATTGTGACTGGCCAACCCTCTTGCCGCTCCCTGGCGGTTTGAAGAGTCCCCATGCGAAGACCCCGTACTGTTCGTGGGCTGCGTTTCATTGTTGAGCTCTTTTTAGAGGTTAGTTCAAAACCTACACTTCCAAATCATCTCGCAGCAAGTCTGGGCGCGGCTTATAGCAGATTGGTGAAGCGCTGCGAGGAGGGTTATGAAAAGGACTATATATAAGCCTCAGTGACCAGCACTGCTGAAACCACTATTTTTCACCTCCAGTGTGGCCGGCAAAAAAGCATTACATATAAGCCTCAGTGACTAGCACTGCTGACCCCACTATTTCCCCCCCCCAGTATGGCCGGCAAAAAAGGCATCAAGGCCGAGCCGGTGCCACATGACGAATTCTACCGCCACGAAAATGTCACTAACGGGACTGTCGCATTTTGCGCGAAAAAAGGGATTCCGCCTCCTCCATATCTTCGCCCTCGTCCTCGATCGCACCACGCGGGGCGCCAGCTTTGAACGACGCTTTCTTGCCCGATTGTTGGCGGCGGCGATCATCTTCTTCCTCGTCTGCCTGCCGAATTTCACGTTCGTCCAGAATGTGCTCTCCCATCACTTTGACGTTGCCATATCGCATCGCTGTGCATATGTGCACATACATACATACATACAAACATGCATGCATACATAAATACATACATTCATACATACATACATACATACATACATCATACATACATACATGCATGCATACATACGAACAGACATACATACGTGCAAATATATATATGTGTACGTACATACATACATGCACACATACATATATTCAGATGCACATGCATTTCAATATGAGAACACGAGTTCTGATACTCTGATACTACAGTTGCAGGCACGTCTGAGGTGCGCATGCCTTGTATGCAATGCGCGCATTGAAAACGCCCATCTATGCGTGCGCGTGAGAAAGAGAATGTTTGTGCATGCATGTTGAGAAAGAGGGAACGTATGTGTGTGTCTAAGTTTGTGTGCGTATATGTGCTTGTGTTTGTGCGTGTGCGCTTGTATGTGTGCATAGATAAACGTGTGAGTAAATATAACGCGAGAATGAGAGGGGCGCGCCAAAATGCACCTGACATGCGAGCAGTGGGATCCTGAATGGGAAGCCCAAACGATATAAATATATACATGAATATGTATATCTATATATATATATATATGTGCATGTATATACGTATATAGATATGTGTCAGTATATGTTTATATATACCTGTCATACAAGCAGTTGGATCCTGAATTGGAAGATCAAACGACATATGTATATATGTGTGTATATGTGTATATACATATACATATATATAAGTATATATATATATACATATATATATATATATATATATATGTCTTTTTTTATATATATATATTTATATATATATATATATTTATATATATATATATATATATATATATATATATATATATATATATATATATATATATATATATT
>Ga0105054_10010422_pt1 | contig 11827 bp, 5 predicted proteins | sample BON02_FD_78091 | JGI IMG/M metagenome (GOLD analysis project Ga0105054, IMG submission 78091) | Freshwater microbial communities from Lake Bonney liftoff mats and glacier meltwater in Antarctica - BON-02 (megahit assembly) | ecosystem: Environmental > Aquatic > Freshwater > Ice > Glacier... | reverse complement strand
TAATTATAAGCAGCAGGATCCGTTCAATCAATTGGATATTGGCATGCAGCTTTTCCTTGATCCCTTGGTGCTGGGGATTTGGTATCGGGGATTACCCACTAAAAATAACCTACCCAATAACGAAGCGATCATTGGGCTAATGGGAGTATCGTTGGAAAGCGGATTGGATATCGGGTATTCTTATGATATAACAGTGTCAAAACTTGGGCTTCGTAATTCTGGTGGGGCGCATGAAATTTCGGTTACCTATTCATTTCTTTGGGGTGATCCCAAAAGTAGAAATCAACGCGCTAGAAAAATCCCTTGTTTTAGATATTAGATCATTTTTTGAAGGTTTTGCAAAATGACTCAAAAAAAATAGTAAAATTTTTTTTTTAATTTCAGACTCGTATTTTCGAGTTTTTGCGTTTTATAATCAGAAAAAAGCTGGACTCATCTGCATTTATGGTTATGATAATTTTTTAAATAATATAACACTATATCTAGGTTAATTTCATTTTTTAAGTTGGATTCCAAATCCTTGGTTTTTAGAATTATTATCTACTTATTTCATATAATTCATCCTATATAAGAAAATCATTTTATTGTACATCATTTACATAAAATATTGTTCTTAAAAACAAAATACACAAAACAAGCTCTATAAGACAAATTAATAAAGTCGAAAAAGCGTGTAGGATACATGAATAATATAAAATTGGAAAAGACCTTTCAGATATTTTTATCAGTCATATTTACGATTCTGATCTACTCAGCAACGACGAAAACTGCTATAGCACAATTTTTATTTGAAGAGCCTAGTAGGAGATTTGAAAACCTTCGGGCTATTTCTTACAGCAATATTACTGTCGGCGTATCAGGTAAGCTTGCTCTATGCAGTCATACCGAAAAAGGGTCAATAACCTTGGATGTCAGAGGTGGAGTAGAACCTTATTCTTTTAGATGGAATACTAATCAGACCACTAAAGACCGAACCAATCTTTTTGCAGGAACATATACTGTCGTGATCACAGATGCTGCCGGTACTAGGTATGTTGAAAATATAGTAGTTCAACCACCTTTTCCTTTAATCCTAAATTCGATCGAAACACGAGATGTCAGTTGTAGTTCCAATTCAAATGGATATGCCAAAATCGGAGTTAAAATTGGTCGCGGAGAAGGCTATACAAACAAATGGAGCAATGGCTTGGTGAATGTCTGGGAGGCGGATCAACTCAAAGCAGGAGCCTATTCGGTTACTGTGTTAGATAAATTCAGTTGTGATGTAACAGTATCCTTTGAGATTAAATCAGCATCAGAAGGTCTTCAAGTGACCGATCAGCTCACAGATATCTCATGCTCTGGAAAAAATGATGGTTCTGTTAATCTGACGGTGAATGGTGGCGTGGCTCCATATATATACTCATGGTCAAATGGCTCAACGTTAAATAATATAACAGCTTTAAAAGCTGGTCTTTATGAAGTGCGCATCACCGATCAAAAGGGCTGTTCTCTAACATCAAGCTACCTGATCCGAGAGGCAGTTTACTTAGAGATTAACGAATCTATATCGCAGCCAACCTGTATTAATAGTCAAAATGGAGGGGTAGACCTTGTTGTAAAAGGTGGCAAAGCTCCATACACCTATCTATGGAACACAGGTGCAACTTCCTCAAACCTATCAAATCTAGGACCTGGCGCATATACTTTGAAAGTCACCGACGCATCTGGATGTTTTGTAGAAAGAGAGTACAACATTACATCTGCTGAAGCAATAGAAATCAGGCTAACTCAAAAAGAGGATGCTTCTTGCCAAAAAGCAACTGGTTCCGCTTTTATAGTAGTCTCTGGAGCGGATGCCAATTATCGAATTACTTGGTCTGATAGCGTATCAGGAATAGCAAAAAGGGATGATCTCCTTCCAGGAAATTATACTGTATCGGCAAAAAATACGAGTGGATGTGAGGTGTTTACCACGTTTGAGATAAAAACGGCAACAGAAATAAGTGCCAGAATCGAATCAATGCTGGATGTAAATTGTGCTGTTGGTTCGGTAACAGGGGTAGCGTGGGTTTCCATCCAAGGTGGTAAAGAACCCTATACCATTGCTTGGGAATCAGGCGAAAAAGAAAAACAAGAAATCAATTTCTTTCAATCTGGTATCCTAAAAGTATTGATCAAAGATGCTTTGGGATGTACCGTAGAAGTAGAGTCCAAAGTTGATTTCCCTTCTCAAAGCACCCAAGGTGGAAGACTGGATTTCAACTATCGTAAACTTGAAATCACGAACGATCCTGAAGTTCAGGTAAAGCAAGATGTGATATTCGAATCGGTGATTTCAGATGAGTTTATTGCTTGGGAATGGGCGTTCGGAGATGGAAATATTTCAAAAGAAAAAGATCCAATTCACAAATTTGAAGCTGCCGGGGAATTTGAAGTAATCCTGACTGCCTACGATATCTTTGGCTGCTCCAGCACGGAGTCTAACCGAATACAGGTATCAAATCCCACCCAGCTGGTGACTGTTCCAAATGCATTTAGTCCAAATGGAGATGGTCTTAACGATATATTTATTCCTAAAATCAAAGCGGTTTCCTCTTTCTCTATGGACATATTCAATACCTGGGGCGAGCTAATTTATTCAACCATCGGTGCCGAAAGCAGAGGTTGGGACGGAACTCACCAAGGGCAGGCAATATCTGCCGGCAACTATTTGTACCGAATCAACTATTCATCAATAGATGGAAAAGCCTTCGAGAAAACAGGAGGAATCACCTTAATCAGATAGTATATGAAAAAATCCGCTCCACTGATCGCCTTTATCTTCATCCTCTCCATTGCATATCATAATGCTTTTGCGCAAGATGTACAGTATTCGCAGTTTTATGCTGCGCCTCTTTATATGAATCCTGCTATGACGGGAGCCTCTGAGATGACTCGCATTGGAGTGAACTTTCGAAACCAATGGCCGGGATTGAATCAATCATTTACCTCCTACTCCGCTTACGCGGACCATTATATTTTCAGTGCAAATAGTGGAATAGGCTTGATTTTCAATAAATCAGAGCAGAGTATGACTAATCTCAGTGTATCTGAGATAGGATTGACGTATGCCTATCGGATGCGACTCGGGTTCCGCTCTTTTCTACGAATGGGAGGGCAAGTAAGCTATATGGATCGAGACGCTTACTTTGGAGATTTGATTTTTGGTAGCCAAATCGATGATCAAACTGGAGTAATTGGCGATTTTAGTGGGGAAAGTCTGGGCGAAGGCATGCGCCATCAATTTATGGATTACAGCTTTGGCATGCTTTTTCATAATGAAAAAGTCTGGTTTGGACTTTCAGGCCATCACTTGACTCAGCCTAATATCACTTTCTTGGAAGATGCCAATAGTAAATTAGCTCTTAAAGTTTCCGCTCATGGCGGTGTTAAATTTGACCTTTCGGGAGGCCGTTCTACGCAAACCTTTAACCATAAATCTGGCACAAAAGACCTGATGTTAGCCTTCAATTATAAAAATCAAGGTACTTTTTCACAATTGGATATCGGAGCGCAAGTAAATATCCAACCTCTCGTGTTAGGAGTCTGGTATCGGGGAATTCCTGTAGCAAAGGAGGGACAGCCAAATCATGAGTCGATAGTTGGTCTATTGGGCATCTCTTTAGGTGAAGGACTGGATATGGGTTATAGCCACGACTTTACTATTTCTGCTTTGGGAAATGCAAATACCGGTGGCGCACATGAGGTGAGTCTTCGATATAGCTTCTTGGCAGGCTCAGCCAAAGGTCGAGGTAGAACCTCCTCAATGCCATGTTTTAGATATTGATTTATTTTCTACCGCAGAGTTTTGGAAGGGGCATGGAGGTTATTCCTTCCTGCACTGGACTGTTTATTGAAGGTAGAGTGTAAGCAGACAAATAGTTTTTGAAATATGAGTTAGAACACTAGAGGTGCTATATCTTAATAAAAAATATATGATTATCCACTACTCTGCCAGAAGGCAGAAGAGGCAAGATTATAATTGGTGCATAATTGATTATTAAGCGTTTAGGCCTGCCTCGCAGTGGAGAGTCTTCTTGCTTCAGGTCCAATAAATTAAGGCTAATGGAATCTTTTCGAATACTCATAAAAAAAAAATGTCTAAGCAATCCTGTATTTTGCCTAAAACATATTTGCTAGTGGCATAAGAGCAAATTGCTAGGATACCTATTCACCAAAACGGTTAATGCTTTTATGATCTAGCCCTGGTTGGGGAGCTGCCTAATAGCAGGGGCAGGCATTTACGCTGGAGTAAATTTTTTTTCCCCAAAGGGAGCCGCAATTTTGCAAAAAGGAAAAAGCGATTTGGAAATAACACCATCGATGAGATTTGATCGCAGTCTAAAACATCCAATGATTTCTAGGTTTGGAGACTATACGTAGTATCAACGGTTCGTTAAAAAGGGTTGATTGTTTTTTTTTCTGCGAAGACGCTGACAACGGAGTAGTTTGACAAGCTTACCAACCAATGTTTCAAATAGAATATGTATACCACTGGAGGTGTGTTTGGTCTGTTGCATACAATTTAGATTCATTCGCCAGTTGTGTCCGAATTCCTGCTTACCGGAGTCAGAGAAATCTTTCGGGAGGTGAGGGTTAGCCAAAATAGATAGGATGTTACTTCTAGGTCGGTTGTAATTCATGGATAAGACTGTAAAACCGAAACAAATAGAATTGTATTGGGCTTTAGATCATAAACCCCCTTTTTCATGCCCAAAACTTTACGTTTGATACTTGGAGATCAGTTGAATCTTGCCCATTCCTGGTTTAAAGATGTCGACCCTGAGATGACCTACTTGATATTGGAGATGCGCCAGGAGACAGATTATGTTGCGCATCACATCCAGAAAGTCACTGCTTATTTTCTGAGTATGAGGAATTTTTCAGATCAATTAGTCCATCACGGACATCAGGTGCTTTATTATCAGCTAGATCAAGATCAAAACGAGCAAGATTTGGAGAAAATGATTTCAAAAGTGGTTCAGATGTACAGTTTTGAGCAATTTGAATATCAGCTTCCGGATGAGTATCGGCTTGATCAGCAGCTGAAATCCATAAGTTCAAATCTTGGAATACCAACACGGGGGGTAGGAACTGAGCATTTTCTCACCGAAAGGGGATATTTACAGGACTTTTTCAAAGGAAAAAAAACGTTCTTGATGGAAACCTTCTATAGACAGATGCGCAAGGATTTTGACATCTTGATGGAGGGAAAACAGCCTATTCAGGAGAAGTGGAATTTTGATCATGAAAACCGATCTGCTCTGAAAGATAAACGCCTTTTGCGCAAGCCAAAACTTCACCCCAAATCAGTAATGTCAATGGTGGAAATGATTGAAAAGGCTGGCGTAAAAACTATTGGGACTATTGATGTGGAAGCATTCAATTGGCCTACAAGCCGATATGAGTCGCTGGAAGTTCTGGAATATTTCTGCGAAAATCTCTTGATTCACTTTGGCGACTATCAAGATGCAATGACAACTTGGGATCCTTTTCTCTTCCATTCAAGATTGAGTTTTGCGATGAATTCCAAGATGTTATCACCCTTGGAAGTAGTCCAAAAAGTAGAAAGTCATTGGAAAGAAAATCAGGATCAAATCGGTATTTCACAAGTCGAAGGCTTTATACGACAGATCATCGGTTGGCGCGAGTATATGCGTGGAATCTATTGGGCTAAAATGCCAGAATTTGCTGAATTGAATTTCTTCGGGCACGATCGAAAACTTCCAGACTGGTTTTGGACAGGGAAGACCAAAATGAAATGCCTAAGTCACTCCATAACCCAATCCTTAGACCAAGCTTATGCACACCATATTCAGCGTCTGATGGTAACTGGAAATTTCATGCTACTTGCTGGAATCAATCCTGATGAAGTCGATGAATGGTACCTAGGAATCTATATTGATGCCATTGAATGGGTAGAAATTACCAATACAAGGGGAATGAGCCAGTTTGCGGATGGCGGTATCGTGGGTACGAAGCCTTATGTCTCTTCGGCCAATTATATCAAAAAGCAAGGCAATTATTGCGGTCAATGTGCCTATGACTCAAATAAGAAAACAGGCGAAGGAGCTTGTCCTTTTAATAGTTTGTACTGGCATTTTTACGACCGGAATCGCTCAAAACTAGAAAAAAATCCCCGAATCGGTATGGCGTATCGGACTTTGGATAAAATGAAAGATAGAGCTGATATCCTGCAGCAAGCTGAAAAATATCTCGAAGAGATCGAGAATCTGTAGGCAAATCAACTTACTCAATATGACACCTAGGAGAAACAGAATTCCTTACTTGATTCTGTTATCGCTGGATTATTAAGGCAGTAATCCTGTTTTGAACTGCCGCAGCAGCTTCAAAGTCATATTAATTTTATGATTTCATGATGGCCCTGATATCTATTTAGCAATTCACGTGGAGAACTGGATATTGTACATAGATCTAATGCTTAAGTTTTCCAAAAAGTTAGAAATTGAATACTCTTGATCATTATTTGAATAACTAAAACCCAGTCAACGTCAACTCAGTGTAGAGTGCAGCGCGGTGAGTTGACTAATATTCCAGAGTCTTGATCGGATTACCGGCTCAAAATTCTTTTCGGAATTTTTGAATTGTAATCACTCCTCACTTAAACACTGTAAATTTGCGCTATGACAAAATTCTTTACCTTCTTTTTCATTCTACTTACCTTTGCCGCTCAGGCTCAGATCCAACTTAAAATCAACGATGCAAAAACCCAATTTCCGCTGGAAAATGTGCGTGTTAGATCTGAGAATGGACAAATTCAGGTGAGTAATGCTTCTGGAATCGTTACTTTCTCTGGTTCAGAAACTCAGAATTTCACCTTCTTTAAACCGGGTTATGAATCCTTCTCAGGCGAGTTTGGCGAAGGAGATCATTCGAACGCAATGCAACAAAAATCATTTAATCTTTCCGAAATTACTGTCACCGCATTTGAGTCCGAAAGACCACTTTTAGAGCAATCTGCCGCCATTTCCTTAGTGACTGAGCGGGATTTTAACCGATTCAATGAGACGTCCATCGTCAATTCATTCAACACTAAACCGGGAATTCGAATCGAGGAACGAGCTCCGGCCAGCTATCGGATATCTATTCGTGGGAGTTCGATTCGATCTCCATTTGGGGTGCGGAATGTCAAAGTTTATTGGAATGAGGTGCCCTTCACTTCCCCTGATGGCACTACGCCATTGAACCTGTTGGATCTCAGTAATATTCGAACTGCAGAAGTAATCAAAGGTCCATCCGGAAGTATCTATGGAGCTGGTAATGGTGGAGCAATCAGTTTAAATAGCCAAGTTCTAGCGCAGGAAAATCGAATTTCTACGGAGTATTCCGCAGGAAGCTTTGGACTTAACCGCTTCCGATTAGGTCTTTCGCAGCAGATCGGTAAGGGAGGAATAGAAGCTTCTTTCGTCACTCAAAAGGCGGATGGCTATCGAGAACATTCGGCTATGGACCGAAAAGTATTTCAATTGGGAAGCTTTTTCCCAGTTTCCGAAAAGCAAGAAATCCGAACCCAACTCTTGATCTCTGATCTTAACTATCAGATTCCCGGAGGTTTGAATGCCGATCAATTGGCAGCTGATCCGACACAAGCAAGGGCTGGATCCGTTAATCAAAATAGCTCCATTGCTCAAAAGTCGGTATTCGCTTCTTTTGGGCACTTGTATCGCTTTTCCGAAAAAACCAGCAACAACACCACCGTTTACTTGAATACCAATGACTTTGAAAATCCATTTATTCTGGATTATAAAAGGGAACTGGGTTTCGGTCTTGGAGGTAGAACGAAATTCACGCACGACACCCAGCTTGCAGGAAAAGCACTCCGCTTAATTGCCGGCGGAGAATTCCAGACCAGCTTGACCAATGCCCAGAATTTTGGGAATCGTAATGGAGTGGCAGATACCGTTCGATTTGCTGATAAATTACGAGCTACTCAGGGTTTTCTTTTCCAGCAGGCAGAATGGGATTTTGCTGAGAAATTTATTTTCACCCTGGGGCTGAGTGAGAACTTTTCCAGCTTCGAAATCGATCGGCAGATCGATGCTTCGGGAGGTCCTACAGGATTGCAAACCCGAACTTTTGATCCAATTGTAGTTCCTCGAGTTGCGCTGAATTATAGTGTTAACTCCTTTTCTTCTATTTACGCAAGCTTGAGCAGTGGCTTTTCTCCACCTACCATTGATGAAGTTCGAACCAATGAGGGAAGTTTGAATCTGGACTTGGAAGCTGAAAGAGGTGTGAATTATGAATTGGGTTACCGGCTTGGAAAGGATAAATTTAATCTGGACTTGGTGGCCTACTTCTTTAAACTTGATCAGACCATTACCACTTTTACCAATCCTCAAGGAGTTGTACTATTTCAAAATGCAGGGGCGACAGATCAAAAAGGAATCGAAGCCGCTTTGGATTATAGTTTTGTGAGAAATGGACAAGGATTTATACAGGACCTGAGTGTTGGAACGGCCTACACGGGTCAGTTTTTCAAGTTTAAGGATTACAAAAAAAGAGATAATGACTTCTCTGGAAATGCAATAACAGGAGTGCCAGAGACCACTTTAGTCTCTCGCTTGGATCTGCGAACCAATATCGGGATTTATCTGAATTTGACGCACCAATATGTGAGTGAACTCCCGCTCAATGACGCAAACACAGTCTACCAGGATGCCTACAATTTGGTGAATTTACGATTTGGCTGGGCCAGGACATTTGCTGGGAAATGGGATGTGGAAGCCTTTGGCGGAGTGGACAATCTGCTGGACGAAAGCTATTCCTTAGGCAATGATTTGAATCCGTTTGGAGGAAGATTTTATCAGCCAGCGCCAACTCGAAATTGGTATGGTGGCGTAAAAGTGGGGTTTTTGTATTGATCGTCATTGCGAGGAATTTATTGAGAATATTTACCTACCTCACAACTTTCAATTCTGAAGCAATCTGTTTTTCTAACCGGTAAGAATTTACTTTGTAGTATTCAAAACAAAGCTTGCCCTACTCTTGCCAAAGGCAAGGCTCGTAAAAGCCCAGAATTCAATTCTGGGTATCGAAACGTTTCCGATATTTTTTTAGAGTGCCAAAGGCACGATCGGTAGTAAACAGGCTTTGTTTGGCAGTCATCTTTTGTAGGAATACGAAATTGAATATGATTTGAAATATGTCTGGGATTGATTAATCGGAAGCAAGGAAATACCGATTGTGCCGTTGGCACTCATATGATCTTTTGGGCTGACTTTACCCCGAATTTCGCTGCGCTGCATTCAGGGCTGCTACCAGTTTTGCCTTTGGCAAAAGAGCTGTCTCCTCATTGCGAAGAATTTATTGAGACTATATTCATCTACCACATCACTTTCAATTCCGAAGCACGCCTCCCAGAAGGCAGGCAATCTGCTAAAATTTAGAAAGATTGCCTCGAATGGGAATGGCATTGGTAAAATCAAGAAAGAAAACCATCCTCGCAATGACGTAAAAGCAATGACCCTATTCTATCCCCTCCAATTCACTCAACTCCAACCAAGTCAGCTCCAATTCTTCCAATTTCGAATCTATTTCCAGCATTCGAGCAGAGATTTTCATCAGTTCTTCGTGATCCGAATTTCCACCGCTGATTTTTTCGGTCAGCTCAGCCTTCTCTTTTTCCAGTTTTGCCATGGAAGCAGTTACTTCCTTAAACTCATTCTTTTGCTTGAAGCCTGCTTTCACTTTCGCTGGAGCAGCAGCTCTTTCCTCAACTTTTTCTTCTTGCGTCTTGCCACTAGCTACTTGTGTCTTGTCTTCTGGACTCTTAGCTCTTGGCTCTTGACTCTTCTCTGTCTCTCTGTACTCCGAATAGTTACCCGGAAAATCACTGATTGCGCCTTCGCCTTCAAAGACAAAAAGATGCTCCACCAGACGATCCATAAAGTATCTATCGTGGGAAACGATAATTAAACAGCCTGGAAATGAATCCAAAAATTCCTCCAAAGTATTCAAAGTCATCAAATCCAAATCATTCGTTGGCTCATCGAGAATGAGGAAGTTTGGATTCTTGATCAGAACCATCAACAATTGAAGACGACGGCGCTCACCACCGCTCAGTTTCTCAATTGGGGTATGTTGCTGCTTAGGAGGGAAGCCAAACTGAGTTAAAAATTGGCTGACAGTGATGGTCTGTCCCTTGTCCAGCGTCACCACTTCGGCTACTTCCTTGACGATATCAATCAGTCGCATCGATTCGTCAAAGCTACTTTCCTCCTGTCGGTAATACCCGAAAGCAGTGGTCTGCCCGATGGCTACTTTCCCAGAATCCGGAGCCAATTGTCCTGTGATCATATTTAGGAAAGTGGTTTTCCCAGCTCCATTTGGCCCAATAATTCCGACACGATCCTTCTTTTTGAAAACGTAATTGAAATTGTCCACGAGCACCTTATCGCCGTAGGATTTACTCATTTTCTCAATTTCGATGATTTTATTTCCCAGTCGTTGGGCGCTCACCTGTAATTCGATGTCTCGATCTTCACGTTTTTGAGAGGCTTTTTCTTTTGTCTCTTCGAAAGCATCGACACGGTATTTCGCCTTGGTGCTTCGGGCTTTTGGTTGACGTCGAATCCAGTCGAGCTCTTTTTTGTAGAGACTTTTGGCCTTCTCAAGTTCGATATCCTCGTTTTGCATACGATCGGCTTTTTTGTCTAGGAAATAGCCATAGTTCCCTTGGTAGCGATGCACTTTTCCCTGATCAAGCTCTAAGATTTCATTGGTGACTTTTTCCAAGAAATACCGGTCGTGAGTCACCATGAAAAGTGCCAGATTGGCTTTTGCCAAATAATCTTCCAACCATTCGATGGTCTCGAGATCCAGGTGGTTGGTGGGCTCATCGAGCAGCAATAAATCTGGTTTTTCCAAGATGGCTTTCGCCAAAGCCACCCGCTTACGCTGCCCACCAGATAGCGAACCTACCGGAAGATCGGTGTCATGCAAACCCAACTTTCCGAGAACTTCTTTCACTTGGTATTCGAAATCCCAGGCTTGAAAAGCATCCATTTTCTCAAATAATGCACTCATTTTATCGGCATTGTCTATTCCAAGCTCTGCATCTACCATCGCTTTGTGATAGTCTTCGATCACTTTTAGCACTTCACTGTTACTCTGATCAAAGATGGTTTGGTAGATTGACATCGTTCCTTCAAAAACCGGATTTTGATGGACGTAGGCTACTTTAATGGATTGGTTGGTGCCGACTTGGCCGGTATCGGGGATTTCCAAACCCATGATGATTTTCATCAGCGTGGATTTGCCTGCGCCATTGATGCCGACGAGGGCTATTTTCTGTCCTTGGGCGATGCCAAAGGAGATATTGGAAAAAAGTTTGCGCTCCCCGAACGCTTTGCTAAGATTCTCAACCGAAAGGTAATTCATGCCACAAAAGTAGGTAAAAGAAGGCAGGCAAAAGAGTGGAATTCAATATACTAAAAGTGTCTACGAAAAATAGTTCGAATGAATCAGCTCACCTAAGAGAAAATACAGCTCAAAACATCAGAGAATTGAGCCGTATTTGCACTTTTTATAACGGTTTTGAGCCATTTGCTAGTTACCTTCGACTAGGTCTATTCGCTCGAATCGAGAAGGATCTTTTCAATTTTTCAAAAGGCTATCCAAGTTTGAAATTACCACCGCCTTATTTTCAAATGTAAAACCCAAAAAAGTCTGAGTTTCTGTGTCAAGCTTTGCGAATTGAAAACCTTCTAGACTTTTAGAAAAAACTTTGTCTCCAGAATTTTTATATAAAACTATTTCAAAATCAGGCAAATTAGGATCAGTT
>Ga0105054_10010421_pt1 | contig 11828 bp, 8 predicted proteins | sample BON02_FD_78091 | JGI IMG/M metagenome (GOLD analysis project Ga0105054, IMG submission 78091) | Freshwater microbial communities from Lake Bonney liftoff mats and glacier meltwater in Antarctica - BON-02 (megahit assembly) | ecosystem: Environmental > Aquatic > Freshwater > Ice > Glacier... | reverse complement strand
AGCCTTTCCTCTTAAAGCCTCTGAGTAAGGAATATTTCCATAATAATCAGTCAATCTCATGAAATTATACGCCTTCAGAATTCTAGACGCCTGACGTAAATTTGCTCTTTGACCATCCTGAAAACCTCCAGGCCCCGTTTGAAGTAGAATCTCTTCTAGGGTTTGCAAAGGACCATTGTAAAGAAAATCCCAAGGAGCAGCACTTGCTTCTGCATTCTCGGTGTATTTATCACCAGTTGCAATTCCACCTCCAACATTCGCAATCTGCTGAATAGCATGAGCAAACACACCCATATTGGTACGCCAGTCAATGTAACGATTATCACCACGGTCACCACCAGAAGCAGTTCCCAACTGAGATGCAGTAAACAAGAAATTCATGTCGATCTCGTTTAGTGCTTGTGGGTTGATATTTAATTTCACTAAATCATCTTGATTACAACTTGTGTTAATCAAAAGGAGTGAAAAGAAGCATATTAATATTTTTTTCATCTTATTTTCAAAGTTTTAGATTAATAAGTAATGTTCAAGCTTACGCCGTAAGTTCTAGTGGCTGGAAGAGCAAAATACTCTAAGCCTTGAGCACCACCATTAAAAGAATAAGTAGATTCTGGGTCTAAATTTGGAATATTCTTATAAAGAATAGCCAAATTTCTACCAACAAACGAAAGACTAATGGCTTGAAATGGAGTTTTAGATATAATTTCTCTAGGTAATTTATATCCAAATACCAATTGACGAAGCTTAACAAAACTTGCATCATAAATATATGCTGTAGCGTCTCTTGCTCCTAAATTTCCCCAATAAGCTTGAGATTGTTGAGGAGTCAATGTTAAATTCAAAGGTTCGCCAGTTTCAGTAACACCAGTAACAGTTAAAGGAGCTTGACCTTCTCTACCTTGTAATGATCTTTCAGAGAATCCCCAGGCGTCTATTGATGAGTTGGTTCCAGAATGTAGATCACCTCCCATTTTGCCATCAATCAAGAAACTTAGATTGAAACCTTTATACGAAAAGTCGTTATTAATTCCACCTGTCAATCTAGCAACAGACTGTCCAATTGCCTCATAAACCTCATTTCTTACAGGAAGACCTTCCGCTGTATATACAGGCTGGCCATTTAACATTTTTTGAGTAATACCTGTTATTGTTCCGTAAGGCTGCCCTACTATGTGCTTGATACGCGTAGTTCTCGTTCTGGACTCCTCAAAAGAAAGTTCCTTAGAACCTTCAATCAAGCTTACAACAGTATTTTTGTTGGTTGCAAAATTCAAAGAAACATCCCAAGAGAAATCATTTTTCCTAATTGGCGTAGCAGTAAACAAGAATTCAAATCCTGTGTTTGTCAACTGACCCACATTCACTGTGGTCGCATTAAAACCAGATGATGTAGCAATTGACGCATTAAGAATATCATTGGTTGTCTTTTGATCATAATAACCAAGATCTAAACCAAAACGTCCATTAAGAAAACGTAAATCTAAACCAAGCTCCGTTTCAGTGGACAATGCTGGGTTAACAAAAGGATTGGCAATAGTACCTCTATTTGCAAAACCCGCCATATTTCTACCCAAGTGAGGATTACTATTCAATCCATAAGGCTGACTCGTTTGATAAGCACCTAAAGAACCTGTTAAACCTACTTGAGCCCAAGAAGCTCTAAACTTACCAAAACTCATCCAAGAAGGCATAGCTTCCGCAAAGGCATCACTAAAAACAAAACTAGCACCAACAGATGGATATAAAATATCCTTACCATTAAGAATAGAGAACTTATCTTGTCTAGCCGTAGCAGTCAAGAATAAATAATTATCATAACCTACTTCTGCAGAACCGAAAACAGAGTTAATTCCAGTCTCAGAGAATCCGTAATTGAAGTTTCTGTTGTTAGCTGAATTCAAAGCATGGAAAAAAGGAACAGAGAAACCATTACCACTAGCCTCTATTTGCTCATACTTACTATACTGCTTATTTCCACCTACAAAAGCGTTCACAGATATTTTCCCAAAATCTTCATCATAACCTATCATAGCATCCATGTTATTCTCTTGGCGATTTTGGAAATACTCTCCAATATTACCACCCTGCGAATAACCAGTTCCTTGAGGTGTTAAGCCTTCACCTTTTGTATAATAAAAGTCTGTACTTAGTCTACCTTGAACATACAAGAAATCTGTAATGTCATATCTTAACTGTCCAGAAGCCGTCACACGGTCTCTTTTAGTCGTATTATTAAATTGATATGCTGACCAATAGGCATTAGAACCCCAAAAGTTAGAATAGTTAGAAAGCATTTCATCTCCTGCTTCTCTATTACCCGCTGCATAAACATTGGCTACTAAATCACCTGGAAGAGCACCTGGTTTGTTAGGGTCACCTTTAGTGTCTTCTATGTTAATATTAGCAGGCAGTCTCCATACTGCTTCATTAGGGTTTCCTGGAGAATCCGATACACGTGGCCTATTTTTAGCATTCTCCTTTGAGTAAAGAATTTTACCAGAAACAGTCAAGTTTTTACCAAACTTAGAGTTTGTGGCGAAAGAAATATTCGTTCTGTCAAAACCTGCATTTGGAACAATGCTAGTAGAACGTAAATCAGCCAATGACAATCTAAAGTTTTGCTGACCGTTTCCACCGGCCAAAGCAACAGAGTTTGTCAAAGCTCCACCAGTTTCGTAAAATTTGTCGAAGTTATTTCCAGCATAGCTATATGGTCTAGTTTCACCAAATACGTTAGGAATTTGTCTTCCATCTAATTTTGTCCCCCAACCCTGCAGTCCCCAGTCACTTGCCTGCTGAATACTATTAGGTGCAGTAGCCACTCCATTTACGTAAGAACCTTGCCCGAATTGAGTTTGCATTTCTGACTGGTCGTTGATTGTTTCAGCAACGTAATTCAAACCATATTCAACGCCTATACCTTTTCTTTTTGTTCCTTTTTTGGTTGTTACGTTTATTACACCATTACCTCCTCTAGAACCATAAAGTGCAGCTGCATTAGCTCCTTTCAATACAGTTATAGACTCAATATCATCTGGGTTTAAACTAGAAAGACCATCTCCGCCATCAGATCCACCCCACATACCAGCAGAACCACCTTGGCTATTATCCATAGGCACACCATCAATTACATAAAGCGGTTGATTTTGACCACCAAGCGTTTTATTTCCACGAATTACAACTCTAGAAGAACCCGCAGGACCAGTAGATGGTGCAGAAACGTTTACACCAGCAATTCTACCAGAAAGTGCATTTCCTAAATTGTTCTCACGTGCTTTGGTGAAATTTTCACCCCCTACCTCAGTTACAGAATACTGAAGTGCTCTTTTGTCACGAGCAACACCTAAAGCCGTAACCACTACTTCACCTAATGCATTTGCATCGGGCATTAGAGATACGTTGATCACATTTGCATTACCAACAGTAATGTTTTGTGGTTCAAAACCCACATAACTAAAAGTGATGGTCTCACCTTTGTTTGCAGAAATGCTGTACTTCCCAGCATCATTCGTAATGGTACCATTAGTCGTACCTTTCACTGTCACATTTACTCCATACAATGGAGAGCCGTCATCCTCTACTACAGTTCCCGTCACACTTACAGCCTGAGCCATAGAATACAACGAAAACATCGAGAGGGCAAAAACTTTCCAAACCGATAGTTTTTTTCTCATAAAAATTTAGAGTTTAAAATATTGAATAAAATAGTTAATTAAAAAAGAGTTTTAGGGTTAGCGGAAGTCACATTTAGTATAATTATCAACTTTTCACCTCTACAAAGTTAAATTATTCATCAATATAGTACCATTAGTGGGCAAGGATATTTTAGTACTATTTTATCCAATTATGCACAAAAAAGCCTAAATCATTAAATATAAATGATTTAGGCTTAAGTAACTTTGCTGTTTCTAAATCGCAATCGCATGAGAGCTTAATATTTCGCTTGAATTCTTTTGAATTCAAATTCCATTTTCCTTCCCTTTCTTAAGGACGTAGCTCTTATATTTCTTACAATTTATCAAAATAATGCCATCAATTTAGGAGCAGATAAGCCCCTATACCAGCGAAGTATCCTATCAATGCCAACCATGATATTTTCTTAACATACCAAAAAAAGTTAATTTTCTCCATTCCCATGGCAGCTACACCCGCAGCAGAGCCTATAATTAATGCACTACCCCCAGTTCCAGCACAATATGCCAATAAAACCCAAAATGGATCATCCATTGGAAAGGTAACCAAATCATACATTCCCATTGAAGCCGCAACCAATGGAACGTTATCTACTATGGATGATAGCAGACCTATCAAAGTTACCGTTATCGTTTGATTACTGATATTATCACTTAACCATCCAGCTAAATTCGTTAAGACACCTTGCGTCTGTAAAGCAGAAACGGCCAAAAGAATACCCAAGAAGAATAACACACTAGGCATGTCAACCTTTTCCAGGGCTTTGTACATCGAATAGTTTTTTCTAAAATGCTCTTCTTTATCTTTCAAAAGCAATTCTGACACCATCCAAAGAACACCAAGGGCTAATAACATCCCCATAAATGGAGGTAAATGAGTAACCGTCTTAAAAATTGGAACAGACATCAAACCACCAATCCCAACCATGAAAATAATCATCTTTTCATTTTTAGAATGATGAAGCTCTCCGTCAGATTTAAAAGTCTTTTTAGGTAATTCACCTTTAAGGGATGGCGATATTGCCAATAAAGGGACAAGTAGACACACTAAACTTGGCACCAATAATTTCACAACAATATTACCAGCACTTATCTGGCCACCTATCCATAACATTGTTGTAGTTACGTCTCCCATTGGCGACCATGCACCTCCAGCATTAGCAGCAACTACTATTAAACCCACAAAAATCAACCTTGTTTCTGCCTTATCTATCAGTTTTCGCATGAGCGTTACCATGACTATAGTAGTAGTCAAGTTATCTAAGATGGCAGATAAAAAGAATGTGAGTATACAGATTATCCAAATAAGCTTTGTTTGGCTTCTGGTCGTTATTCGATCTGTTATGATATCAAAACCTTCATACGTATCAATTAACTCTACAATGGTCATAGCACCCATTAAGAAAAACAAAATACTCGCTATATCACTTAAGTGATGCATAAGCTCCTCATTCATATGAACGGGATCATGTGTTGTAAATGCCACCACCGTCCAGCATAAGGCACCAGTTAATAGGGCCGAAGAAGATTTATCGATTGAAATATTATGCTCTAGCACAATACCTACATAACCGATCACAAAAACAAGAATTAATAAAGTAGTCATCAAATTAATTTTAGTTGATTTTAAAAATCGCCACAAAATTAGAAATGAAAAACACCTACGCAAATTAAAAGCAATACAATTCTTCTTTACCTAATTTCCAAAAATCATCCTTTTCATTGAGCTAATCTGCCACTTATCATATTTCACCCTCTATCATTTAACAATGTTTCTTACCATTGTCATTGAAAACCGACCAGAATTATGAAATTCAAACTTTTATTACTCTTACTTTTCTCTTCTTTCACCCTTTTGTCACAAACAAAACTTTCAAGTGCAGAAAACTCAAACAACTATTCCTTAAAAGAGTGTATCGACTACGCCTTGAATAACAACATTGCCTTACGCCAAAGTGAATTAGCAATAGAGAGTAGCATTATTAATATGCAACAATCTAAGGCTCTAGTTTTGCCTACATTAAATGGTCAGTATAATTTAAATTCTAACTTCGGTAGAAGCATTGATCCCTTTTCAAATGATGTAGTAACCAAAACTATAGGAACAAACTCATTAGGGGCATCGGCTAATATCGTGTTGTACAATGGTTATAGAATAAAGAACACAATTAGTAGGAGTGAATTAGACTTGGAAGCGGCAAGACTTGATGTGGCTACGCAGAAAAACAACATATCGCTTCAAGTAGCGGTATCCTATTTAAACGTTCTTTCGGCAGAAGATATGATTGAAGTTTCTAGTCAAAACATAAATGTCACGAGATTACAATTAAACCGAACTCAAAAATTAGTAGATGCCGGTGCATTGCCCGAAACTAATATTTTCAATCTCAATGCCCAGCTAGCCAATGACGAATTAAACCTTGTAAATGCTCAAAACTCCTATCAATTTGCTCTTTTGGGTTTAAAGCAAAACATGAATTTGACAAGTGACAGAGTGCTTAGTATTACAAGAGTAAGAGTGCCAAACCCTTCGATGCAGATTTACTCAGAGTCGCCGACAGAAGTATATGAAGCAGCATTAAATTACTTGCCAGAAATTCAGTCTGCTGAAATTAGAGAAAAAATGGCTGAAAAAAATATTGAAATAGCAAAGGCTGTAGGTCTACCAAACATAAGAGCTAATGTAAGTTGGGGTTCTGCTTATTCCACAGCAGCAAAAAACTTTATTCAAGGAACACCTACTAATAACCCAACCGCTGTTACGGCAGAATTTGAAGGTCAAACCATACCTTTTATTATCAATTTCCCTCAACAAAATATTACAATCGAGAATATTCCTTATTTCAATCAAATAGGTAATAACCAAAACATGAATGCTGGAATTTCTGCTCAAATCCCAATTTTTAATGGATATAATAAGAAATATCAAGTTCAATCTGCCCAAATTCAAAAACTACAATCGGAGCTTACGACGGAAAACACAAAAGTTGTCATCAGACAAAACATTGACCAAGCCTACATCAATATGTTAAATGCTTCTAAAAGCTATAGTGCAAATTCAGTTCAAGTGGAGGCTTTGCAAAGAGCTTTCGAAGCTGCCGAATCAAGGTATAATGCTGGTGCATCTAGTTATGTAGATTATAATCTGGCTAAAACCAATTTAGATAGAGCATTGTCAAACCAAATACAAGCGAAATATGACTACATATTCAAAATTAAAATATTGGATTTTTACCAAAACAAACCACTCGAATTCTGATAAATAACATAAACGCATGAAAAAAAAATCAAATAAATTATGGTGGATACTGGGAGGCGTGGCACTCCTTTTTATTGCTGCTCTATTAATTGCCAAACAAAAAGGACTAATTGGTAAAGAAAAACCGACCGAAGTTGAATTTGCTACTGTATCAAAATCAAACTTAACCGAAACCGTATCTGCTTCTGGTAAAATTCAGCCTGAATTAGAAGTAAAAATTACACCCGATGTTCCTGGTGAAATTATAGGATTATATGTAAAGGAGGGTGATTCTGTAAAGAAAGGACAGCTTTTACTTAGAATCCAGCCAGAAAACTACATCTCTGTAGTAGAACGTTTTAGGGCTGGAGTAAATCAATCAAAGGCATCGGCAGAACAGTCCAAATCACAAATTGCTCGTTCAGAGTCTTCTTTGCTTAGAGCAGAAATGGATTTCAAAAGGCAACAAAAGCTATTTACCGATAAAGTTATCTCTAAATCAGACCTTGAAATATCTGAAACCAATTTCAGGATTGCCAATCAAGATTTGGCAGCGGCGAAGGCAAATTATGAGGCTTCAAAATTCGGAATAAGAAGTGCCGAAGCAAACCTAAAAGACGCTACTGAAAACTTAAGAAAGACCAATATTTATGCACCAATGAACGGTATCGTTTCTAAACTTGATGTAGAATTAGGAGAAAGAGTAGTTGGAACTTCTCAAATGACTGGTACTGAAATGCTTAGGATAGCCAATCTTAACAATATGGAAGTACGCGTCAATGTAAACGAAAATGACATTGTTAGAGTAAGCGATAATGACAAAGTAATTATCGATGTGGATGCATATAGTGCAACTAATAAAGAATTTGCGGGAGTCATTACACAAATTGCTAATACGGCCAATGGCTCAGGTGGGGCCAATTCTACTGAAGCGGTTACAGAATTTGAAGTACGTATCAATATCTTACCTTCTTCTTATCAAGAACTTTTACGTAAAAGTAAATATCCTTTTAAACCAGGCATGACTGCTACTGTAGATATCATTACAGAAAGTAAAAATAATGTGATTGCAGTACCTATTTCTGCCGTAACTACTCGAACTGAAAAAGACAAAAAGGAAGGCGAAGAAGAAAACAAGAATGGCTTAGGAGCTGTGAAAGAAGTAGTTGTCTCAAAAGATAAGCCTAAGGAAATAGTTTTTGTAAATGAAAAAGGTATAGCTCGCGAGCGAGTAGTAAAAACGGGCATTACAGATACCGAAGCTGGTACCATTGAAATATTAGATGGTTTAAAAGTAGGTGATATCATAATTTCAGGACCATTTGTAGAGGTTTCTCAAAGATTAGAGGACGGTTCAATAATAACCGAAAAGAAAAAAGAAACGAAGAAAGAAGAATAGTTTTCAAACTACATTTTATAAACCAGAAAAGCAAAAAGCACCTATGAAGGTGCTTTTTGCTTTATAAGTGATTAATTTAACATCTAATCTATATTTCTTTAACAATTCGTTGAGCTATTTCCTCAAACTCTTCAGAAGAAATAGTGATTTTTTTCTGGAAATTCATATCAGACATACTATTCATTGGAATGAGATGTATATGAGCATGAGGAACCTCCAATCCTATTACAGCCATGCCAACTCTTTTACATGGCACCGCTTTTTTAATAGCTGGCGTAAGACTTTTAGCGAAAGCCATTAGGCCTAGATATAGCTCATCTTCCATATCGAAAATATAATCTATTTCCTTTTTAGGAATGACAAGGGTATGCCCTTTGGCACAGGGAAAAACATCTAAGAAAGCCAAAAAATCCTCCGTTTCGGCTATCTTATGACAAGGTATTTCACCGTTTATGATTTTCGTAAATATAGACGCCATGCTAATTTATTTAAGTGGTAATTTCTAAAATTTCCACTTCTACAACCCCTGCCGGTGCCTGAATTTCAGCCTTATCACCAACAGCCTTTCCTAATAAACCTTTGGCGAATGGAGAATTTACCGAAATTCTTCCCAACTTTAAATCTGCCTCTTCTTCAGCCACAAGGGTATAAACCATTTTTGCTCCATTTTTCAAATTCTTGATAGTCACTTTATTCAATAAAGAAACCATAGAATTATCAATGGCGGATTCATCTAGTATTCTGGCTACAGACATTAAAACTTCAAGTTTAGAAATCTCCGATTCCATGTGTCCTTGTGCATCTTTAGCAGCATCATATTCCGCATTTTCTGATAAATCTCCCTTATCTCTAGCTTCCGCTATTTGCGAAGAGATATCCTGTCTTCCCCTACCTTTTAAATCGGCCAGTTTATTCTTTAAATTATCATAGCCTACTTGCGTGTAATATTGATATTTAGACATATAAGTGTAATCTACTGTTGTTAAAAAAAATTACCCACCTTTCTCAAGGGGGGACATAAAAAAGAACGGCGAAAAATCAACCGTTCACTATCAAATGTTTATTGATGGAACTAATTTAGAGTCGCTCTTTTAAATTTAAAAAAAATGTTTCTTGCTTCATGTTGAAACTTTACATTGCAAAATTACAAATTATTCCCAATAAATCAATAACTCTCCCCAATTAGAAACCTTAGATTTGTAGGTAAATAAAAGCATTTAAGGGAATGAAGATAATTTTTATGGGTACGCCAGATTTTGCAGTAGAAAGTTTAAAAAAACTGGTAGAATCGGGTTCGAATGTAATAGCGGTAATCACGGCCCCCGATAAGCCAGCAGGAAGGGGTAAAAAACTTCAAGCTTCTCCTGTGAAAATTTATGCAGAATCTCAAGAAATCACTGTATTACAACCTCTAAAACTTAAAAACCCATCTTTTATAGAAGAGTTAAGAAGTTATAATGCCGACCTCCAAGTAGTGGTAGCCTTCCGAATGTTACCAGAAATAGTCTGGGATTTGCCCCAATTTGGAACCATAAATTTGCATGGGTCATTGCTGCCGCAATATCGAGGTGCTGCACCCATAAACTGGGCTGTTATGAACGGAGAAACAGAAACAGGTGTCACTACGTTTTTTATTGAAAAAGAAATTGACACTGGAAAAATAATCTTTAAAGAAACGTTAGCCATAAACGCAACTGACAATGCAGGTTCAATGCATGACAAACTTATGATTTTGGGATCTAACTTGGTTCTAAAAACGGTAAGGAGTATAGAAAAAGGAAGTTATCCCCAAATAGACCAAGAAGAATTTGAAGAATTGAAATCTGCTCCTAAAATATTTAAAGAAGATTGTAAGATTGATTGGACTAAATCCATTGTTGAAATACATGATTTCATAAGAGGGCTCAGCCCCTACCCCACTGCTTGGACTTCTTTTGAGGTTTTGGGAAATGGGCAAAAAGGGAGTATAAAGATTTTTTCATCTGAGATAGCTGAAAATAAAACAATTAAAGTACCAGGAACCATCATTTCGGACAATAAAACATTCTTGCAGATAGCATGTAAAAATGGTTTTATAGGTGTTTTAAGCCTTCAAATGCCCGGCAAAAAAAGATTAACTATAGAAGACTTTTTAAGAGGTTTTGACATTAGCCAATTGAATATTTCATAAACCCTAAAATAGTATTTTACTTATTATAGGGCAACAATTTTGCCATTTGCTGAGCCGTAAAGTTACCAAGTCTTTTAGGAGTATCCATACGATTTGAAGGCCTTTGAACTAACTCTTTTTGCCAGAGTAACTCGCCATTACTACCTTCATATAAACTAGCTAAAGTGGTAGCTCCTCCAGGCAAAGTAGAAAAACCAAAAGGTGGGTTTACCACAATATTTGTTTCGCCCCATATCACAGCATCTACCCCAAGTATCCTGCTTATTTTTCCTTTATCTGCTTTTGGAATGTCGTGAATCATCACTCCAGCTTCAGCTAATAGCCTATTTGTTGTCAAAAAATCTTGAATTATTTTTTCAAACTTCCCCTTTTCTACTTGCTTAGCGGCCGACAAGAAGAACTCCTTCTGCATATCTAAACCTGCCAAACGTTCTTGCTCCCTCCAAAATTCTGGTGAAGAACCCCTTCCTCTCATGCCAGAGTTTTTCTTATATTCTTTATTAAACTCTACCTCAAAAGGTAAAACCGCTATTTTAAAGTGTGTATCAATAGAAGATTGAAGTTGAGCCGATTGATAAGGTGCATTTAACGTGCAAGAATACAGTAAAACCAACATGGAAAATAAGAACAACCCTTTCATAATTTAATTTTATTCTTAATACGGTTTATGAAGATAGATTGTTGTCCTTCACTACTAAATACTTTTTAAGCTATAATCTAGAAGCATGCATTAATAAAAAGGCAAGAATTTATATAAACAAAGTAGCTTTACTAATTACCATTCTTGTACCGTATTTATGAAACTTTTAAGCTTATCAGGATGCATATCAGGATAAATGCCATGACCTAAATTTGCAATGTATCGCTCTTTCCCGAATTCGCTCAACATCGCTTTTGTAGCCTTTTCAATTTGAGCTGTTGAACCATAAAGTACGCAAGGATCCAAATTCCCTTGTAAAGTTTTATTCGGAATTAATTTCCTACTCTCGGTGATGTTCATATTCCAATCTAAACCCACCACTTCGCATGATAATTGGCCAATTCCTTCTCTGGCAAAATAGGCTCCCTTAGCAAAAACAGTTACAGGAACTTCTGAAATACTTTGGCATATTTGTGAAATATAAGGTATAGCAAAGGTTTCATATTGAATAGGCGTTAAAATCCCTGCCCAGCTGTCAAATAATTGCACCAGATTAACTCCTGCCCTAATTTGTGCCTGTAAATAAGAAATGGTAACAACTGTTATTTTCTGAAGAAGTAAATGTGAAAGTTCCGGTTCGGTATAAAGCATTTTCTTTGCTTCTGAGAATGTTTTTGAACCCTTCCCTT
>Ga0105054_10010411_pt1 | contig 11837 bp, 8 predicted proteins | sample BON02_FD_78091 | JGI IMG/M metagenome (GOLD analysis project Ga0105054, IMG submission 78091) | Freshwater microbial communities from Lake Bonney liftoff mats and glacier meltwater in Antarctica - BON-02 (megahit assembly) | ecosystem: Environmental > Aquatic > Freshwater > Ice > Glacier... | reverse complement strand
TCACATTGACGCTCATACTCGCCCACACTCACACTTCACTCCCTCTCTCTCTCTCATATGCACATACACACAACACACGACACACGATACACACACACACACACACACACACACACACACCTAGTCACACACATACAGATATAAAGCCGATTGCACGTGTAGTTACATATACTCACACTCACAATCAGGTCAGGCGAGGAAATGTCGCGGGAACGAATTCTGGTAGCATTCCCGCGAAATTATGAAAAACGCAAAAAGAGTTTTGAAATGAAGATCTAGAGCTCATGAAGAGCTCTTAATTGTTTGACTCGTTTAATTGTTTGACTCGCCAGATGGGAATGGCGTCGGTGCATAGTCTCGTGCTTGTCCTCTTGGCCGCGGTAATTGTGCTCGCACGTGCCCAGGATGTGTGTGGAGTTGGTCGCACAAGAGCGACCAACACGATTGCCGGCGGCTTGCCGAGCGGCTTGCAAGACGGATCTGCAGCCAGATTCAACTGGCCCACTGGCGTGTCATTCACAAGTGATGGACAAGTTGCAGTGGCTGATGCCAACAACAAAGTCCTCCGTCTTGTCAGCCTGGCTGGCGACACGACAACACTGGCAGGCCAGGTGTGTAATTGTATATACGTATATACAAATATATATGCATACATACGTACATACACAGCTTTCCCTTTACATGGTTGGGCAAAAGTGTAGGTACAAGTGTAGGCAGGGGTCTGTTTGGTGCGTGTCTGTGTGCGTGGGTGAGTGTCTATCTAAATTTATATATATACAGATTGTGTGTGTGTGCGTTTGTGTGTATATATACCTACATGTATGTGTGTGTGATTGTGTTCGTGTGTGTATCCGGGCAGGCCGGCGAGTTTCGCAAGGGCGGCGGCGAAATGAATTTGACGATGGGCGTGGAATTTGCGCGGGGCGACATGCTACTCGCTGTGGCCGACGAGCAGAATGCGTGCATCTGGCTTTTAGACAGCCCGCTAGCAAGTCCACGCGGAGCTTTGCGAACTCTCGCTGGAGGTAGTGTGGTCGGGGCTGCAGACGGCACGGGTGGCTGGGCGCAGTTCAACCAGCCTGTTGATGTAGCCTTTTCACCAGATGGCCAGCAAGTTGCAGTGGCTGACAAGGGCAGCCATCGAATTCGAATGGTGGCCGTGGCCTCTGGCGAGGTTGTGACACTGGCGGGCAGCTTGTCGGCGGTGAGCGGGTACGCCGACGGCGTTGCGGCACAGGCGCGTTTCAACAAGCCCAGCGGAGTCGCGTTTTCGCCAGATGGTGTGTCAATTGCCATCGCCGACGCCGGCAATAATGTTATCCGTCTCATTGCCATGCCCGCCTCGGAGTTGGCAAATGCAACCGTGACGACGTTGGCAGGGAACAGCAGTACGGGCTTTGAGGACGGTGTGGAAGCCACCTTCTCGGACCCCCGCGGAGTGAGTTTTTCGCCTGACGGCATGCTGCTAGCTGTAGCAGACCAGGGTAATAACGCTATTCGAATCATCAACATCGCGTCGGGATCCACGCAGACGGTGGCAGGTCACCCCCCATTTTCAACGCAGCTTATAGACAGATTGAGTGATGGGGCAGGTCCTTCTTTTTACCAGCCAGTAAGCGTGTCATTCTCGCCCAATGGAAAGCAGATCGTAGTTGGAGACAGTGGAAATCATGCCATCCGACTTATTGGATTGGATTGCACGGATTGTGAAAATGGGACGTACAAGGACTCTGTCGGTTCAGCTGACTGCGTGCTGTGCACGAGAAACAGCACTTCGCGTCCAGGCAGCAGTTCATCATCAGAGTGCCAGTGCAGGCCGGGCTTTGTGATGAAGTCAGGAGCATGCTCAGTGTGCAAGGCTGGCACCTTTAATCCTGCTCAGAGTGCTACGGCATGCTTAGACTGCCCTGCAGGCTCGTATTCAACAGACATAGCAGCAGTTTTGAGCTCCACTTGCAAAATCTGTCCTGGGAACGCGTTTTCGAGTGCTGGCACGACCAGCAAAATAGGCTGTTTTTGCTTGGCGGGATACACAGGAGCAAATGGGGATGACTGTTCTGCATGTGAATCAGGATACAGTAAGCCTACAAACGGATCTGCAGCTTGCGCCGCCTGTGACGAAGGAACGTATTCAAATTACACTGGGGTCAGCGCGTGCACCAGCTGCGATGCGGGGACGTTTTCCAACGCTCGTAATGCTCTCCTCTGCGTCAAGTGTGATGTGGGCAAGTATTCGCTGCAAGAAGCATCCAATTGCACAAATTGCCCAATGGACACTATGTCAGCCGAGGGCAGCGGCGACTGCACTTGCAACTTGGGCTTCACAGGACTTAACATGGGCCCGTGCTCTGCATGTGGGTCAGGCACATACAAGTCAGTAAATGGCTCGTCGACATGCCTTTTGTGCCCAAACGGAAAGTACTGGGGAAGTAATGCCTCTTCAGCCTGCTCATTATGCCCGGCCTTCGCCACCTCTTCGGTTGGCAGTATCGAAATTGGCGATTGCGAGTGTGCTCCGGGGTATACTGAGACCAATTCGAAAAGCAGAAACGACTGTGGAAATGCTACACACGACTGTGGAAATGTCACAAATAGTAGTGCCATTTTTCGAGCGAGTTTGGACGCCACGACCTTTTCGAATTCAAATTCTTCGGCCGAATTCTTCGGCGTTGAATGCAGGCACTATACTCATTCCTGCACACACATAAATCAGGGCGTGCGGTGGCGGAGGGCTTTAGCCCTCAGCAGCCGCGCGCTATACTGGCTGCACTGCTGGCATACAAACAGCCTTGATTGTTATTCCTGATACACCTGAGGGTCTCTGTATCTATACACAGACAAATATGCACACACACCGTGACACACCCACAGTTTTTTGTATGTGTGTGTCTGATATTGAAAGCATTATACACAAGTATACAAACATGTTTTGGACCATATGTATGTGCACACATAGATCTGTAGATATACATACACATGTGCATATTAACAACGTATACACGTGCATATACATATATATATATACAAATACATACATATCAGGGCGTGTGCGGCAGGTAAATTCAAACCCGAAGCTGGGAGCGCATTGTGCACACAGTGTTCTGCAAACAGTTACGCAGAAAATGCAAGCAAGAAATGTAGCCTGTGCCCAAGATTTTCGTTTTCACAAGCTGGTAGTGGAAAGAGGAACGAATGCAAGTGCAGTCGTGGTTATGAGGGCGCCCACGGCGGGCCTTGTTCTCTCCCAGTCTGTGCTTCTGGAGAATACAACTTAGATTTTGGCGGGGCTAATCCAGTGGCGCTGACCTGCAAACCATGCCCCAAGTACGCAGGGTCCTTCCCAGGAAGATTGGGTGTTGAATCCTGTGTGTGCAATCCTGGGTTTTCGGGTGAGAATGGCGGTCCATGCCTTGCGTGCGAACTGGGCGAATATAAGGGTAGGAATGGGTCTGCTCCTTGCGCCGTCTGCGAAGCAGATGCATACACTGAGGTTGAGACGGCTGCTGTGAGCTGCATCAACTGCCCAAAAAATTCCAATGCGTTGTACGGGAGCTCTGGTGCAATGAGTTGTTCTTGTAATCAAGGCTACAGTGGTCCGCGTTGCATTATCTTCTCGCCAGAAAATGCAGCCTGCCCGGCTGGCATTTCCCGGAAATTTGAGGTGGAGATGAGCTTGAGCATACAGGCAAGTTCTGACCATGAGCTAGCCAGGACAAGAACAAAGAGTGCCAAAGAAATTGCAAACTACTTTGGAGCAAATTCCACGCTTCCTGTTTTTGTGAGCAATACTTTTGGTCGGCGCGCGGTGTATGATCTCACACTCAAAAAGGAAATCGAAGGCAATCAAGAGGAATTCACCGACACTGCTGCCGCTCAGGCTGGTGCCCTCACTTCATTTCTCCAGCTTCGAGGACTAAAAGGTGTAAGCGTCCTTAATTTTGTTGTGAAGTGCGGCGCAGGGTTCACCATAGGCGCAGATTCGAAATGTGTACCATGTGACGTTGGCACCTACAAGCAAATGATTGACAATTCGGGGTGCATCGAGTGCCCCAAGTCAAAGACAACGCATTTTGAAGGCGCCATAGACGTGGCTGGTTGTAGTAAGTGGGCAGGGCAGCGACTCCCAAGGAAAACTGCAGAGGATGTTGGATATGTCATCTCGGCGGTTGTTGGTTCAGTCGTTGGCATTAATACGGTTGGTGCAGTCGTTGGCGTCTTGAGCACTGCTCTTGGGGTGGCCACAATAGGTACTCACTGAATTGATTTGCTTATTGTATAGTACTTTCTTGTCTTGGAACCTTATTTTCTGGGGCGCGCGGCGGCGGAGCGCTTTCTGCCGCGCACCCACTGGATCGGACCATTGACATGAGGTTATCAGTGGGGAGTGTATTGAACAAAATAGGGGGTATATATACCACTAATATACTCCCCTGTTTGAGCATCATCTTACATCTTGTGACATGCATAGTGACATGCATAGATGCTGTATTTGACGGTACTTTGTGTGTTCTATACACACTTGCACCTACACTTGCACCGCTCCTTTCCATCTAAGTTCCTGCTGGCGATGTCTGCATGTACAGGAACACGAGTAGGTTCTTCTTCTGATGCCAATAGCGCGCATACATCTGAATCGTCAACCGTCAACGGGGTACTGCTATCCGGAGGGCTAGCTAGTGGTATTGCCTGGGGAGGAGGAGGTGCTACAATGGCACTCATCGCGCAAGTACAATTTCTTCAAGTCATGGCTCGTATTGGAGGCTCTAAGGGCCAGGCGGGCATGGCCTACTTTGCTAATAGTATAGGTGTGTGAGTGAATGATGACGGTGTTGTTGATATGCTCTTGATGTGTTGTTGTGTTTGTGGCTGTGGCTTTGATAATGGCAGGACATCTTGAGGGCTTTTTGCGTATTTAGATCCTTACTCGCTGCATTTTGTGAATGACTGCAACAGGTTGGTTCAACTTTGAGTTCGAAAAGGTGTCGTTTTTTGGTACATCGAAAAACGCGCACATGGTGAAATTTTCACCTCTCGATGTGGACGAGGGACGCATGAGGATGGATAGGTGCAGTTTTGACAATCTTGCTCCAACACTAGATAAGCTTATCTGGTGTATCCTTCTTTTGTTTTCAGTCGCGTTGCTTCGCCATTTGCTGTCTCTTCTGCTCACGAAGTTTTTGAAAAAGGATCTCCCGGCGAGCATGATGTTTCCTTGTTGGGAAGCTCCTGTGTTTCTAGTCGAATACATGGCTATTTGTAGCTCGGCGTTTTTGGCAGTGTCAACTTCGTGTAACAAGTGGATAGCAGTGGGCTGTGTCCTTTTGGTCTTCTGGCCCCTGCTTTTATTGGTGTGTTCGAGCCTCGTGCTTAGGCGGCATGTACAGTCGGCGCACATACAGTATGAGTCGTATAATTCCAAGGCTGAGCCTGCAAAGGTGCCGCCCAGTTTCTCGGAGATGAAAAAGTCATTGGATCAGACCAAAGGTGTCGTACCGAATTTGTTGAAAATGCGTGCTTGGTTTCTGGCAGCAGAAGTCAGGGGAGGGTGGCAGGATGGCTCCATAGATGGCTTCGGCTGGAAATTTTTGGTGGGGGATTATGTGGGTTCAGCATGGTTTTTCGGAATTTGGATGATGGCTAAAAGGATTCTGTTTCTGGCAGCAACTACTGCCTTGGATGGCCATGGAAATGCAATCGTGTGCATTGTCGTGCAGACGTTCGATCTGTTTTTCGTCCTGGGCTTGAGGCCATATGTGTCGAAACTTGTGTGCATCTCAGAGTGCTTTGCTAGCATCACAAATTGGCTTGCTATTCTAAATCTCGGGCTTCTTCTGTGGCCGGGCTCAACGCCACTCGAGCTCGGAGAAATGACTGTCTTTATCCTCGCCATTACTGGTACTGGTCTTGCGACTCTGGTGGCCAGCGTTGAATCCTTGATGGCTTCACTCATCGTGATCTGGAACATTTTAGCTGGCATTGGCACCTGCATGGGCATTTCGGGAACCTGCTGGATGGCAACACAGTCAGAAATCATGCTCTGTTGTTTTGGCATTTCTTTGAAAGACACCGCGGAAAATGAAGATGAACCCATCTTCCTCACGAGTATCGCGTGCGATTGGGATCAGTCTCAACAACCCACAGATGTCACACAAAGTATGGGCTGGCAGCCAATTACGTCGATAAGTCGTGCTGGCATTCCACAGACCCCAGGATCGCCGCAAGATCCTGTAGCACTTGCTGTCTATTACCAGCAGTTGGCAGACTACCATCAAATGCTGTCAATGCAGGCTAACTCAAACGATAGGAAAAGCTCGAGCCCCTCCATGATCTCTCCAGTGAGTATGAGCACAGCACCAACCAATTTTTATAGTCCAACAACCGTATTCTTTGCCGATGCGCCAACGCAGTTGCAAGCTGGGCCGCACCACGTTGTTGGAACGCTTCCAGTATTTGGCAACCCGGAAGACTTGCAGAAATCAGGATTTTCGAAAGAACCCAAGGTCTCTGTTTCTGCCTCGCTCTTCCACCCCGTACAAAGCTCACCAGCAGCCACCATGTTTTCTCGAAGATCTACACCGAGAGATGTTCGGAATGATTATGTTGATTGCGCCCCATTGAGCACTGTGCCGCCATCTCTGTTGGCAGGCTCAAATAGGGTTAATGGAACCGGAGTGCCAACATTGCCGCTGGTTAGCATGCCAATACAGTCGTCACGTCATCTAGCATCAATTTCGCCCGAGTTATTTCCCAGGTCGACTGACCCCAAGTGGAACGGAGAAGAAGATGTGCCCTTGAAACTCAATAATCGCCATCTTGATTCTAGTTCAGCATCTCCATCAAAACAGGCCATGACTCGTGGCATGGCGCCCACTTCTTCACGGGTGTATGACTATCGCGACAACGATCATCGAGACAATGGCTTTGGCTACAATTCTGCAATCCGACCTGTCGCAGTGAGCATGTCTCAACGCACGTCGCCCTCTCCGCGCAAACTTCCAGATCGAGATAGCCCTCAACCCCTGCAGTCACACTCAAGTAAACGTGCAGACGAGCTTCGTGAGGGAATTACGCGGCGTGCCGAGGCATTGCGGCAGCAACTCTCGACTGACAGATCCGTGTCTCCATTGTCCAGCGCCTCGGACTCGCCGGTGTATGCTCGTGGCACTTTGTTCGGCCCAAGCACAGGTCTCCTGACTCAACTGTCGTCCGCTCGTGACAGCCAAGGCACCAATAATGATATCACCCCTGCCCGTGTCCTTATTCCTGGACTCATGTCCCCCCACCTTGTTGCCAGCCCCATGAGCCCCTCACCGTCTACACCTACCAGGATTGACACTCAGAGTGCTCGACGCGACCTCATGTCTTACCTCGAGAGCGACAATGTTGATCTGCGTCAGAACTTGCTTGATGTGACTACTATGAATTTGCCACCAGCCCCCGACTACCCCGCGCCTCCACCTCCCCCGGGCCAAAGTGAGCCATCTCCGGCTTTCGTGGGAATGTCGACATATGGGTATGGCAGTGACAATGATTGGGATTCAGGCTTTGGTTGATCTTAATCATACGAATCTCATGATTGTTGACCTATACTCTGCCCAAATGATGTGATCTCATCCTCTGCCTGGTGTGGTGTTGATTGAAAATGAATAAATGGGTGTGAAAACTCTGATCCCAACATGAGATGAAATTGAAATGTGAAAACTTCAAAAACTCGGATAACTCTGTGAGATTGTCAAGTTTGGAAAACTAGATGTCTGGTGTGGGGATGTCCTACTATCGCTGTGCGCGGCGTCTCGGATGTGGGTTAGGCACCGGTCAGTGGTGAGGGCGCGCGGCGGCAAGGGGCTTTAGCCCTGCAGCTGCCGCGCGCCACCCGAAGTTCGGAAATCCAGCCGGATGATTTTTGCACTGTATGGTATTTTTGGGGGCTCCACGAGACGTTTTAATCCTTGTTTCCAGGTCCTTGTTCTGTTCTTGATCCTGCCCCTTTTCACCCCAAGAAACACGTTTTCCGGGAAAATCGGCGGATCGTCGCACTAATGCAATGAGGTGCGTTGATTCGGTTTCGATTTGAAAAATCGTGTTTTTTGGGGCTGCATCGAGATCCGAGAATTGCAGGAAAATAAGGCTTAAAACGGCGTGTGAACCGCCCAATATCCCTGGAAACGCCCAAATCCTCTGCCGCGCGCCACCTGCAGTCCGACAAGGGGCTTTAGTTCCACCGGATGGTGGATTGGAATCTCGATGGGACTCACGAAAAAGGCTGTGTTTTATTCATGTCAAAACAGTCTTGAGTTTACCATACAAGACATATAATCGAGCCATGGAACACACACGTTTCCTCCTCCTCACTCACAAGAAACACTTCTGTGTTGCAGTTGTGTCCTCGAGGATCGAGACAGTACAGAGAAGGATCGCAGAGTGTACCTCTAGGAACACTCCCTGCGTCTTGCTTTCTTTTCCTTCTTCTTTCCAAATTTGTCATGTTCCGGAGTGGCATCAAAACACATGTACGTGGACCATGCCCACGTTGTCTCTCCCTTCCTTTCCAACCCATGTACTTCCAGTACTCTCAGTCAGGAATCATTTGCGTATTTCGTGTGTCTTACCGAAAACCACAACTTCCCTTCGCGTGGAAATATTATTGCCTGCCGACTGGGACTCAAAGTTTTATGTTTAGTACATGATGAATTTCATGCTGTGGTTCTGATTAGACATCGCTTTTGGCTGAATTGTCCTTATCGGTTTGGGTGCGTCTAATGTTGTTGATTTGTTTTTCCGGAACGGAAATTATCGGAATGAAATCTGGAATCAATTATGCTCAAACAACATTTAATCTGGAATTAATTGTGCCCAGACACTATTTAATAAATAATTAATTTCCGGTTCCGAATGGCAGCTTGTCTAATCCGCCAAAGTGACCTGGAAAGTAGTGCTTCTCTGTTATGTCTTTTCCGACTTTTTATATCTTAAAACCAAAAAAAATAAAAATGAGGTTTTTGCAGTGCAAAAATAGGTCTCTTTTGCGGAACAGAAATCTTCAAAACTCGGGTTGACTTCCAAGTGTCAGAGAAGGTAGCGTGGGCAATGGGGAGGGAACCGCGGGGTGGATATATTAGTACCATATCCTTACCTTCGTAAGACCTGCAAGCATGTACTCACGGTGAACCAATTGCGCACGGCGACGCTACGATTTGCTTCTCGCAGCCACTTCCGACGAATTTTGCGGCCAAATACTTCTTTTAATTGGAAGTTGCCACCACGCAGCCGTATTCTGTTCGCAAGTCCCGAAGTTCTATGTAGACCTAAATTAAACTCTTTACAATTTGACACAAGTAACTTCGGAACCTATAGCAAATTCGCACGAAAAAATAAGATACTAGCACATAGCGTTTGCTTTGTGCAGCCATGATCGCAGCTTTCCCGCACATAAATCACATTTTGATCACTACTGATCAAGTTGGACTGTTTCAATAAAAACGAATACAAAAAAATGCTTTGTAGAGTGGATTCCATGTTTACACCCTAGTTCCTGGCGAAGCACTCGCCTTCTTTTCCATAAAGTCACCACACGGGAAAATAACCATTGCCTGCGAGGCATGTTTCTATTTTTTGGCAATACACGGTTAGGGCGGTCACGGCAATACACGGTTAGGGCGGTCACTAACCGTGTATTGCCCCCTCCACTGCATTGAATCGTGCAATTTGATTGTTTTTTGAAAACAAGCAAAATTGTACCCTGACTCAACTTTGCAAATTTGTGACTACCAAAGAATCGAAATTTTTTTTTTCGAACAGTGCTTCGTCGTGTTTGTAAACAAGTTTCTGAATCTTTTCCATCAAATGGCTTTATATCGTGATGGGATTGCTGGAATTCAAGTTACTGAATCAAGCTTCGATTTCGATGCTGCGCACGGGGTTGGGCAAATTGTAAAGAAAGATAATGGGAACAGAAGCTTGGCAAAAATCATCCCAATCAACTGGGAAACCGGAATCACAAGCCTGAGTGGCCTGCCTCTTCAAGTTTCAATGAAGTTGTAACGTTTCAAAGCAGGTCAACGAATGCAACTTTTTAAGTCGACCGGGTCATCATAGTACCGCCCAAGAAGCTTCATGGATGAGGGTTTTCGATCCCGTATACACTCCTTTGTTTGATTTGTACCATTAGCTCTGAACTAACTTGCTTTCTGATTTTCACCCATTTGAGTGAGCCGGGGTTTACATCCGCTGGTTTTCAGTAGACGGGTTCGACGACACCCGCTGGATTCCAACAAGCTTTTCGTGCGGTTCCATCGGAACGTCTTCAGAGTACGTCTTCAGAGTTCTAGATTCCATGTCGAACGTACAAACTCTCGGCAAAGGAAAAGGAGGACAAGGGCGAGAACCTGCAGGAAAATTCCATGTTCATGTACACTCCACATTGGGTCACCTTTATCTTCCTCTCGCCCTCTCACACGCACTGTATATCGGGAAACAATCAAGTCTGATAACGTTTGAAGGCGCGTCTGCCAACAAAAGGTCTTGTTTTAGAACTTGCTGATGGAAATGTAAGTAGGGATGTAGTTTTTGATCGGAAATCAACAACAAGACCGGCCGGGGAAAGATCTGTTGAGGTATTAGTAAATAAAACTATGATTTTCCAGTGGGATGGTTTTTGCTAGAAGACAGTCGCTCACACTACTGGTATCTGTATTAAGCTGATGAAACGTATATGTCTCACACAGTTCGTACATTCAAAAGGATAGCGTGTTGTGTTACCTTCAACACAGTATACTAACTAGTCTCACTAGATGCAAAAAATATGAGAAATGATCTCTAATGATGTACTCGTCAATTTGTACATAAACATGCACAATCCATCAGATACATAGATTTGTACGCCCAGCGAAACTCGTAGAAAAGAAAGGTAGAGATATGTACGCGTAAAATATAGAGACCAAAAGATATAAACGAGAAACAATGTGTGCATGTGTGTGTGTGTGTGTGTATGTGTGTTGGTATGCGTGTGTGTGTGTCTTTCTGTGACGGAGAGGGCACACGCGAGAGCGCGAGAAAGGGATAGAGAAATTGTGTGCGCGACGGAGTTTGTGATGTGAGTGTGCGCCTGGTGGTGCATGTTTAGTCATGCGCATGTATCATGCTTCACTCCTCCCATGCAAGCGGATTCAGACCACCCAAACGCCAGAGGAAAAAAATGATGCCTCGCCAAATTTCGTAGATGAAAAGAAACGGGCCCATTAGCACTAGCACTGGGATGAGAAGCCACAAGAGATAGACATACATGTCGCCTGCAATCAGCTGCACGCGCGCCGTAAGCGGCAGCGCACCCGTCCCCTCTTTCAGCGCTCTTGCCCGCTGGTCCTCCGGCAGAAGCCCAATGATTGCATACTTTATCATGCTCTGAAGTCGCAGCCGTTCCGGGAAATCAAGGAAGTTCAGCAGCCCACGTGTGTATCCAAATGAGTGGAGAACGCCAAGCATGTTGCCACCATCGCCCTGTGAGTCATGCAGCGCAACGAGACACTCACCCACATCCTGCATCGACACATTCTTCGGCAGCTGCTGTTTGGCTGCGGCGGAGAGATCGCCCATAGTGAGTCGCGCAGAAAACACAAACCATGGCGAGAGAATGGGCGGGAAAAATCGAAAGAGCGGGCCAGCGAAGCGTGTCGCAAGGGCCTCTCGCCGCCGCCGCGTGGCAAACGGCGACACACTTGCAAGCAGCAACTTGCACAGATCGCGCCGCATGGCATCGGGCACTGTGTGGTAAAGGCCGTGATCTAGTAGCACGAGTTCAGGCGTGCAGCCTTTGGGCGTGCACTTGTGCACTCGCAGAT
>Ga0105054_10010410_pt1 | contig 11838 bp, 10 predicted proteins | sample BON02_FD_78091 | JGI IMG/M metagenome (GOLD analysis project Ga0105054, IMG submission 78091) | Freshwater microbial communities from Lake Bonney liftoff mats and glacier meltwater in Antarctica - BON-02 (megahit assembly) | ecosystem: Environmental > Aquatic > Freshwater > Ice > Glacier... | reverse complement strand
ATTTATTTCAGAAAGAGATTACCTGTTACAAAACTTAAAGGTGGAGAATTCAACATTCTCGACGATTCACACGAGTACTGTCCTGTTTGCTCGTATGCTATTGAGAATCCATGAATAAAAAAAACAAAGTTGTAGGGGCTTTCGTTCAAACGTGTCGAGCAAATCACAAGAGAATAGGAGCAAAATGAATTCCAACTTATATTTTTAGAATTAGTGACAAATAAAACACCTAATGGACTCAAAAGGGTATGAATATTGTAAATACATCACTTATGGAATACATTTAGTTGAAATCTGTCAAAATCAGAGAGAACAATATTCGACAAAAGATATGTTTTGTGCTGGGTCTGTTATAATATGTTTTTATTGGGTGTGAGAATATTTTTTCAGTTCTATACACTCGGTGATCTATTAGCTTATACCTCCATGCAAAAATCGCTTGTAATACAGGCGATACTCGTCGATTTGCATTGTAAGTGACAGTGGGTATTGTGTGCGCGGTATCGGCTTATTCGCACTAGTATAATATAAATAATAAAATATGTAGATGAGTTATATGGTGAAACTTGAGAGAAATCAATTCGCCCAGTACTTGAGATTGCGTGTTCGCAGATTGTACAAAAAATACACAACCTGTTTGCATGTGAATAAATTCGCGAGATCGTGTGTGTATTGCTGTCTCATATTGTTCTTGGTGGTGTTTTACCGCACAAATGTCAATTTAGAGTTCACGGTCAACGACTTATCAGATCAAATTTCTGTGCTTGTTAACATATCCAATAACAATTCAAAGTCACACATGCGTGAACTAACAGATACTTTTGCTGACAACATGACGTTAACAGTTGCCAACAAATTCCTCGTTTTCGAAAATAAGGGCATAGGACAAGGCATCGGAAACATCATGAACGGTCTCATTAGTTGCCTCTTAATAGCACAAAAATACAATAGGATTGTTTGTGTTTCAAGCTGGGATTCTTTCAACAACGCATTTCAATCCGTGCACACAGACGAGTGTACTGAGATTTTAAAAACAACATCAATATATCATCGCGACGTTGTTCAGTGCTGGAACTTTGGAGCAGGGTGCGAAAAATCCTGTTGGCATAGCGCTGGCCGATGTGAATTGGTATTGGGAAGCGCAACTAGGATAGTATGGTTTGATGGCAATGAATATCCCGAGGCTATATTCCCGGCTCTGAGTAACGGATTTTTCCTAGCACTATACACACCAACAACTGCCTTGAAACAAATACTTGTATGGGAAAATCAAACACCTCCTAAAACTGTAGTTCATCTACGTGAAGGAGACGACGCGTCTGATGTCAGAGGAGGGCTAGACGCAACTACACTTATTGCACTATACAAACATTTGCCATCTGATACATTTATTATCACAAATAGTCTTCGCATTCATAAGCATTACAATAACACAACATGGGCTTCGTATGAGCACGACACAAGACAGAGACATACTGCAATATCCAATGATATTTCGACTTCAATGCTTGCATGGCGAGATTGGTACACGGTATTAATGGCCGAGTCCGTTTACCATACACAGAGCGCATTCTCAGAGTCTGCACTGAGGTGCTCGGGATCAAAATCAAAGCGCATCACTGGGAGATTTGACGCTGGTGGGAATATGGTCATGGAGGACGAAACATGGCATCTCAACACACTTGTCTAGACGGAAAAATCTGTTTCGATGATCAGCGACGTGATGTCGACATAGACAAGCAGATTCGAGATGCACATGACTCTGTAAAGATAAAGAAGAAAGAGGACGAAACAAAGCGAAAGCATGTTTTGTTGTCTAGCCAACCTGCACCAAAACGCTGCAAAACATCAAACACATAAGGAGCAAGATGAACCGCAATGTATCACACAAGCCCTCCAAAAATCACAACTTGTAGACCCAGAAATCATTAAAAAGCGAGACAACGGCAAGGTCAAGGCGCGTTTATAAACGGTTCATGGAACTATACAAGCCTTCGAAGAAAATCTGTATTGTCATTGCATGTTTCTGTGTGTGAGTGACATCTTAATGTCGGACTCGAGCTTGCTTTTTTTTCTCATCTGCGATTGTGACATTGCGCCGAAACTCCGTTTTGTTGAAGCTGATGGTACGTCTTCTTCACTACTATCTGATTCTGTCACGTCATCCGCAATACTGTCCGATTCAGTATCATCAGCAGCTGGGCTGTCTGATTCAGTATCGTCGATTCTCATTGTGTCGAACGAAAGGCTTATCCTGTGTTCAGGGGCTAGTTTTCTTGGATTCGCCAAAAAAGCTGTGAGTCTTGTAACCGGCTTAAATGGATAATCGTATCTTTTTTCATGTTCAATTAGTTCGACCTGGGCCTGTGACATGTCGACGTTATCAATCTTGTTCAAATTCATAAAGTACAGCAGTCGTTCTGTCATTCGCAACACATGTATTTTCATCTGCTGCGTGAATTTGCCATGTTTGGTGCGGTTTTTGCCGCTTACTATGGACTGTATCAGATCCATGATTCGAATGTGCAGAACATATTCGTCTTTGGGCTTTTCCGGCACAAAGGGCGATTTCTCGAATTTCCTGAAAATATTCAAAAATAAATATACCTGAGCGTTTATGTCTGTCGCATTCTTGTGATTCTCTGTCTTGCACAGGTTTTTCCAGTATGTGATGTAGTACTTGTACCGAAAAAGAAAAAATAGGTCCCTGCGGATCGTGTCCTTGTTTTGTGTTGCGTCACCTACAGAAAAAGCACTTCGGAAGAGAGAGATATTTTTCATGCGCTGTAAAATATTACAAAATCCTTGCAAATCATTGTGGTGAATGGTGGAATCTGTACTACTATTCATCAACTTGCAAACAGAGAGTAAACTTTCGCTGATCGCGCTGTCTTCTCCGTGGAAATACGAGTCTTGTGACATGCCTATTGGTTTGAACATCAACAAAAAAATCTGAAGAGCATGGCTGTCTGCAGTGTCATTTCCATCGCACATAATTTTCATCTGAGCCACAAAAAACGAAAGCATCATGCTCAAATCCGTGCTACTTGTTTGACTTTTTTCAATGATAATACCATCTAATAATCTTTCGGTTTCGTCAATGTCATCGATGCCTGGATCCACTCTCATTACACGAAGCTCCAATATGTGCACATATATATACCTTTGCTTGTCACTTTGACATTTTTTTCTAAAAATGCGCTTTGCTGGAGATATCGATCTATTTATAGACATTATGTATTGATGGCTACTTAAGATGGTTGAAGTCCTGTTGCATTAAAACAGCATGCAGCGTAGAAGCAAGTTCGACAACGAAGAGTTCCGCGAATCCTTTGGGGTAAATTCCGCAAACTACAACGTGAAGAGATTTCTCCGTCATCGCAAATCATATGGTACCGACAATTATACTGTGCCAACCGTGGACATTGCAAGGTACAAGGCTACAGACCACCAGAAATATTCCACTGTTATAAAGCAAGTCATAGACGGTGGGTTCTGTTTTTTGTCTGTTGATGCGGAAGACGGTTGCAACGGCATTGCGGCCGTGCATGACTACATCTCAAACATTCCCGAAGTCACGCAAGAATACCGCGAGAGGTTTGCCAAAAACGAGCAGCTGTCGATGGAGACTGCAGGGAAATTTGGCAGAGTCCCGTATGCTTCAGCGCACTCGCACATTGCCCTCAACACACATAACAAACATATGTGGGACAAGTACCTTGTCAAGTTCCAGACAGCACTGTGCGTCGAGATGTCAACCCGTGAAAACAAGAAACCCGTCGTTGGCATTGCGTTTTTTAATACCTCGAGGGTATCGCAGCCTGTTCGCTGCATTCCTGGTCTCCTCATGAAAAAGTATGAAAATAATCAGGTGTGTGAGATTGTCAACGAAGTTGCAATCAAAATGACAGTTGATATGATGTCTGAATTTATGATACCACCTGGACAAATCGGATGGATGAATGAGCTAATTGTACACGCGCTTCACAATAACACGCAGTGTAGAATGACAAGGATTATGTACGAATTCGGCATCTTCCCAGTCGAGGAAAAAGATTCACACGAAACCACTTTTATCGCACACCGCTGGTCTGAAGTTATCCTGTGCAAAAAAGCCAACCTCAAGTTTAACAAGCAGGATGCGAAACCGCACTCTGACTGCTGTAAACAGACTTCCATGTGGATACAAGGTAAAAGCGCCCCAATCCCCGCAGACGCCAGCGCTTTGCACGAAAACACAAACACAATCTACAAAGGCTCCGCTATTATAGGCAGCACCACAAGGAACCAAAAAGCCAAAAAAAACACGGATCCTTCGCAACAAATGAAACCAGTATCTAATTTTGAAGGCTATGCGGCCGTGGGGTTTTCTTGGATGACGAAATCGCAGCGAGACAAGAATACCATCTTGTTTACTGAGATGTTTGGTCCTGTGTGTACTGACGGCTACAGCATCATGAAGAATAGAACATTGTTGAACAGAGACGGAAAAACTGAAATCATACCGTGGCCCGCTGTGAATCAGAACATGGAAGATGGAACCCCAATCCCATGGAGGTTTTTTGTGCATGGAAAATATGCAGAAGAAAAGTTTGGCGAAAGTATATCCTATAACAGGAGCACACGCATGAATGGTGATTACGCATGGGTAGACGACGAGAAGAATAGATTTGGATATATTGCAGCTCCGACTGCCACCATCAAGACGAACAAGAAAAGACGAATCGTCGACTAGCAAACTCCAAGATGTCAATCCCAGAAAAATACAGTATTTAATGATTCAATAAACCTTATACTCAAAAATCACAAGTGTACAAAATCAAATACAGAAGATGTTATTTCTGTGAAGGTGTTGTATGTTGTATAATGTTGTCTTGATTACATATACAACACCAGTATCCACTTTCAAAAAGTTTATTTCAACAAAAAAAAATAAGGTTTTTGTTGGTAGTCCCAAAGTCCGGTGGTAGAAATGCTCCTTTTTACACTTTGACCGACGTTATCGGAGAAGTCATTCTAAGGACTGTATGTCTCCAGTTAGGGGAATCGAACCCACAACCTTCTAAAACCAGAGTTGTGCTCTATCATGGCGAAACAATTTTATTTTGGGTGTTTTTTTGACTTTTAGACCGTTCACGTACCAGAACTATGCAGGCAACAACAATCAAACATAATGCGCCAAATGACAATATGACAATATTCAAAATAACCTTTATTTGCATTGTATAATATGCGACATTGTTACCCATTAAAGAATCTATACACTGCAATGGAATGACGTCCTGGAAATATAAGTCAATGAAGATGTTGGAAAACACTACTTCGCAGATACACAGAGCAATCGCAAGCATTAATGGAAACAACGCTGGGAAAAAAGAAGATGTCACTATGATTACTCCAATGAAACTAAATATAGTAATACCTTCGTCACGGTACAATTGGATTACCTTTCCTGATTTGCCAAGCATTTTATGCACATCAATTATTTCGGGACTCTCGATGATTACATTGTTGATTTTGGTAAAAGTGGTATTATTACTACAAAAATCCGATATTGGTGGATGATATCCTATATAGGTCGATAATATTGCAATGCTCAGCAATACATAACATATTTTTAAGGCGTTTTCACGCATATCATCATCAGTTGCCATCTTGATTATTTAAGGAAGATTTCTAATGCATTAACGTTCACGCACTTATATACATATGCGTACGAACATAGGATCCAACTTCAAAACAAATCCGAATACACCAAAAACTGTTTATTTTAATGCAAATTGCTGCCCAGCAGGATTCAAGAAACTATTTACAGGACAACACACAAACAATTGAATTTCTTTTATAATCGCATCATATAATTATGATAAAACGGAACCCTTTTTCGAAGCAGAACATATCGTGTACATGCGTAAAATTGATGTGGTGGACGAGCAGAGTTGTAGAGGAAGCAGTTTGGTTACCAAAACTTGAAATGTTTTATGTTGTATCATGTTGTATTCATCTCGACAACAAATTGTGTTCCGTGTTGTATCATATTTTATTGATTATGACACGAGGATTTTGTGAACGGTTTTTAATTCATTATTTTACCATGTTGTTTGTCCGAGATGAGATTAGAACAAAATGAGGGAAATATAAGTTGATTCTAAGTAAGTGTCGATTTTCTTGATCGCTGTAACAATTCGTGTTTTGTGATGTCTCATGTTGTCTCGACTATAACACTAACTCTATCTAAAGAGTTCCAAGAAACAAAACAGGGTATTTTTTGGTAGTCCCAAAGCCCGATGGTACAATGATTCTTTTGGTATTAACAGAAGTCATTCTAGGGACAGTGGGTCTCCAGTTAGGGCTCAATCTGGGGAATCGAACCCACAACCTTACGGAACTGGAGCTGTGCTCTACCACTGCGACAGAATATCATTTTGTGGTTTGCTGTAAACACCCTGAAAAAAATGAGCATTGTCGTGCTTATCTAAGATGGCTTCGTTTCGACAATTGAGCTTGCAAATGCGTGTTTGCGAGACTCGCAGGGCTTATTCTATTTATGGATATTCAATTTTCTATTATAACGAGGTTTGTTTTTATGCAAAAGAGAGACTGAATAGATTGTATCATAAAGGCAATCAAGTTTTATCTAGATTACGCGAATATCAACATTGCCTGACGCATTATATTAATAACAATGTGTCATTTTGTTGTGGCATAACAAAATCAGCATGCTGGTTTTATTTAGGTATATAAAAACCTGAGTTTGTACAGTACCTACATGTTTGTACCCGATTGCCTTTTGTCGGGAAGCATACCCATCCAAATGATATGTGGCGGAAGTTTCCGTCACTACAGTGCTGCCTTTATGAATCACAATTGTCGGTCTGCCGGTCCTGTAACGCAACTATTTCATGAATGTCCCAGAATGACTATGCAAACTCTTTGTAGATTAATACAAGAAAATTTCGACAGTTCTTATCCACCTAGACGTACCCTTCTTGATTACTCACTGTGGAAAGTTTACATTCAGACTACTACTATAGACCAGGATGGTAAACCGAATCACACTTTCAGGCCGTTAGACCAAATGTGTCCTGTACTCAACATTCCCATTTACATTCTTGGAAATCACTGCATCTCTATTCTCGCAGAATCAAGCAATCATGTCTACAATTCGATTGGAATAATCAAACCAGAGTTGGTGTCAATTGATAGCATGATAGCGTTGGCAACAATAACAAGTATCTCAAATGTAACCCTTCTTAATTCAAAACTGTTAAAATTGACTTCATGTCTGCGGAAAGTCGAGAGCCAGTCGCTTGCAAAAAGTGGACAGAGTGTAATGAAATGCCTGAAACAGGTGCAAGAAACGACTGCGCTCTATGAGCATGCTCTTCAACAAGCACGATTGCAAGAAAAAAGCAACCAGTCAATTATGTAGCCAGGATTGCCATACTCTGTCCCTTGTGGGTCGAGCACAATTGTGTGCAATGTGAGATTTGGAAACTTTCTTATTGAGTCAACACTGTGAAATATTGTCATGGCCAACTACTTTATCTTGAAGACTCCGAAAACATATATTCGATTTATTGTGTTTCTTTTTTTTCCCACTCAAATAACATACACGAATTTCATAGCCAGTGTTTGTGAGATTTTGTCTAGATTGTTGGTGTGTCAAAATACAATCCAACACACTTCAAAATCATCGAGAATAATATCTTTAACAAATCAACACATTTTTAAAAAATTTACGAGGTGAATTTATATATAAATCTGTATTTGTAATGGTATGTATACTTCTGGATAAACAGAGTATACTACAAAATTATATATATGACATACCTTATGAAAAAAAACTGCAAGATGATAAAGACCAATTGTAGAATCCCATTGCGAAAATCAACTTAAACTATGCAAAAAATCGGCAGATACGTGTATTAATTGGCATAGATTATTGTTACAAGAGGAATTTAATCATAAAGTAAAAAGACCAGTATTTTTTTACGAACCTGATAAAAAACGTAACAAATGATTTTACAAATATTTTGAACATGACTAAGAGGATTTTCGAATAGGTATATAAAGTAAAATTGGGGGTTTATATGCAGCCGCATGATTGTGCCAGGTTGCATTTTGTCGGGAAGCATACCCATCCAAATGATACACGGTGGACATTTACGTCGGTACTGTGCTCCTTTTATGAATCAAGACTTCAGATTTGCCAGTGCTGTAGTGCAACTATTCGAGGAATGTCCCCGAATGACTTTGCAAACCCTTTGTCGATTAATACAAGAAAATTTCGAGCCCAAGAATATGCTTGTTGATTCGTCGCAGTGGAAAGTGTATTTTCGCACTACTACTGTATGCCAGCATGATAAACCAATTCGCATGTTCAGACTGTTGGACCAAACATGTCCTGTACTCAATATTCCTACCTACATTATCGCCAATCACTGCATCTGCATTATTGCAGAGTGCAAAAACCATCTGTGCAGCTCTATTGTACCAATCGTTATTCACAGACTGCAAGGTTCTGAGTTTTTCCCGACTCCAACCCAGTTTCTGGCAAAAATGAATCCATCAATTATACCCAATATATCAAACAAGAAGGACAGAAAGAAAGTCTCACAAAAAGCCATTGAAATTGCGTCAAACCTCATCATACACAACATATTAGGTCCCAAAAACATATTAGGCGACGAAAAGTTTAAATTAATGAAATCCTCCATTGCATATTTCGAAGGACTCAATAAACATTTTAAGGAGTTGTATAATTTTGCAGACATGGAAAATAAATCTCACAAAACGTTGAAAGAAAAATCAAGAGAAATTGGCAAGTATTTTTTCCCTTTCTGTTGTGACCCCAAATTAGATGAAGCACAAATCACGGCCATGGACGCTTTATTGAAGAACAAACTCGACGATTTTTTCAAATACATCGAAGACAAAACCCAAAATTCAACGAAAATCAACGCCAGCAAATTGTACCTGGAGCAAGTCTATAATGATTGGATGATTTCAATCAAGGCGAATCAAAATCATTATCACTATGATGAGAAATCCGATACATTTCCCGAAAATGGAATGTATGAACTAATAATGGATAATAACGATTTCTTCAGATATGACCTCAAGACAGATTATAATGACATATGTTATCATGTAAATGGACGCTGGAAATCGGCCAAAAACAATCAAATGGCTCCCACTTTACCTGATTTATTCAGTGACAACAACGATCGCCAATGTTTTGCATATTTCATTTGCGCAACAAAAAAATTATACCCATTGGGCACTAATGGCATTCTGTGTTGGCTCCGGCAATATCGATTAATGTACATGAGAAAACAATTATGGAGATCAGAAAAACACATAGTTTCAATGAACAAAAACGTCATGTTCCCCGTTTAAATCCAAATAACAAAATTTAGAATGTGTACTGTTTTGCGTCGTGTCTTGATCTCATCAGAAAAATAGCTGATTTCAGTTCATATCGATCGTGTGGACATTTATTCTATTTAGTTCATATTCACATGGACATTTATGTTATTATTTCCAATTCGTGTGAGAGAGTCGTCCTCGGATGACACACGTCTGTCGGTTGGCTCGAAACTGATACAAAACGCCAGAACAAAGTAAACACCCAGAGGCTAATTATACTCAGTTTATTGACATGAAAAATAAGTATCCAAGTCGACACAATCACGTGTTTTCAGTGGGTTGCAATGCGCCTCAAAGTGAATTGGTGCAGGAAAGTGAAATAAATTCAGCGAGTTCTATATATACAAAGTCGAATTTTGTGTTGTTTGATGAAGTGTAGATGCCAGGGATGTCGCCCCACAAAATTGCAATTTGTCGTCGTGTTTATGTCGTCGTATATGGCTTTCTTCATATGTATGCTTATGCGGTTCCAAGGACGTGATGTACCTACAAGTAGCTCCCTTGTAGGCCGGGCCGCGCCGCCCGTCGCCGCCCCTTCCGAGGGCACGAGCCGCAAGATCGTGCTTTGCTTTCCATACAACGGCGAAAAACACATGGTGACTACACGAATTTCACAACAACCAGAGGCACTTATTGTTGTGAGCGAGTCATTTTACGGGCACAACGGCATTGCCAAGAACGGGTTACTCTGGCCTATAAATTTCCCCAACCACACAAGTGAATATGTCATATTACACGAGAAAGTTTTCACAGCATCGTCCGTGGATGGAAAATGGGCCCAGGAGACCACAACACGGCGTATATTGGGCAATGGTGTGCGCAATCTTTACACGAGAGGAGAAATCACAGATAAAGATATTGTGGTAGTTACCGATGCAGATGAAATCGTATCGTCCTCTGCGCTGTCGTGGCTGCAGACACACCTCAAGCACGATACGCTGGCAGTAGCAGACTTCCAGTGGTTTCTTTTTACACACTGCTACCAACATCGCAACATTGTCCGTCTTCCCGTGGCGGTCACAGTGCAAACCCTCCGTCTGCGCCTGAAATGGGACGCACACAAGGTACGATCCTCACCGCAGGAATTGTTGACAGTCCACATTGCGGTAGACGAAATGAGTTCGCATTGCAGTTGGTGCTTCGGCAATAACGGCATACGCGAGAAAATGCGTCTAAATATCGAGGAGTCGTCGTGGCAATCTCGAGGACCTTCGTATGTGTTTTCCGACGTAGAGTTGAATCATATGCGGTTTTATGGACTTTGGTTTGATAGTAAGATGCATGGAGTTCGTCGATGTACGCCACAACAGATCACCACAGAGATGACACTATATGACGAATCATTTTGAGTGCAATAGGCTGAATTCGAAAGTCGAGTCGAGTATGCGCATGATACCTTGCTGTAGATTCCTATAAAATCTTCTCGTCACCGTGTGTCTGTATATAAAACCAGTTGCCACACAGCCAACACAGCTATCACAGTCACGTCTTCGGGTGACACAAGTCTGTCGCTTCACGCTACACAAAAACTTTCTGGCTGTGCTCGCGACAAATCATTTCGAGACTGTCTTGTGCAAGTTGGTGTCGGGACCGTGCGTGGCAAATTCGTTTCGGTCCGTTTGCATGATTCTGACTTTGCTGATGCATTCCAGCATTTTGGTCTCGAACAGTACATTGGCGAGGATACACTGCCTAAGGTGCTCATCGAAGATAGGAAAAACGACAAGAGTTTCCTGTTGGATGGCGATGTAGATGAAGTATCTGTAGAGCGCTTCATTTCTGATTTTCAAGCTGGGAATCTAGAGCCCATGGTAAAATAATACTTCCATCCCCAAAAAGTTACAGGAACTCGAGCAGTATGTAAATCTCTGGTGCAGAAAGAAAATATCAGTTATAACATCTATTTTTGGACGACCCAGTGAGAAATAAACCTCTATGTAAAGTCTCGAGTAGAAGTCAGCACTTATCAATTTTACATGATCGATGATGTTGAATTGAAGCTCCGTGATCAAAAGATCTGTCAATTGGAAATTCAGTGCAAGCAGAAGGATACTGACATGTACATACTGAAGGAAGCGTATGAACTATGCCTTGAAGAAACAGAAGAACTCGAGACACTGTTCAAAAATGAACAAGACAATGTAAACGCTTTGTCTACTGAGATTATTGGTCTCAGGCGCGAGCTCAAGAATATCAAGATTCCGTTATCGACAAATGTCGAGAAAGTTCTGAGGAGATCGCTCAGGACATTGCGCAATAAGAATGTCGGGAAGTATAAGATGAAGTTGGGATCTGAGTTTGTTTTTTGAGATAAATTATTTCAAGTTGGTTCTTGTGCAAGTTGTTTGCATGAGTCTTGAAGAAATGAGAAGAGACGACATGAAGAAACTCAGGGCTGGCTGACTT
>Ga0105054_10010408_pt1 | contig 11840 bp, 12 predicted proteins | sample BON02_FD_78091 | JGI IMG/M metagenome (GOLD analysis project Ga0105054, IMG submission 78091) | Freshwater microbial communities from Lake Bonney liftoff mats and glacier meltwater in Antarctica - BON-02 (megahit assembly) | ecosystem: Environmental > Aquatic > Freshwater > Ice > Glacier... | reverse complement strand
GAATCACAGACCGCCCTCTACGGGAATCCCCCGCGAGTCAGAAAAACCCACCGCTGGTATTAGGCGGGCGCGGCGTCGGATCGTCTGATGGAAAGTCCTATTTCCGATTGTCGTCTCGGGTGGTGTCCTTCAGGCCGCCGAAGGCGTTCTGGATCTTGCCGCTGACCTGATCGGCCTTGCCTTCGGTTTTCAGTTTTTCATCACCAGTGACATTGCCGGCGAACTCCTTGGCCTTGCCGCCGAGGTTTTTGGCGGCGCCGTCGATGCGATCATGATCAGTCATTCGTCTGTCCTGTCTGAACGCAGCCGTTATGGCCGCGCTTCGATGGTATGAGCGACCCGGACCGCGAGGCGTTCCGTATTGTAACGCTGGAGCTACCGCCGCAGCCAGACGGCGACGGCCCAGGCATGTGCGTCGTGTCGGAACCGGCTGAGGGCCTCGTGTGGCTCCAGCCAGACCAGTTCGTGGTCGGCCTCGACCTTGGCATGGGGTTGCAGCGCCAGTTGCTCGGCGATCCAGAAGCCGCCGCTGTTATTGAGCGGGTCGCCGTCGGACTTGCGGAAATACTGTGACGCCTCGGCGATGCGGGTCAGCGGGCGCACCGTCATGCCGGTCTCCTCAAGGAATTCCCGGACCACGGCCTGCACCTCAGTCTCGTCGCCGTCGACGGCACCACCGGGCAGGTCAAAATAGCTGCCCTCGCCCCGGTCAACCCGGACACAGGCCAGCTTGCCGCCCTGCACAACCAGACCAAAGGCCGTCGCGCGGGGCCTGTAGTTGAGGCCGGGCTCGATCGTTCCGAACTGAAGGCGAGGGGACATGGTCAGGAGTCAAAGGCCAGGTGCGTGGGTCGGAGAGCCGGAATCATCGAGAGCGAGCATTAGCGGGGCGTTTGGGCCTGTCCAGTCGCGCTACGGGAGAAACCCTCGCCGTTCTGAGGTTTTGAGGTAATGGTTACGTCACGTCAGGATCAGGGGAGTGCGAAATGGTGTGGTGGTGGTGGATCGTTCCGGCGATCGTTTGCCTTATCGGCGTGGTGCTGTTGATCCGCGGCCTGATGGCCCTGTTCCAGGGACGGGTGTTCAGTGGCCTGCTGGTCGGCGCGGGCGGTGCGGGCTTCATGGCGGCGGCGGCGATCGCGGCCTTGCTGGCGCTTGACGTCCAGACCTATGGCCGGCTGACCTATGAGCGCCCGGTGGCGACGATCCAGACCCGCCAGTTGGGACCCCAGTATTTCGAGGCGACGGTGATGCAGCCGGGCCGGGGCGAGAACGCGCCCGGGGTCAGCAACCTGTATCCGCTGCACGGCGACGAATGGCGCATCGAGGCGCAGGTGCTGAAATGGAAGCCCTGGGCCAATGTGCTGGGGCTCGACACCCAGTACCGGCTGGACCGGCTCTCGGGCCGCTATCAGTCGACCGAACGGGAGATCAACGCGACCCGCAGCGTTCATCCGCTGTCTGGTGGCGATCCGCGGGTCGCGGGCCTGCCCTGGAAAGTCAGCGCCTGGGACGCCGCGCGGAAATACCGGAAATATTTCGATGCCGTCGACACCCTGTACGGCGGCGGTGCCTATATGCCGATGGCTGACGGTGCCAGATACGAGGTCTGGATCACCCAGTCCGGCCTGGTGGCGCGCCCGGCGAATGATGCCGCGCGGACGGCCTCGGCGGGCGGATGGACCGAAGTCCAGTAATCAGACGGTGCCGATGGTCCGCAGGCGGGCGCGGGGATGGACCTCATTCTGACTCATCACCACCGTCTGGCCACGGAAGCGTTCGATGATCGAGCGGACATAGGGACGGATCTGCGGCCCGGTCAGCAGAACCGCCGTCTCGCCGGACATGGCGGCACGTTCGAACACGTCACGGACGGCGCGGATGAAATCCTGCAGTCGTGACGGAGCCATGGCCAGCTGGCGCTCCTCGCCCTGGCCGATCAGGGCCTCGGCGAAGGCGGTCTCCCATTCCGGCGACAGGGTGACGATCGGCAGGGCCCCGTCGTCGCCCTTGTGTTGCCAGCACAGTTGACGGGCCAGTCGGCCGCGGACGTGCTCGACAAGGGTGGTGACCGAACTGGTGTGCGGCGCGGCTTCGGCCAGGCCTTCGAGAATGGCACCCAGATCGCGGATCGAGACCTTTTCCCGCAACAGGGTCTGGAGCACCCGTTGCAGGGTGGTGACGGTGACCACCGAGGGGATCAGTTCCTCAACCAGCTTCTTCTCTTCAGTCCCCAGTTCCTTCAGCAGCTTCTGCACCTCGGCATAGGTCAGCAGGTCAGCCATATTCTCTTTGAGGATTTCGGTCAGGTGGGTGGTCAGCACCGTCGAGGGGTCGACGATGGTGTAGCCGCGGAAAGTCGCCTCCTCGCGCAGGCTTTCGTCGATCCATGTGGCAGGCAGGCCAAAGGCGGGTTCCTTCGTATGCTCGCCCGGCAGTTCGACCTGGCGGCCGGCGGGGTCCATGGCCATCAGGCAGCCGAGCCGGACCTCGCCGGTGCCCGCCTCCATCTCCTTGATCCGGATGGCATAGCCCTGGGTGCCGAGCCGCATATTGTCGAGGATACGAACCGACGGCATGACGAAGCCATACTCCTGGGCCAGCGACCGGCGCAGGGCGCGGACCTGGTCGGTCAGGCGACGCCCCTCCAGATCGTTGATCAGGGACAGCAGGGAATAGCCCAGTTCGATCTTGACCTCGTCGATGCTCAGAGCGGTACCGATGGGCTCCTCGACGTCTTCTTTCGGACCAGCGGCGGTGGCGGCAATCTCGGCCTCGGTCGGCACGGGTTTCAGCCGCTTTCGGCCTACCCTCCAGGCCATGAAGCCGGCACCGATCGCCAGAGCCGCAAAGGGGAACAGCGGCATCCCCGGGATCAGGCCGATCAGGCCGGCAGCACCCGAGACGACGCCGAGGCTGACCGGGTTGGTGGCCAACTGGGCGGCGAGAGCCTTGTCGGCGCTGCCTTCGACACCCGCCTTGGACACGAGGAAGCCCGCAGCGATGGAGATGATAATGGCGGGAACCTGGGTCACCAGGCCGTCGCCGACCGTCAGGCCGACATAGGCATTCGCCGCGTCGCCGATCGACATGTCGTGCTGGAGAGTGCCGATCAATATGCCGCCGAGCACATTGATAAAGACGATGATCAGACCCGCGACAGCGTCGCCGCGGACGAATTTCGAGGCGCCGTCCATGGCCCCGAAGAAGGTCGATTCCTGCTCCAGTTCCTTGCGGCGCAGCTTGGCCTGGTCCTCGGTGATCAGGCCAGACGACAGGTCGGCGTCGATGGCCATCTGCTTGCCCGGCATGGAGTCCAGGGTGAAGCGGGCCGAGACCTCGGCAATACGGGTCGAACCCTTGGTGATGACCACGAAATTCACCACCAGTATGATGGCGAAGATGATGATGCCGATGATGAAGCTGCCGCCCATCATCAGACTGCCAAAAGCCTGGATCACCTGACCGGCACCGCCGGGGCCTTCATGGCCATGGCTGAGAACCAGACGGGTCGAGGCCAGGTTCAGGCCCAACCTGAACAGGGTCGAGACCAGCAGCACCGTCGGGAAGATGGCGAAGTCCAGCGGCCGCTTCATCATCACGGCCGTCATGAGGATCAGTACGGACGAGACCAGCGAAATCGCCAGCAGCAGGTCCAGCAGCATCTCCGGCATGGGCAGGACCAGCAGCAGGATGACGCCGATCACCCCGATGGCCATATAGACCTCGCCGCGCGCGACCCAGCCCATCATGTCACGGCCGGTCGGACGCGCCATGCCGTCCTTCATCATCACCGGGACGTCGGTCATGCGGCGGCCCCGTGACCGAGCGCGGTCAGGGCCATACGGGTAGTCTCGGCGATGACGGCGTCATTGGCAGCGTCACTGGTGGTCCGGGTCGCATGATAGTAGGCGGCGACGATCACCGGCTTGCCGGCCGGCGGATACAGCAGGCCGATGTCATTGGTCGGGCCGTAGCCGCCGGTGCCGGTCTTGTGACCCACGCGCCACCCGGCGGGCACGCCGGCCTTGAGGCGGTTGGCCCCCGTGGGTGCAGCGAACATCCAGCCCAGTAGCCGGGTCTGCGATTCCGCGGTCAGCGGCGAGGTGGGCTCGAGGAACAGGCGTTGAATATTGGCCACCGACCGGGCCGGCTGGATCGTGTCCTTGTCGCCGTCGAACCGGTTCATCTCGGGTTCGAAGCGATCGACGCGGGTGCTGTCGTCACCGAGGGTGCGGTAGAATTCCCGCATCGCTTCAAGACCGCCATTGGCCTTGAGCAGCAGGTTGGCAGCGGGATTGTCGCTGACCTCGACCACGGCCTGCATCAGACGTTCGACGCTGAGGCTCGAGCCGATCGCCGGTTCGGTGACCGGGGCATGGGACACCATGTCGGCAGCTGTGACCGGCACCTGTCGGTCGGCGGTCTCGTGGCCGTCCTGAATGCGGACGAGGGTCGCCGCCGCCAGGAACATCTTGAAGGTCGCGCAATAGACGAAACGCTCATCGCCGCGCGCACTGACGCTGCGGCCAGTGGCCGTGTCGAGCGCAACGAAACCAAGCCGACCGCCGTTGCCGGCTTCCAGCGCGGAGAAGTCGATGTCCTGCATCACGACCGCTGGTCGAGCCGGCGGCTCTTCCGGCACCACCACGGGGGCGACCTGCGGCGAACAGCCGATGACGCCCAGCGCGCCAAGGCCGGTCAGAACGCTCCTGCGATCCGCCCCTGCCGTCATGCTCAGGCAGCCGCATAGCCGGGTGCAGCGACGCCGGATTGGGGCGCGATGATCTGGGTGCCCTCGTCGGCGTATTCGTTGAGCTTGTTGCGCAGGGTGCGGATCGAGATGCCCAGGATGGTGGCCGCATGGGTGCGATTTCCGAGGCAGTGCGACAGGGTGTCGAGGATCAGCGTCTTCTCCATCTGCGCCACCGTCTGGCCGACGTGGGCGCGGGTGACGGCGTCCGCAGTCTGGGCCGCGCGAGCGGCGGGGCTGGCGTCATAGCCGGCCACGCCATGCGATCCGGCGCTCAGTGGCTGGCCGTCCGGAAGGCGGATGGCCTCGACATCGATCTCGGGTCCAACCGCCAGCAGTACGGCGCGGTGCATGGCATTTTCCAGCTCGCGGACGTTACCGTTCCAGCGATGCGAGACCAGGGCCCGGCGGGCGTCGACCGAGATCGCCCGCACCGGCACACCGTTGGCTGCGGCATATTTCTTGACGAAATGATCGGCCAGGACGGCGATATCGCCGGGCCGCTCACGCAGGGCCGGCAGGCGCAGGTTCACGACATTGAGGCGATACAGCAGGTCCTCGCGGAAGGTCCCTTCGCTGACTGCGCGGGCGAGATCGCGGTTAGAGGTGGCGATGATACGAATGTTGACCGGCACAGGCCTGGTGCCACCGACGCGGTCGATGACCCGCTCCTGGATGGCGCGCAGCAGCTTGGCCTGAAGGCGGACATCCATTTCGCTGATTTCGTCCAGCAGCAGGGTCCCGCCATCGGCCTCTTCGAACTTGCCGATACGGCGGGCCATCGCGCCGGTGAACGACCCCTTCTCGTGCCCGAACAGTTCGGACTCCAGCAGGTTGTCGGGGATGGCAGCGCAGTTGACGCTGATGAAAGGCCGGTCGGCGCGTTTGGAACCGGCGTGAAGGTAACGGGCCATCACCTCCTTGCCGACGCCGCTTTCGCCGGTGATCAGGATCGAGGCCTCAGAACGGGCCACCTGGTCGGCCAGCATGACCACTGCCTTCATCGACGGGTCCGCCGAGATCAGCGGACGGTCATCATCGGCCACAGCGGACAGTACCGCAGCGATCAGATCCGCCTCGGGCGGCAAGGGAATGAACTCCTTGGCCCCCGCTCGAATCGCGTTGGCGGCGTCGTTGGCGTCAGCGTCGACACCGCAGGCCACCACCGGCACATGAATCCGCTCGGCCTCATTGGCCGCGATCAGGGCTGCGATGTCGATACGGTAATCGACCATCAGCAGGTCAGCGCCCTGCCCCCGACGGAGCTGTTCCGTCGCCTGATCGCCCCGCTCGACGTGGCTGACCTTGGCGCCGTGCGCCATGGACATCTTCACTGCCGTCGCCAGCTGTCCGCTGAGCCTGCCAACCACCAGAAGCCGCATGGGTCTTCTCCTTTAATCTCTACGCACGATCCGGCAGCCGATCAGGTACCGGAATCCTCGGTTTTGATGATTTCCGTCATGGTCACGCCGAGCCGGTCATCAACGACGACGACCTCCCCGCGGGCGACCAGACGGTTGTTAACGAAAATATCGATGGCCTCGCCGACCTTGCGGTCCAGCTCCAGTACGCTGCCGCGATTGAGCTTGAGCAGCTGGGCTACGGACATGTGAGCCTTGCCCAGTACGGCGGAGATGTTGACCGGGACATCAAAGACCGGAGTCAGGTCGTGGGCCGTCTTGTCGACCGCGTCATCATTGACGGTGATCGCAACGGAGTCCGGAAACTCCTCCAGGGCCATGGTGTCGGACGCCATTACGGCCTCCCTTCCATCGAGGTTTCAGGGGTAGGATTTTCGGCATGCCCGGCTTCTGTGGCCAGGGCGGAGTGCAGGGCTTCACCGATGCGGACGAAGGCTTCGTCGGGATCGAAGGCGGCGCGACCATCGGCCCATTCCAGCTGGAAGGCGGCGGCGGCCATGCCCGGCTCGGTACGGAAGGCGACAAGGCCCGAGAAGCCGGCGTCGGCGCACAGTTGCTCGATGCGAGCGTGCGTCGCCTCCGTCAAATCTCCAGTGCGAACCACCAGTCGCGGCGAGGCGTCAATCTCCTGACCGAGAGCCTCAAGCGCAGCCTGCAAGGGGGCCTCAGGGTAGCGATCCAGGGCGGAAACGGCCACGATCCGGGCGGTGGTCATAGCCAGTTCTGCGGACTGCTGACGGTGCGTCCGGGCGACCTGGGCCAGGGCCGGCGCGGCTGAAGACAGAGCCTCTGCGATGGCAGACAGGGCCAGGGCCTGGACACTGTCGATCTCTGCAAGGGCCTGGTTGCGCGCGTCGAGCCGGGCCTCGGCGACCAAGGCCTCGACCTCGGCCGGGCCATAGGCGCGCTTGATCGGACGAAAGGCGGCGGCGGGGTTCACGACCACGCCGGAGGCATCGAACTCGGTGTCGAAGGCGAAGGGGGTGGTGAGGGGTTGATGGGTCATGTCAGTAGATCAACTCATCATCACCGCTCTGGCCGACCAGCATGATTTCGCCCTTGGCGGCGAGATCCTTGGCGACCTGAACCATGGCCATCTGGGCCTGATCGACGTCCTTGAGGCGAACCGGCCCCATGGACTCCATGTCCTCACGCATGATTTTGGCGGCGCGTTCGGACATGTTGGAGAAGAACAGCTCGCGCAGGGATTCCGACGAGCCCTTGAGGGCCAGGCCCAGGGAATCCTTGTCGACCGCGCGCAGCAGGGTCTGGATGCCGCCGGGGTCCAGCTTGGACAGGTCCTCGAACACGAACATCAGGGCGCGGATACGCTCGGCAGCCTCGCGGTTGCGCTCTTCCAGCGCACCGATGAAGCGGGCTTCGGTCTGGCGGTCGAAACTGTTGAAGATGTCGGCCATCATCTCGTGGCTGTCACGCTTCGAGGTACGCGCGAGGTTCGACATGAATTCCGTGCGCAGGGTCTGCTCGATCTTGTCGAGAATTTCACGCTGCACCGGCTCCATCCGCAACATGCGCTGGACGCATTCGAGCGCGAAATCCTCGGGCAGGCTGGTCAGAACACGGGCGGCGTGATCCGGCTTCACCTTCGACAGGACGACGGCGACTGTCTGCGGATATTCATTCTTCAGATAGTTGGCGAGCACGGCCTCGTTCACATTGCCGAGCTTGTCCCACATGGTGCGACCCGCGGGCCCGCGGATCTCCTCCATCAGGCCTTCGACGCGGTCGCTGGGCATGAAGGCGGCCAGCATCCGCTGGGTCTGTTCAAAACTGCCCATGACCGAGCCAGAACCGCTCATACCCGAGACGAAATCGAACAGCAGTTCCTCGACGACCGTAGCGCCGACCGTGCCCAGCGAGGCCATGGCCTGCGAGATCTCCTTGATCTCTTCCTCGTCCAGCCCCTGCCACAGCTGGGTATGATCCTGGCCCAGCGACAGAAGGATGACGGCAGCCTTCTCGGGGCCCGTCAGCTTCTTGGCGTCATCAACCGCCGGCTTTTTTTGGGTCAGGCGTGCCATCAGCCCTCGTGGACCCAGCTACGCAGGATGGTGGTAGATTCGTCAGGGTATTTCTCGACGAAGTCCGCGACCTTCTTGACCGAGGAAGCCTTCACCTGCCCCTCGATACGAGCGATGTCGAGCCGTTGATCCATCTCCGACGGGCCGGATAGCTGGGGCATGACGCCGCCGGCGCCGCCCATGATGGCGGTCTGCAGTGAGGTCGCCCCGCCTCCACCGCCGGCACCTGCGAGTTGAAGCTGACCACCACCCACGCCGCCGGCGGCCGATTTCAGCAGCGGGCGCAGAACGAAGAAGATCAGCAGCAGGCCGGTGATCTGCAGCACCAACAGCTCGATGCCTCGCATCAGGTCGTTCTTGGTGAAGTCGAACAGTGAGGATTTCGCCTCCTCGCCGCCGACCACGGCCAGATCGCGGTTAAAGGGGACGTTCAGCACCTCGATCTTGTCACCACGTTCGGCATCAACACCGACAGCCGCAGAAACAAGGGCCTTGATCTGCTCGATTTCCTGCGGTGTGCGCGCCGCATAGGTCGGGGCCGCGCCGTCGGCCCCCGGTGTCCATTTGCCATCGACGGCGACCGAGACGGCCAGGCGTTTGATTTCGCCGGCCTCGCGCACCGTGGTCGTGGTGGTGTTGGATATCTCGTAATTGGTGGTCTCATTGGTGTCTGTGGAGCGCGATCCGACTGGGGTCGTGGCCGGAGCCTGCCCACCTGGAATGTTGTTGGTCGCGGTGGCCCCGCCGTCGCTGACACCCGAGGTGTCGGCGCTTTCCGAACCGTTCGCCGTGGTCGAGCGGACCACCTGTCCGTCAGGGTCATATCGCAACTCCTGGGTGGTGGAGCGGCTGTGATCGATGTCGGCCGTGACCTGGACCCGCGCGCCGCCGACGCCAACGACGCCCTCGACGATGTCCATGATACGGGCCTGAAGCTGGGCCTCAGTGGAATTTCTCGCCTCCTGGGCCGAGGCAGCGCTGAACCCCGCGGAGTTCGAGCCTGCGGCCAGGGTCCGGTTGGAGGTGTCGGTCAGGGTGACCTTCTCGGGCTTCAGATTGGGCACCGATGAAGCGATGACATTGCGGATAGCCTGGACCTGGGCACCGGTCAGCTGTCCGCCGGTGACGCCGACCACGACCGAGGCGGTAGGCTCCGCCGTGTCCGACTGGAACAGCTCGCGGCGCGGCAGGGCGATCATGACGCGGGCCGAATTGATGCCGCGCATGGTCAGTATGGTGCGGGCCAGTTCACCCTCTAGGGCGCGCTTCTCGTTGATATTCTGCTGGAACTCGGTCTGGCCCAGCACCGACTGGTTGTCGAAGATCTCGTAACCGACCGAGCCCGAGGTCACGAGCCCCTTGCCGGCGACCAGCATGCGGGCCTCACCCACCTCGTCACGGCTGACGAAGATGGTCGAGCCATCGCCGCGCGCGGTGTATTTAATCCCGGCGCTGTCGAGAGCAGTGGTGACCTCCGAGGCCTCTCGCAGGTCGAGACTGGAATACAGCAGGGCGTCGGGGGCCTGGCCGATGCGCAGCATGACGGCAACCAGCACGGCCGCGACGCCGGCGGCAACGCCCAGCACCACGGTCAAGCGACCGATCCCGAATCTTTGCAACGCCGCCGAAAAGCCGCCCACGCGTCCCGCCCCGAATACTCACGGGTCCTTACAGACGCCCGCTAGGCAGAAACTGCCGCCTGCGTGGTAAATGGGGAGTTAAGAGCATTGGTTGATCAGCGTTTTTTACGCTTTTGCATAACGAAGCCGATGACCCTTGCCGCCGCTTCGAAATGCTCGCGGGGGATGGTCTCGTCGATGTCGACGGCGGCGTAGAGCGCGCGGGCAAGGGGCACGTTCTCGACGATCGGAACATCATGCTCGCGACCTACCTCGCGGATGCGCAGGGCCACGGCATCGACGCCCTTGGCCACGCAGACCGGGGCGGCATCGCCTGTCTCGTAGCGCAAGGCCACGGAATAGTGAGTCGGGTTGGTGACGATGACCGTGGCATTGGGCACGTTCTGCATCATCCGCTGGCGGCTGCGCTGGGCCCGGATTTGTTTCAGCTTGGCCTTGATGTGCGGGTCACCCTCGGACTGTTTGTAGTCCTCCTTCAGCTCTTCCTTGGACATCTTCATCCGCTCGGCGAAACGGTGTTTTTGCCAGAGAAAATCGGCACCGGCGGCGAAGGACAGGAAGATGATGGTCGACATCATCAGGGCGATGGCCAGATCGCGCGCCAGCGGCAGGATCATCACCGGCGGCATGGCGGCCATCATCTCCAGGTCGCGCACATGCGGCCTGAGCACCAGCCAGCAGATCACCCCGACGGCCAGCAGCTTGAGGAAGGTCTTGGCGAACTGGAACAGGCCGTCCGGACCGAAAATACGTTTGAAGCCGGACAGGGGGTTCACATGGGACCATTTCGGCTTCAGTTTTTCGCCGGTGAAAATCAGGCCGGACTGGGCAATGTTGCCGCCGATCCCGCCGACGATGGTCGCCAGCATGACCACCCCGAGGAAGGGCGCGACGGCCCAGACGGCAATAGCCCCTATCTCGACCCCGGCCCCGGCTTCCAGCCCACCAAGCATGGTGTGGGGCGCGGCGATGAAAGGCAGAAGCTGCTCGGCCATGGAGGTGGCGAACCACCCGCCGGACATGAGCACGACGGCAGCGGCACCGGTCAGCGAGAGCGCTCCTGCCACGTCCGGCGACTTGGCGACGTCACCCTTCTGGCGCGCCTCCGCCAGTTTTCGTGGGGTCGCCTCTTCTGTCTTCGACTCGGGATCGGTGCCTTCAGCCACCAGCGCCTCCCACGAAGATCCGGGCCAGGGCGCGGTAGCGGTCGATGAAGACCGTCCCGACCATACCGAGGCTGAGGGCGAAGACCGACAGGCCCAGCAGGATGCTGAGCGGGGCGGCGGCGAAGAAGACCTGGAACGACGGCATGACGCGGCCGATCAGGCCCGAGGCGAGGTTGAAGATCAGGGCGAAGACCAGCAGCGGTGCCGACAGCTGTACCCCCAGCATAAAGGCGTCGCCGAGGGTCCGCACAGCCAGCTCGACGAAGTCTCCGGTCACGAGGGGGGCGACGGGACTGATCAGTTTGTAGGAGCCGACCAGACCGGCGATGAACAGGTGATGGGTGTTGGTGGCGAAGATCATCGTGGTGCCCAGCAGCATCAGGAAGGCACCGATGGTCGAGCCGGGCTGGGCCTGCATCGGACTGGCGGTCTGGGCAAAGGCCAGGGTGGTCTGTAGCGACACGATCTCGCCGGCCGTCGCCAGGGCCGTCAGGAACGACCGCAGCAGGCCACCGATCATCAGGCCGACGATCACTTCACGAATGATCCATCCGGCCATACCGCCCACAGTCGCGGGCAGGGCCGGCAGGGCACCGGCGATAACCGGCCATAGGGCCAGGCTGACGACCAGGGCGAGGGACAGACGGATACGCGGCGGTACATAGCTCTCGCCGATGCCGGGCAACATCAGCAGCACGGCACCGATCCGCGCAAAAATCAGCGCGCCCTGCCAGACCTGTTCCGATGTCGCGTAGGGTTCCACCTAGCGGCGTCCCTTCTGGACCGGTCCCATGACGATCACATACCGGCGATGCGCG
>Ga0105054_10010407_pt1 | contig 11842 bp, 7 predicted proteins | sample BON02_FD_78091 | JGI IMG/M metagenome (GOLD analysis project Ga0105054, IMG submission 78091) | Freshwater microbial communities from Lake Bonney liftoff mats and glacier meltwater in Antarctica - BON-02 (megahit assembly) | ecosystem: Environmental > Aquatic > Freshwater > Ice > Glacier... | reverse complement strand
TATGCATTGTATTCCATCGCCCACACCGTTCACTTGCCCTGGTGCGTATGTCTCGCACCCGCCGTACCCGCCATCCCAGATCGCATCATCCTCGTTGCAGCCCAAATCCCCGCAAGAGCAAGCCTCTGTCGAGATGTTCAGGCTGTAATTGCCGTGCTGGGCGATAGAAATGCTAAAAGTTGCTGCACCATGAAGGGCTGATTCAACATAGCGACCCCCGACTGACTGAATTGCACCTTCAACAATGGGCAGTTTTGACCAGCTATCTTCATTCCACTCTGAAACTTGCATTCGAAACACACCGTCATAATCCAAAACGGTATTCCCTGCTGAATCTTGTAGCGATACCTCGAGTTCAAATTGACGGCCACCAAAAGCCTCTGCCGGCGATCGCATTAGAACAATCTGTGCCGGATTGCCAGCAACGTATGTATACACGTGTTCTGAGTCTCTTTTGATTAGTACACCATCACTCAACAGATTCAGCTGCACTATCGCTGCACCCCCGAGCCGTGGAGGGACTGGGCAAGTAACTGTGTTCATTCCGAATGCCGTGCCGTCAATTAATGCGTCACCAAATTTGCATCGAAATGGACCAGCCCCAAACCTACCACCATGCAACGTGATGCTTTGGCCTCCAGCAACCGACCCCTTCGTAGGCTCAAAACCGATCCACGACGGTACATAATCCACTTTCATTTCTGTTCTGAAGTCCTGTCCACCGAAATTGAGTTTCAGCGAAAATTTTGCTGATTTGAGGGGACTCGAAGGCGCCTTGACAACAATGCTGCTGTCAGAAGTCCACGAAACCTGTTGCAGAATCGTGTTGCCTATGTATGCACTTGGTGACATGTCTGCTCTGCCGAAATCTGTGCCAAATACAGTAACAAGACTAGATCCAGCCATTCCAACTTTCGAAGGCTCGATGCTAGAAACAATTGGATTGAGACGTATGCGCGCTTGCAGGGCCACAATACCTTTACTAGCTACGTCCATTGCATACCACACGTTTGCATGCAAATTGTAAACGTTGATTGTCGAGCTGTACGGGTCACGGCACAGTATGTAAGAACCATCTTGCCCCGCCACTAATGAAGTCATGCCCACAAGTTCAAATGCCTTTGCAGCCGGGCTTGCCGCCTCCATCAAAGACGCAACCTCTGTTTCAATGATCAAGGACTGACTCAAGTCAAGGCTGTGTATGCTCAAAACTCCAGGCGACCGCAGCCCGACCGCTAATAATTTACACATGCCGTCATCGTAATGGAGGCCTATGAGCTCGCCATGTTCTAGCGACAAGGACTTGATAGCCAAGCGTCCTCCAGGAGCATGGAAGACAGCAAGATTTCTTTGCCTCCTGGCAGTTGTCACAAAATAATAATTTTCTCCTTTCCTGTCCAATGTGTAAATCCCACGCACTGGGCTTCCTCGACACACGGTCACTGCATTTGCTCGACCGCTGAGAGGATGTATAACTAGCACTGACGTGTTGAAGCCTGAGTCCCGCGGCGTGATTGCGAGTAAAAGGCCTCGGTTCTCCCACATGGCTAGGTTCCACACGTTTCGCAATTCTCGACGTGGTGGAGCAATATGGCCTTTCTGCTCCTGAGGCGGTTCGTGCACTACGGAGCTGCCAAAGGAGCACTTTGCTGTGGCATTGACTTGCGCCAGACTGCTGTTGCATGTGCCACTCCCATCAGAGAGTAGACGTCGCAGCCAACTGCTCTGGTCTGATTGCACCTCTTCAAAGATGGACGAGTTGTCCAGGTACGAAATACCTTCGCCCTTGAGCTCAAGAGTGTGCACCACAGGGCCTGGTGCTGACGTAAGCATGTGCACTCTCTGACGCACCGGATCGACTGCAATCCCGCTGAAGGCCTGGTCGTGCAACTTAAGCGCCTTGCGCAAACCTGTGACGCCTCCAGAAGAAACATTGACCTCGAAGATGATAGACTCGGGGCCCTTCTTTTGTATGAGCAGAGCCGTTATTTTCGACGATGGGCGAACACTGCACATGAGCACAAACATACCACATGAGGTAGAAACGCAACAATAAGAAAAGACACAAAAGAGATGCATGTGCATGCTTTGCATGGCCAGAACTGGCACAAGAGATAAATTGAAAATCAAAACGAGCCCAAAAATACCCAATACAGCAAATACAAGGTATGCTTAGGGCTGATTGTACAGACCATGTGTCGCCGGAACTATTGACTGGCAATGCGGATGGAATAAAAAGGCTGAACACGAGGAGAATGAGCCACGACAAGAACAAAGGGCGTATTGATCTTCTCTGTTGCGGGTCGCTGTGACTCGGCGTTGCTCTCCCCAGCTCCCAGCCACCTGCTGGGGATCCTTGTCGGGCGCCAGTTCTATGGTCCTGCGCGCCGCGTGGCTCCGTAGTATCCTCCCCTACGCCGTGGCGCCTGTGGTTGTCGCTTGATTGGCGCGACCTGTCACTCTGCTTTCCAATTTGATTGCTACTCTTACATTCATGCTTTTGGACGGCCTGATGGTCGGCCCACTCCATTGCAGATGAATGCTGCTCAGAACGGCAGCGCGGCGTCGAAGCCTGATGACTGCGTGCCTTATCCACCTCTTCCTCTACGGGTGAAGTCAAGTTTGGACGAATTCGCTCAGCTTCCCATCTTCCGTCCAACACCGGCCGGTTTGATTGTGTTTGAATCTTCCCACACATCTTTTCTCCCCCACCTTCACCGGGCAAGTCTGGCGCTTCACGCAAGACGTCTAGAAGTCAGTTTGCCACGAACCGGTCACGTCTGTTCGCAAAATGCTGGCTCGGTGCGCGGAGAGCTCGAGAAAGTCAGATGATAGCACGCAACTGTTTGTGAGAGAGTCAGTGAGAGAGAGCACGCCCGAGCACAACAGCGCGCGAGAGCGAGGGACACAGACAAGAAACAGCAAGAGTGTGTGTGACATCCACGGCAAAAGGTGAGAGAGACAGAACGTGCGAGACAGCACCCACACGTGGTTGCTTTGGTCAGCTGCGGTCTCCCTGATTCCTGCTGCCTGTGTGCATTGCATGTCATGCTGCAGGGTGGCGGCATCGGCAGCGGTTGGCGTCCCTTCGCTGTGCCTGCTGCTCGCGGTGGTGCACGTTGGCAGGCTGCCGGCTACGCGCACAGAAGTGATGCAGCTCAACCGGTACGCAGCAGATGGCGTTGGACAGCTGACTCGGGATAGAGCACAGATTCAGCGGCTTGCGGCGAAGCAGGCCAAGAAGGCTGCACGTGAGCCCTGGAAGCCCCTCTCGGCGGACAAGCTCTTCCACAAAAGGGTGCACTTCAAGGGGTTCAGCGAGAAGAAGGCGGCAATGCTGCACAAGGCCAAATACCACGCCAGGCACATCACAAAGCGCTCAACGAAGCAGATGCAGCGGACGAGACAGACACAGCAAAAGCTCTGGATCCAGCCCGACAATGGGGTGTATACAACAATCAACGTGCGCGGCATGGCAGATGCCGAGGGCGGCATCCAGTACAACAGCAACTTTGTGTACGGCCCGCCTGGCACGCCGCAGCAGCAGCCAGACCCTGTGTCTGACCAGTGGTGGCGGTACGAAGACACTGGCTACAAGACTCTCACGGGCCCTTCATCTGGAGGATACACCCCCAATCATGAAATAATTAACGTGGGACCTATGGAGTCGGATGGGAGTGAGTGGGGTTATGTGCCATCTGCAGCCACGCCTGTGTACAATTATTTCCCCTCTGAATTTTACCCTTCCTCAACCACATACAACTTCCCGGGTGCCGTCAACTCGGCTTCCGTGGGCAAAGAGGCGTACATTTTCAGCAACGGGCAGGGTACGGGTGTGGTACATCAGGATGGCACTGTAGGGAGCTACCATCAAGACAATTCCTTTGGCCCGGGCAGCAACTGGGGTGTGGATTACGACATGTAAAAATAATTTCTTTGGGCGCGCGCGCACGGTCACGCAGTGGCAAAGGGGGTTTGTTTTTTCACAGGGGGCGCACGGCGGCGAGGGACCAACTAGGGACCAACCCTAAACCCTTAACTGATTCCCCAAACAGCAGCAGGGCCAATGTCCCTAAAATCCCTATACTCTCTAGAGGGCCACCCTACAGGGGGTACTGGGACGTTACACGACCCTATCTAGGAACTTTGGGGTCACTACACGCATGGGTTGTGTTGAATATTTCTCGTTCCAGGCGAGAAACTCCGACACCACAAACACCAAAACGTGCCAGCGTGCTCGCGTCAGGAAGAGGCGTCTGGTCGTAATTAATTTCACATACGACTTTCCGGCGACTGAACACACAACCACCAAAACGTGTACAGCGTGCGCGCTGGTGCGCGCAGGAAGAGGACGGACAACACTTAATAATCAAAACAAGTTCTGTTCCCGAAATCGACAGAACTGCCGAGTCAACCTCAGTGAGTCGATCTGCCCAACAGCACCTGGTGCGAGGGGATGGAGCCTGAAAGGTCACAAAAACAAGAAAAAGGATTTTTTATCTGTACGTCAATTCAATCTCGACTCTTTGAATTGATTGGGCTGTTATTGGTGTTCAACACTGTTTAAGTATGACAGTTACCTTTCTTCAGGGACTTTGAATTAAATTGAAATGTCCAAGTTTTTTTTATAGGTTGGGATATGTGTGAGTTGGGGATGCATCATTTTTGAAAAAAATCAGTCTCTTTCTCACAGGTACAATTTTGGTACCTGTGGAAATAGAATTAGTACCATGTTCTGTTTACCTCCATCTCCTCCCTGCATCCTGTGTACCGCTGCCCGCAACTTGAAGTGCCCCTCAACCTGAAGCGCCAGCGGTCATCGTTCATGTGTAATGAGCGCATCCCAGGACACAACTCAAAAAAATGTTGGGCGCCCAGCGGCGGAGTGTGCAGCTCCCGCGCTTTGATCGGATCATAGACCTGAGGAAAGTCAATGATCGTATAATAAAACTTCACCCAGATTTGAAGGGTGACTTTTGTTTCTGTACACCCACGCAGAAGAACTTTGATGTCTTTTCATCCATTGAACAAGTAGGTCGGTCAGCCCGAAAGGACTTGGAGACTGTCTGGCTTGCCGCAACACCCAGTGCCGACAGTCATTGACTGCGTCGGTAATAGCCCCTTACAAACGAGGACACAGCGTGGAGACTCCAAACTAAACTCCTCTGTCTTCATGTTTTCTTTTCAGATACGAAAATGGTACTTTTTGCGAGTAGTAAAACCATAGAATAGGTTCTATGTCATCATCCATGGGGGGGCGCATTTGAGTTTATCCTCTGCTGTTCCTCACAAGGACCTTCAACGCTATTCCTCGGCATCAACTTACAACCGGGTCTCACTTCGCCTCCATCAATCTCGAACCGCAATGGACAAGTCGCGCAAACCTGCGCTCGTCCCTGTCCACACCACGCGATGTAACACAGTCAGTGATCGCAAGGCTGGCTTCGGCGCTGCAATCACTGGCCGCCATCCTTCGGTACTCAAGTGGACGGTGCGGTCTGCGCAAACTTCCCCCCTCCCATGGACATCTCATGTGATGGTGTCTTCATAACCTAGGTTCACCTGTTCAAAACCCAAAATGAAAAAGAATTGATCAAGATCCAGTCTCATGGAATTGTGGAGGACAAATCATAATCAAAAACCGGTTGTGTACCAACTACTATTGAACAACACCTTGATTTGTTGTTGTGGATCTCTGCATTCAACTTGAGATTGTCTCTACAATGAATGTCCGGATTAAACAAAAGAGTCAAATTCCCAGAATAGATAATGATCAAAAGTACGTTCTGAACATAGTGAAAGTTCGGAAACCAACAACTGTCAGAGTCTGATTTCGATCAAAAGAGAGAATCCACAATTTAAAGATATGATCATTATCTTTTTTGTTACGTGGTGAAAGTAAATAAAGTACCAATCATCCGCTTAAATCAAGTTGTGTCAAGTGTACACGACCAGTGAATCATAAAAAACAACACATCAAGTGACTTTCGAACGTGAAAATCCGAACAATACGAAATGGTCATAATCTTTTCTTTTTTGTAAGGTGACATTCCGTAGAATGCGACAGAAAGCAACTGACAAAAAAGACAGAATCATTAAACTCCAGGGTACCCATGGATGAAAATCGGGAACAATAACAATCGTCGAAATTCCCCCTTTTTTCCAAAAATGACGGTGCGGAAAATACCCATACACAAAATCTGCAAAAGTCATGGTGAAAATGCGGGGAAAAGAAGGACGTTGCGGTCGCAAACATCAACAATACAACAATAACAGTTTATTCGCAATAACACCACAACACAATCACACAACTGGGGACAATCCCACAAACATGCTACTGATGTCACGGTTTCTGTTTTTTGGGGCTTACTAAATCTCCGGGGGAGCTGTGATTGGGGGGGATATGCATCATATTTACACTACTAATACAGAAATCAACGTCCTTTACATAGAACCTCGCCAGTGAGTCGACAGGAGTTTCAAGAGGTATCCAGCGACCGTCTTGGAATTTCACATCTGTGAAGGATCAATTGTCAAATATCAGAAAGAAATCTTCAAAAAATCCCAAGTATGACTGAGACTCGGATACACTCCAGAGTTTGGATCACAGGTGTCTTAATTTGAAAGAGATATAGGGGTGAGCCAGGATACACTCCCCCTATATAGACCCTAGGTCTGGGTACACTCCCCCTGACACTCCAGATTTCTACCCTGGGATGGGACCTACCCGAACGAGACGCGCGGCAGACATGGAAAACAGATGGCGCGCGGCGGCGACGAGTCGCTGCCGTGCGCCCCCGGGCCTCAAATGCATGTGCATGTGCGAGTGCATGTGCGTACATGAGCAAACGAGAAAATGAGAGAGAGCGAGACTGTGCGCAAGAGGGGAGACCATTGAGGGAGGAGAGAAGGCTAGCGAGAGAGCGAATCAGAGAAATAGGGTCAGCCAGATAGTGCGCGCGCTAAAGAAAGAAAGAGATGAGAGAGAAAGACAACGCAAGAGAGAGCACACAGACAGAGAAATTTGTGGGGGGGGGGAAGGACCGCGCAGCGGCCTCAATCAAAAAAGGCACGCGTCGAGATATCGTCGTCTAGACGTGGAAAGATGGGCCATTCGGCAATGGCTGGGAGCTTGAGAGGACTTGGCTCGCTGAAGGCATGTAGCCAGCTTCCTTTCGGAGAGTCGCTGAGCAACGCGTAGATTGGAGCGTCAAGAGGTTGGATGTCGCAATCCACCTTCGTGGGACTCTCCTGCGCGACTGGAGTGCACCTGTGCTGGAGAAGAGCAGCATCCAGCTCGGCATCAGACAATTCTGTGTCAAAATTCGGGTCTTGTGGGTCCAAGGGCGCGTCGTCGAGCATCTCATCGCCCGGGGAGCCCCAGTCGCCCTTGCCGCTGCCCCTCGTCTTGAAGAAGGGCTTGAAAAGGTAGCCTGCCGCGCCTCAAAACATGTCAGACCTTGTCCAGTCGCATTGTCCTCCCACGATATTCTTGTGAGTGCTCCCTCTTTTCAAATACGTCGTGCAAGCAGGGTCTACTTGCATATTTGGAAAGTTTGCGCTGGCGCATTGCGCGAAAATTTGAAAGACAAAGGATGTGCAAACGACAGTCTGGCAAAGCAACTTTGCCACATTTGCAGATGATCATCTGCAAATATGCATCGCACCCTGCGCATGCTCACCCGGATTTGCAAGGGTGGCTTTTGTTTCTGTACACCCACGCAGGAGAACTTTGATGCATGCTCACCCATCGAACAAGCAGGTCGGTCAGCCCAAAAGGACTTGGAGACTGTCTGCCATTGCCCGCAACACCCAGTGCCGACGGTCATTGCCTGCGTCGGTAATATCCCCTTGCAAACTATGACACAGCGTCGAGACTGCAAGGTAAACTCCTCTGTCTTCATGTTTTCTTTTCGGATACGAAAATGGTACTTTTTGCGAGTAGTAAAACAATAGAGTAGGTTTAATGTCATCATCCGTGGGGGGGCGCATTTCAGTTTATCCTCTGCTGTTCCTCCTTCAACGCCATTCCTCGGCATAAACTCACAGCCGAGCCACGCTTCCATCAATCTCCAACCGCAATGGGCAAGTCGCGCAAACCTGCGCTCGTCCCTGTCCACGCCACGCGACGTAACACAGTCAGTGATCGCAAGCCTGGCTTCGGCGCTGCAATCACTGGCCGCCATCCATCGGCACTCAAGAAGGGCGGTGCGGGCTGCGCAAACTGGGGGCGCGAAGGCGAGGTGTTCGACTGCAACGACGAATACGATTATACGGCGCCATCTGCGGAGGAAGCGCTTGCCACGGCCGCTGGACTCGAGTGGGCCGAAGTCGACGACCTCTCCGACGAGGATGAGAGCAACATGGCGGCTCTCGAGGACGCCATGGCCGAGGTGTGGCTTTGTGCCCAGGAAACTGAGACCAACCAGCAGATCCAGGACGAGGGTGAAGACTTCTTCAACTCGCTCGACCCCACGTCCTGGGTGGATTATTAGTGCTGCTTGACTTTTCAACCACGCAGATCCTGTCCTCCCGTTTCGTCTTCGGATGTGTAATCTTGTTTTCTCGCCCGCCGCGAGTGTAACGTAATGTTTGTAACCATAACAACGCTTTGTGTACACAATGTTCAAATGCCTTAAGAACACCATTAAACAACTTTGCTGTATTTCCGTATTTCTCTTGTCTACAGCGTCTCCGAGTCTCGCATTCTTTTCTCGCGTCCTGTTTCCTCACACTGCATTTCCCTCTCCCTTTCCTTGAACCTTGCACTCCGCCCCTCTTTTTGGCCCGGACTTTTGCACCCCTTCCTTTGCGCTTTCTTTCTCTCATCTTCTCCCTTTCTTTCTATCTTCTGTCGCATCCCCTGCTCCCCGTGTCTCCCTTTCTCGACATTTCTTGAGTGAAAAAAAAATAGCGAGACAGAGCGAGCGGGAGAGAAAGAAAAAGAGAGGGCTGTCGTAATCCCACTGTGTCCGATTAAAAAAGGAGGAAGAGGAGGGTAGTAGAGCGTGTGGAAGCAATCTTTGTGGTCGAGAATATGTACACAACTTACATGGGGTGGGAGCACATGTTCAGGAAAAACTGAAGACACATGACGACCGTGACAAGAATGAGTTGCTGTTTCCATTTCTTGTCACTGTCGTCGTGACACTCCAGTTTTCCTTAGTCCGCACGAGTGCTGCTCCTTTCACGAGCCCTGCAAGTCTGTTATGCTGTTGGAGAAGGAACGCAAGAAAGAGCGATGGAGAGAGAAAGCGACACACAGAGAGAAACAAATAAACACAGACATCGAGAAATACTGGGCGAGGGCGGAGGGCGAGGGGTGGGGACAGGGAGCGGGGTCGCGCCCCCTCTTGCACGAGGGAGGGAGGGATCAAGGAAGAGGGGGAGGGTGCACTGGCACGAGGGAGGGAGGGGTCAAGGAAGAGAGGGAGGTTGGGAAATTGTGAGGACATCTATGGGAAGACAAGACGGTCACATGTGTGCGAGCTCCCACATTCGTTTCTTTCTTTCTTTCTCCCGGGCCTTCGTTGTACTGGCTCAGGCAGCGGTGGTGGTACGAGGGAAAGTCTGCACCTAAACGCGGTGGCGTAAAGTGCAAGGGCAGAGACTAGAGAGTCGAGAAGATGGCGAATGTCGGCATTTTGATTTTGAGAGAGTGCCTCTTCTTTTACATGCAGAAGAACATACTGCACAGAAACAGAAAATAATGCGCTATGATCCATTCAAGGATCACATGATTACACAGAGAAGAAGATACTACAACGAAACAGAAAACAATACGCTCCCATAACAATACATCTGCAGAGGACTGTAGGGAACTAACCAAAATAAACCGGCAGAGAAAACGTGTAGGTTGTGACAAAGTCTCCCGAAGGTCAAACTGTGTCGAAATCGTCTGAAAGAGTGGTGCTGTAGAAAAGAACGCGCGAGGCGGTTCTGCGAAGTAGGCTGTCCAAAAGTCAAACTCGAGCAGGAAGGGGAAGCGTCTTGTGGAAAGGTCTACGAAGAAGGTCTTCCAAAGGTCAAACTGGAGCAGGAAGGGCAAGAGTCTTGTGAAGGGTCTGTGAAGAAGGTTGCTGAAGGGTCAGATGCGTGCAGAAAATACGTGGCGCGCGTTGGGTTGAAGTTGGAGATTGCGCTTGCTGTCGGGGTCTGATGCGGGCGTGCCGGAGGCGGTACGGGTAATTCTTAAGACGAGACAGACGAGGTGTGTGGATGGTCAGAGCTCGAAATGATGGTGAGCATTGAAAACGCTGCGGCGTTGCCCAGCAGACGACCCGAGTCCTCTGTGAGAGTATTTCTCAAGGTAGGCGAACGCGTGACTTGCGTTGAGGCAGCATGATCAGTCTGTTTCTCAGCATCAGCACCCAAGACCCGGAGGTGGACCATATCAAACAAACTGTCTGCCGCCCAACTACTGCGCCTCAGGGGTACCGAGATGTCTTTATCTTTACCCGGGCCTGGGGCACTGCTCGGTAGTGCCATGACAGGGATATGCCCGTCACAGAGATCGAAGGAAAATGAATACATCTGAAACCAAGGCGTGAAAAAGGAGCCTTTTTTTTAAAAAAAAAAAAGAAAATGATTTCATCTGAAGCCAAGGCGTGAAAAAGGAGCCCAGGGCTCCTTCAAAAAATTCAGCTTTCACAGATGCCAAAATACACCGCGCTGCCAGAGCGTGAAAATAAAAATTGTGATATACAATTTCACAAATATAACTTCAATCAAACTCATGCACGGGATAACGGAATGCATCAAACGGTACACTCAAGATTGTCACAACCTGCACAATATGGAAATTCAATCATCAAATTGAGACCCCACCTCCGCGGTGGAGAATGATCAGGGAGTACTCTCTGCGCATCGCACATCAAAAAAACCCCAGCTCTCCGTACCCTGGCACACACAGAACTGATATCTTGGTCACCCTATCCCTAAGCGACTGCACACAGGAGAATGGTCACCGACCAACCAACGACAACCTGAGAGCTGCTCAAAAACTAGCAACCTCGTCATGGCAAGTCGAGCACTTCCAAGCAAGTCAGCTTTGAAAACACAAGTGATTCGAATAGTGTACCATCAGCTATTGTTATTGGACCAATTTCGAGTGGACCCGAGTCCTCTCCGTGAGAATTTCTCAACATGCTGTTCTTAGGAGCATGCACTGCTGTAAGCAGGTGCCTGTTGCAACGTCGGAGACTCCAGTCAAGGAGGGCCTTCGGAGAAATTATTACAAGATGGCACTGCTTTCACAGGCTGCACTTCATATTTAAACTGGTATGTGCTGTGAAGGCCTGTTTTGTTCTCGACGCGGAATAAAGTATTGCAACGGCGACGGTTTGCGAGAGGTCTAGACGCGGAGCACAGTCTCCCTACTGCAAACAGTAGGTAAACTTGAATGTCTCCCGACCAAGAAATTTGTCGAACTGAGGACCGTGACGGATGATGTGGAAACCACGGGAGACGAACGCGGGCTCATTCCAGGGAAAGTCTGGACCTAAAAGCAGTGGCGCAAAATGTAAAGAACAGAGACTAGAGCGTCGAGAAGAATGTTGGCATTTGGATTTTGAGAGATTGCCTCTTTGTTTATGTGGAACACAATCATAATTAGAATGGGGTCTTTGGGGACGTGACGTGTGATTCGTGACTGAATTTATCTACCAACTTTGTGTGTACGTAGCGGAGATTTCATGTGCTTTGATCAAATTGGCCTTTCCAGTAGCGGAGACTTGACGGGGGGATCGCCGTCAACGTCTGTGACCGTACACACGAAGCATGTGCATGTGATGTTTAATCAACAAACGGTGAGTTCTCTTCAAACACTCGGAACTTAAATGAG
>Ga0105054_10010399_pt1 | contig 11846 bp, 8 predicted proteins | sample BON02_FD_78091 | JGI IMG/M metagenome (GOLD analysis project Ga0105054, IMG submission 78091) | Freshwater microbial communities from Lake Bonney liftoff mats and glacier meltwater in Antarctica - BON-02 (megahit assembly) | ecosystem: Environmental > Aquatic > Freshwater > Ice > Glacier... | reverse complement strand
AACAGATCTTGTTGTTTTGTTGTCGAATTTCCCATAATAGTTAGAACTTGTGACAATTGTTGGGAGCAAGTGCCAGACTCAATAACAGTTGGAACAAACGGTTTTTTTTGCAGGTAAAAGTATGGGGGTTTTAGAGAAGGAAACTAAAAATGACATGGATTGATACGCTTGAAATGAAATTGATCGATGATTGCTTTTATTACTTGAAACAGGAATTTAGTACCCTTGCTTGAGGGTCTATGTAACTCAACTCCATGTAGAATTGAGATTTCAGTTTTTTGAGTTTTTGCCAGAATCGAACCGACGACCTCGGGATTGACAGTCCCGCGCCCTGACCGACTGAGCTAGTTTTGCATCGTCTCGGATCGATTTAAAATGAAAGAGATTTTACCCGAACGAATTTTGGGAGAAAAAAATGAAATCGTTGTATACACTTATAACACTCATGAACATACTTAAATATCGTATTAGTTTTGGGAGAAAAAGGGAAATCATTTTCATCATAGATGTATGCATTTGGGAAATGAATTGTATCGTTGTTTGTGCTTATTTGCGCGATGCAGACACAATTTTTCTGAAGTGTAGTTGCTCATACCTCATACAATGTGAAAAGAGTGTTTGACTTTTTGGCAACGTTACAACGACAGAAACAATGCAGTGATGCGTTTTACCATTAGAACTGTGTTTGTCATCTTCAGAAAAGCCACTGCGTGAATACTGTTCCATACCACTGAAACTATCAAATTAGAATAAATTCAAAATATCTGAAGTTCCCCACAGAGCAAACCCCTCTAGAAGTGGAAAGTTCATTTTTCAAAGCATCAATTATACTATGTTGAGAATGATATACTGTAAGGTAATAATAATAATCATCCGAGAGATCATTCTTGATCTTCCTTTTGGTTTTCCAATAAACAACATTATCTCTCTCTCTCTCTCATAATAATCATCCGAAGTACATTATGACATTATATGGTTCTTTTGGTAGTAATACATCATGCTGATAAGAATGCACACACGTTTCAGTAATAGGGTACTGAGAAATGCTTACTGTTGTATCGTGTTTCCCATCAATGAATGTAGAGTACTGTGTCGGAAGAAGAGAAATCAGTATCATTCAGTATCATTCAGTATCATTCAGTATTGTATGTTTTCCAAGATTGAATGTTCGTGTGTTTTATGTTCAGTGTCTGATATACGGAAAATAGATATCAACGAAGGAGGCCCACTAATATGGATCGTTCTTGCAAATGTGTGCGAAAAAATTGTACTTCAAGTTTTGACACTTGTTGCTGATATGATTGCCTGTGTTTTACAATTACCCTACAAAGGTGCATAAGATGAAATGCTTGGAAATGTAAGAAATACTATATATTACACATCAAAGAGAGAGTAGCAAGGGTTCTAAACTACTGTTTCCAGCAATAAAATCAACAAGAAAAATAAGCATGTACATGCATCAGTGGCATCTGTCCTATCTGGATTTCCCACAAAACACTGGCAGCTCAAGGGGCTCATTCACTGCCATTAGCAAATGCATCGTTCAAGCAGATTGTCTTTTTTGTGGCATCTGTTAATATTTGTATTTAAATACTACATGATGTTGATGAAGCGAATATTTTGAGTTTTTTATATGCATATTGCACGTCACCAAAGTTTTTCCGGATTTTTTCCTGAACAGAAAAATACAGCCCGTTTCCACCGTGAGGATAATCCAATATGCATATCACTGATAATTGGGTTTTGTTTATGATACATGTTGAAGAATATAGATCGGAAATATGATTACATCACCCCAGGGTATTATTTGAGGTCTATTGACACGAAGAAACCCCGGGACCGCAACGATTTTCCAATATCGGTTTAATAAAACAAAGCAACACACACACACACACACACAACTCCAGTCGAAGAACATAAAGCTCAAAGATATATTATATGTTTATGGACAACAGCTGATGTGCTTTGGGAAAAAAATTCATAACAGATTAACAGACCCAAATCCAAACGCATTGAATGCGAATTATGCAGGCGCAACAATAAATTGGCTATGAAACACGCTGAGATACACCATGACATTAGAAGTAGTATGAAGAAAACTCGACTTGCAGTCATTTAGGATCCCAAACCAATTCGACGACCGCGCCCCTCATCAAGTTTGAGGCTTTGACGGTTTGACCAAGGCACCAGTATAAGGCAGTTTGGTCATGGTAGGCTGATTGATGGTCATGGTAGGCTGATTGATGAATACGTGTTTGTGATGAGCCCGAGTGGTATTAGTGCATTCCAAGCAAAGTGTAACGAAGATGTACTTGCTTTGATGTCCGCTTTGATGTCACACGCATCAACATCGCAAGGTTCAAGCATGAGCACCTCGTCTGATACTGTCAGCACCATTAGTAGTACTGAGAATTTCCAGAATGAATAAGCAATTTGGGCAGGGCAGCCTTGGCCTGAGATGGCTTCAACCCCGCAGTTACTTTCCTCTCTTTTGTTTCAATTTTTTTTTGGTGTGTGTGTGTGTATCTTCGTATGCATGTGCGTGCGTGTTTGGCCATTCCCAATGATAACGTCAAGCATATAAAATAAAATATTAGATATGTGTTTGACAAGAAAATACATAAGATGAAGTAAATGTGAAATATATAAGAATTCATGTATGTGAGTACAGAGAACGGATGTTCGCTAGCAACCTTCCTTATCGAGACAGAAAGCCGAAATGAATAAGCAAATTCTAAAAAAAAATGGCGGTGATGGCAAGCGATGTCAAGCGATGGCATCTCACCCCATTTCCCTTCCTTGCGCCTTGGCCTTACCGCCGCCCAGCCATCGAGACGCCACCACGCCTAGTCCCTGCTGGGCTCTTCATGTCATGACCCAAGCGAGCCGTGCCTCTCTCCCGCCGCGACAATGAGCGACGACATGCTGTCGGCTCTCACTCCGCCCTTGCACTGCACCTCAATCTTGCAGGCTGCAACTCCTCCTCCTCTAGTTGTCGCTCTTGAGTCTTGGACCATCTCTGTTACAATTTGTCTCAATTGTTTCACTTTTGCTAAATCACAGAAACCCGATCTTTGAACCTGTGTGTGTGTTTTTACCTTTTTCTCTTCTGCCTTTGCTTTTCTGATAGAAATGACCTTCAGCTTTAAGTCCCTGTTTGCAATTTGTTCGTTATCACCACAGCGCTTCCACTATTACTTTTACCTTAGTATAGTTCTTTGGCAGTATCACAAACATTGAACCATTCTGATACTTGTGCTGTGCCTTGTGTGCGTAACGCCGTCCATCTTACTCAAGCTTTGCCCCGTCTTCACCTTTCTTCAGCAGGTGATGACAAAAGGATTGTGAGTTATTTTCACATGGCGGGCAGGTTGTGACGCTATATACTGGACCATCATTCTTAAAAGATAAGACATCGGGACAAGGAAAGATTGTACTATAAGATCTCACGGAAAACTCGAAAGACTACAAAGGGACTCTAGCTCTAAGATGCTGGAATGATCTATGATTTTCAAAATACTCAATATTCTCGCCCGCCCGCCACGACGCCGCATCCACAAATGCTATGTCTGCGTGAATGAAAAAACAAACAGCAAAAGCCAAGGCTCATGAGCTCGTAGGACACGCATCAGGACGCAGGGTGCACGGTTGGAAAATGCAAGAGGAGAACAAACACGAGATGCTGGCAGATTTACACTGCGTTTGCACAATCTGCGCAGGGTCGAAACTTCAAGCCCAATCTCTGAGGAAATTTGAAGGTACTTGTACGCCCATGATCTCAGGTAAATATTTGATATCTACCGATCCATATATCTTAAATGCCATGAATGCACTGAGGAAGCTCGACGAAATAGAACAGAAATCCGACAAGGAAGAAAGCCTGACCCTACCGGTGATGACACGTTCAGGACAAGGCCGCTTGAATTGCGCCATCGTAGCGCCAAGTTGCGTGAGTATTGGCAAGATGATACTGTGCCACTAGGAACAAAGTCAAATTACATGAAACGTGCTCTTGCTATCGTGGATCAATTCACTCATATGACATTTTTGTATCTCCTCAAGGATAAATCTCAGTACGTGATTGCCGCGGCTCTCGAGGAGCATTTCCTCCAGCAATGGTCAATGTCGACAGAAATCAAGAGTATCAACTTCTTTATCAATCGCACGGTTATGCGATCAGATGAAGGGACTGATGTTATCAATTCTTCTGTCCATGATTCATGTGAACGTCTAGATTACAATGTTGAATATTCATGCCCGGGTCAATTAGGAAAGTATCAAAACTGTGGCAGTCTGGTCGAAAGGCGCATCAAAGAGATTGGACGAATGGCCAATCCGATTGGCAATCCAATCTCTGTGAGATTGGAGTTGTTTGTCAAAGATATATTTAAACTGGGAGAACCCGAATCAAGACAATTCGTGGAAGCAAGCATTCATGAATGAAATTGACAACTTAAAGAAATTTGACGTGTTTAAATTCATTCCTCTGTCGAGCGTCCCGTCAGGGACGAAGATTTTCCAGATTTTGACAGGATATCTTCCTAAACGAACGAAAGCAAGCACTCCCGAACATGAAGTTCGGAAGTGGACAACCAAAAGTGCAGAAAGTGTCATGGCAGGCACAAGACAGTGACCGTGGGCCATGTCACGAAAGAGACATGTCACGAAAGGGACAAAATGAATGCGTGACTTTTTGTTCTTTCTTGGGTTGTGGATATTGGACTAAATGCTTGGTGAACACCCAACTAGTCACATAGGACCTAACAGCAGTGAAGCAAACAACTCTTCAAACAACTTCTCAGAATCTTTGGCCCTGAATTACTTCATCCATTAATGAACTAATTAAATTACACGAAGCGAGGTTTAAAAAAACCGCGCGCAGAGCAGTCAGTTTTTGGCCGCCAAAATTTGAAAACGTGACATTAGTAGCGCGTTGGAAAGAGTATTTCTGGGGTTTTTGAGCAAATTTTGTTGTTGCCGACCTCCCTCAAAAAAAGAGGTGTTTCAATGCATAAGAATTCACTTGCTTTTTGTCAACTGTTGTCGTCTCAGCGTCGAGTCACGCACTCTGACGTGTCCTTTCAAACAAAGTAATCTGAGTGCTTGGTCATTGTTGAGTTGACATCCCACACATACACACCTCTGAGTGAGACTCTCTGTTTTTTTAAAGATATTTGCTCTCCACCGACACGGTCACGCAGAGTGACTCGGATTATGTCAATAGAAGTGCTTCTCTTCAATGGTTTCGGTTAATTCACACGAGCACTATCGCGAGTACGATTCTTCGCATTCATACCACGGGGTGCATGCGAACTCGGCAGTCGCTGTACAAAATCGCTGGACTGTAGCGACGAGGGTGGTTCGTTACTGTGCCAGGGGCCCAGGAGGAGGCGCGAAGAAACGGCGTGGAAATGGAGACAAATAAAGACAAGTCTAGTAGTTGTAATGTTTCTGTTACGCGTGATGACGTACGTTGTTTTTCATACATTGTTTATGATTTTTTTTGACTGAATCCTGATAGGTACTTTGTCATGTTGATGTAGTATGTAAATCATTACTCAAAAATCACAGGTCAGAATCTTCTTTCTTTAATTGATAAATTAAACAATTAATGAATTAAATGACTAATGAATTGACCTTGGGCCGGCCCAGAGTACGTTTGTTTGTCCCACTGCTCAAAAGTTTTTCTTTCAAGTTTCTTGCATTGGTGGCAAATACCCAACTTACCTTTTTGTCCACTTATTGGAGCTTGACTTTTGGACTTTAGTTTGTAGTGTCACTGTTACAATCCCGCTGCATTGGGAAGCTACAATATCCAAAGCAAAATGAGAAAGAATTCACATGGTCAGGGCCACTGCCTAGTTTGTACACCTTGCAAGCTTTGAGCTTTATTGCAACTAAAGTAACCGCAAGCCGTGAGGGGCTACCACACCTAGAACACAGGTGAGTAAAGACGCCAGTATCGAGTTATTTTTTGTTTTCTTGGGACATACTTGTAGTTCTCTTTCCTGTACTGGGAATATGCTGATGGTCTAAATACCAATTTACCTTGTTTCTTGGCTTACCTGGCTTTTGTACCATCAATGTGGTGACTACTGCAGATTTCGTGATAGTGGATGTTCTTAAAAATGACACTGAAATCTGGTAAAACGAACTCGGACACACTTCAGGTTTTAAGTTGCCTCTCGAGCACTCGCACGTTGAATGGCAAAAGACTGGCAAACCCATTGTAAAGATTTGTCGCACATACATCTTGAGAACACGCTCGTGTCGTCTGCAACAACGTAGATGAATGGATTCATACAGAACATGTTGTGCTTGCTACCAGGTTAATCGTATGAATGTGGCATTCATTTCACAGAAAATGAACAATTCTCTTGTTGGGATATTGAGGCTTAGTTGGAGAAGTAAACTGGACTTGAGGCGTCATAAACTGTACAAATTGATTGCTTTTATTACTACAAACGTAGTTGAGTACCCTTGATCGAGTATATTGAAGGTTTATGTAGCTCGGATTCGAATTCTCAGTTTCACATCTTTTGTTTTTCTTTTTCGAAGGGAAAAGTATTTTACAGAAAACAAGCAATTAGTCCAAGATCTCTTCCCGCCTCTCAGCATATATGTACACATGTGTACACGTGAGATAGTCACGGTCATGCAGTAGATCTTGACTCGCTCCTACGTGAAATAGTCACGCAGCGGCCCTGTGTCAGTGCCTAATAGTTTTGGTTTTGTTTGTCTAAGACTTAACACTACGCACCCTACCAAGTACAAGGAGTCCAGTTGATGTAAAACAAAGTCAGTGCTATAATTATCACTTCAGAGTCCAGAGTCGTTCGAATCAGACTAGGCGCCTCAGGCTACCGTGGCTTACATCCACTGCAGACCACTCGTATGCATTCCTAAAGTCTCGGGGAGGTTAACGATGTGGTGGTTACAATAAACAAAACAAATTAACCCCAACTTCATCACTGGACTAAGTGGGGGGTGAGGACCCAATCAATCACGTAGGACCCAACAAAGTGTCCTCCTGACCAAATTTAAGGCCAACCCGCTAGTAGTCAACAAAACGTGAATGCGGACGGATTGGGCAAACATCAATAACGAAGTTGGTTTGTTTGTTTGTTTGTAAAAACAACCCACTGCTAAGGCCCGTGGTTTTGGATTTGAATTTAGTTGGTTGAGCAGCCAAACTGCTGACCCTCCCTGAACTTTGAGAGCTGAGAACACATACGAGTGGCGCGCAGTAATTTGGTGACCATGAAGTTCTCGGCGCGATTGTACTCCCGCAATGGATTCAGAGTCATACGTATACACAAAAAGGCAAACCGAAAAGGAACAAACCCACACTTACACATATACAAAACACGCAACACAACACAACAAGAACCGAGAGGGGACAAGAATTCGAAATCAGATTTGTTTTTTCCATACACTATTATTATGATTATCATTATTCAAGTTATTATTATTATTATTAATCTTTATTTTTTAATTTTTCGTCTTTTGTTACTTTTGTTTTTAGTTGTTTTATCTAAACAGCCTCAAACAGTTCAGAACGCATACGAAGAGTTTGGTTGTTGCTTGTGGTACAGCCTGTTCCTGTAAAGATAAGACTCGAATGCACGTCAAAATACAAATCGAAATCCTCGATGATAGTGAAATCTTATTCAACTACAAGTTCAAATCAAACCAAAATCTTACTTCGAATTTTACAGCAACTCCGAGATACAGGGGATTTCAAATTAAACCAAATCTCAATTCGAATTTGCACCTCGAAATAAAGGGGACGGCGAGTTTCTCGATTTTGACTAGTAGATTAAAGTCTCACAACCATCGAGGATTTCGATTTGCATATCGACGAGCATTTCAAGTCTTGCTTTCTTTCTTTATTGGGTGGTGAAGCCTCTGATCCAACTTAATCACTGAATTAAGGGGGTGGTGTGCACCCAATTAATTCCGTAGGACCCAAGAAATTGTCCCGGGCCGTTGCTGACATAGACCGTAACTTATGTCAAGATACATGCTTTTTTAGTCGTTCTTACAAACAAGATTTTGCTAACCCCAAAAGCAAGATCTCAGGCCGAAATGGGGCTTTTGAACGCTGTAAAAACAGACACGATTACACATGATATATCAATTTAAAATATGCGTACAGGTACGTACGCATCCCATATGCAGCAGCCATTCCGCCTGTTTGCTGTCTTTTTTTAAAAGAAAGCAGCCCTCAGCACCGGGGCTGTTCTGTCGCCTCATCGCCGGGGCTGTTCTGGAGGCGTGGAAGCTTAGACGCCCTTGATGTGTTGTGGCCTGTTCTCGCTGGACGCTCATCTTTGCTATTGTAGGCTGTGCTGTGCGGCCTCGAAATGGCTGGCTGGCGAGGCTGTCCTCGAGATCCTTGGCATGCTCCAAGGTCGGCATGTTCTAAGAGGACTGTCTAGACGAGCTTGTCTTGGCGAGCGCGGCCTCCATCTCCGGCTGGCCAACCAATGCTATTACCCATTTTTGTATGTGTAATGTGTAATATGCTCAAAAAAAACGCACAAAAAAGAGATGTTGCGTCGTACATGCATTGACATGTTGTGTAGAAGGTCAAAGAGGGCTGTGCGCTGGCCTGATCCCAGCGTGCAGCGTTCACCATCCTCCGCCCCCACCATGTAATAGATGGTATTGCCTATTTGAAATGTAATATGCTCAAGCAAGACGTACGAACATGCAATGATGCGTCATATATGCACTGACCAGGTGCGTAGATGGTCAAAGACGGCTGTCCAGTGGCCTGGTCTCGGCGTGCAGCGTCGCCTCACCTCCCTCCAACTACGCGACCGGCGGCGGATCAAAGTGTCCGTTTTGCTAGCAGATCGAATTTTTTTCATGCAGGTGTATGGGATAATTTTTGTACATTGTCAGTTCGCGCAGTTTCTTATTGCCAGTACCCATCAGATTTCAAAGGGTTTCAAGGAGGCTCTCAAATTCATCATATCGGCCTCGAGCAAATAGAGCTTCAAGCAAAGCTACTAAACTATTTCTTAGGAAGTAATAAAAGCAACATCAATCAATCTAAGATCTTGCTTTTTTGATTAGCAAAATCTTGTATTTTTCACTCACTCAAAAAGCATGTATCTTGACACAATGCCCTGTGATAACTTGATGGCCGACCCGCTGGTTACCCACAGTGGGTAACAACAGTTTCACAATGTTTGTGGGCTAGCATGCATCCTCGGGCTACTCTGAGACAGGTCCCAACAGTCAGGTCTCCCAAACTACCGAAGAGTCTCATTCTTTCTTTCTTTCTTGGGTGGGAAAAATCCAACTTAATCACTGGACTAAATGGGTGGTGTTCGCCCAATAAGTGGTGGCGTGCACTGAATTAGGATTCAAGAAAACTTTCCCAGCAGCCGGGAAAACTGGAGATTCTCCAATTAAATCAGATACGAAATTGGGACCACAAACGCATTTCGGTGCCCAGTCCCACATTTGAACGGACCATACAAATGGTCCATTCACCGTGAAAAATGGTGACAATTATTACACGGCACCGAAGAGGAACATGAGAAAGAGTGCCAGTGGTAACTTGGAGCAGTGAGTGAATCTGTAAAATGCCAGGAGGGCTCGTTGCTCAAATAATCATTATCCTTGCTGCGTTATCTCTGCCACCTTTGCGAGGTGCTGTAGTAGGTCGTACACTGATAATACATCAACAGTTTTGCACCAGAATATATAATGGTGCAAACTGGCTTTTGGACAAGTGTTTTGTCACCGGTTTTTGGGGCCGATTTGTCTTGAATTACTAGGTTTTTGACATACCAGATATTGGCAGCAGTATTGGGTTTTCAAGGCAAAGTAAATGATTATTGGTACTAAATAGTACCAGACAAAAACTGACTAACATTTTTTTGGCACCAATATTGGCCAAATTTTCAAAACGTGTGCAGGAAAGGTGCTCAAGTCTCAGCGGGCCAGTGATTAAGTTGGGAACTCGCCACCCAAGAAAGAAAGAAAGAAAAAGTCGACGGACTGGCGTCACCCGCCCACCGTGGGTCTTAAGAGGAAGAGTCAGACTTTCCGCTCCCGAGAACAAGTAATTGGCAGAGTCAGACCCTCCAGATCCTGAAGACAAGTAATCCTCTCAGGGAATGACGCCGCGGTGTCAAGATCTTCCCATGGCTTTCTCTTCTTGCCCGGCGTATGTTGGCCATCCCTACCACATCTGCCTCACCTGAGCGCCTGTCTTCTACCTCGGGTAACACCATGACCAAGAAGCAGTGCAGTAAGTCATGCGATCATCTTGAAGAAAGCGTGTAATTACATGAGGCCTAGCCTCAAGTCCGAAGTAGACCGCAGACAAGAAGATCCACGAGATGGATCAGTTCTTCCTTCTAGCCTTTGTTTTTTTTCTGGACCTTAAGTCTCAGAAGCGGTATTCTATTAAAAAGTGTTAAAAAGTCACATTGATTTGATGTGGAATAAATTTGTTTTCTTGAACTTATAGAATTTGGGTTGGTACTCACACTGGCATGTCGTGTCTTCGTGTATGTCGTGCGCGTCTCCCAATGTGGTTTCTATCTTTGACAAGTAAAGTTGTTATTGAACTTTGGTTGCATTTTTTTTACGTGTCTCACCGTGAAAACATGGGATGACATGCGATATCTTTGACCGCAGACGACAGAGTGTATACTCGACTCTACTATTAAAAATGCGAGGACAATTGAAACCTCAATCTTGTCTCAAATTGGTAAACATAGTGGACCCTATTCCCAATGTGTACATCATTGTCGTGTGCCCAGACTTGCAAAACGCTTCCAACTACACTGTCACAACTTTAAATTGAATTCCTGGTACTGATAATTTGGGTACATACCGCACACTAGCAGGTTTTCCGGTACTTGAATGAGTTTTGTACCAGAAACACACTTTCATAGACAAAAGAGACAGAATACACAATACCAGCAGCAAAACCAGTTTTGATGCCGATACCACTACCACCAAGAAATTCCATTTTTTCATCTTGTCGGAACAGTTTCCAACTGTTTTTGTAGCTGCAAATGCTTCCTGTTCACCTTGAGCTGTAGAGCGGGGAAAAAAAGCTCAAGGTGAATTTGAGGAAGTTGATACTGTGTCTCAGCTTAGGAAAGTGAGCTTTTGGCAGGGCCTACGTGCTGGCCAGATTGGGGCTGAGCTGCAGTATCAAGTTCACACGCATAGGGAATCACCCTCATCTCCTCCCTCCAGCGCCAAGTCCTTGGATCCTTTCAGTGCAGTGAAATTGTCTGTGTCCAAGGGAAAAAATCGGAATCCCAAAAAAATCCCTTGGACATGGACAAGGGAAGTATTGGAGATCATTCTTGATCTTCCTTTTGGTTTTCCAATAAACAACATTATCTCTCTCAGCCCTCCCTTGGATATTCGTAACGCGAAGGCTGCAACCAATTTTCTTTCTGTCTGGGTTTTAAGAAAATTCTCTTCCTTTGAGAGTAGAGTGTTTATTAAAAACTGATAGTGTGGTTTTCAAGGACACGGGGGTTACATTAATCAACCTTGCAACCACTGGGAATCCCCTTCGCTATAACACCCCTCGGTCATCTCTACATCTCTCTGTCCTCGCCCATTCCAGGGGACCTGGGAAGAGGTCCCAGTCACCAGTCTCACATACTCAAACATAGATGTTTTTTAATTTTTATTTTTTGGCTTGGGAACCACAAGCTAGCGTGCGAGGGCATGTCTCAGGTATTTTAGATATGGGCGGACAAGAAAACAATTCAACGAATCCTGGAGATTTGTATATGGTGGGACAAGCACTCCCACGTGAAAAAGCCTTTGTCCAGATCCTGGGACAAGTATGATTT
>Ga0105054_10010392_pt1 | contig 11849 bp, 12 predicted proteins | sample BON02_FD_78091 | JGI IMG/M metagenome (GOLD analysis project Ga0105054, IMG submission 78091) | Freshwater microbial communities from Lake Bonney liftoff mats and glacier meltwater in Antarctica - BON-02 (megahit assembly) | ecosystem: Environmental > Aquatic > Freshwater > Ice > Glacier... | reverse complement strand
TAACCCTTGGTGACGGCCTTGGTCGTGTTGCCGACCGCATCAAGCGCGTCGGTGACCTTGCGCACGTCGGCGGGAAGATCGGCCATCTCGGCGATGCCACCGGCATTGTCGGTGACAGGGCCATAGGCATCGAGGGTCACGATGACACCGGCAAGAGCCAGCATCGTGGTGACCGTGATCGCGATACCGAACAGGCCGGCGATCATGAAACCGGCAACGATGCCGGCCGATATCACGATGACCGGAGCCGCCGTGGCTTCCATCGACATCGCCAGGCCCTGGATGATGTTGGTGCCGTGGCCGGTCGTGGAGGCCTGCGCGATGACGCGGACCGGGCGGTATTCGGTCGAGGTGTAGTACTCGGTAATCACGACCAGAAGCCCCGTGATGACCAGGCCGAGAATGCCACAGAAGAACATGCTCCAGCCGGTGAAGGTGATGCCGTCGGTGGTGGTGATCTCCGTATCCAGACCGATGATCCACGAGGTCACCGGGATGAACAGCAGCGCCGAGATGACGCCGGTTGCGATGAGGCCCTTGTAGAGGGCGCCCATGATGTTCTGGCTGGCGCCAAGCTTCATGAAGAAGTTGCCGACCACCGTGCCCAGAATACAGACGCCGCCCAGAACCAGCGGGAAGGACATCATCGCGGACTGCAGCGCGGGATCGTTGGCAAAGAAGATCGAGGCCAGCAGCATGGTGCCCACGAAGGTCACCGCGTAGGTCTCGAACAGATCGGCGGCCATGCCGGCGCAGTCGCCGACATTGTCGCCGACATTGTCGGCGATGACGGCCGGATTGCGGGGATCGTCTTCGGGGATACCGGCTTCGACCTTGCCGACGAGGTCAGCGCCGACGTCGGCGCCCTTGGTGAAGATGCCGCCGCCCAGACGGGCAAAGATCGAGATCAGCGAGCCGCCGAAGCCGAGTGCGACGAGCGCCTCGATGACGGTGCGCTGCTCCATGCCCATGTTCAGCAGGATCAGGTAATAGACGGTCACGCCCAGGAGGCCGAGGCCGACGACCAGGATACCGGTCACGGCACCGGCACGGACGGCGATGTCGAGTGCCTTTTCCATGCTCGCGCGGGCCGCTTCGGCGGTACGCACATTGGCGCGAACCGAAACCAGCATGCCGATGTAGCCGGCAGCGCCCGAAAGGACGGCGCCGACGAGGAAGCCGATACCCTGGGGCACGCCCAGCAGGACCAGCAGAAGTACGAAGATCACAGCGCCGGCGATGGCGATGGCCAGGTACTGACGATTGAGATAGGCCTGAGCGCCGACCTGAATGGCCCCGGCGATCTCCTGCATGCGCGCGGTACCTGCACTGGCAGACATGACCTGGCGAACGGCAAAAGCGCCATAGGCCAGAGCCACCACGCCGCAGGCAATGGCGAAGTACAAAGCGTCCATTGTCCGATTTCTCCCCGGAAGCGGTTTGGGCCGGTTGTCGCGATCCGAAAAACCTAAGCTTTTCGCGCGATCCGGCCCGTCAAAGGGTGGCGGAACATGCCAAACTGCTGCCGCAATTGCAATATCACGCTTGGCAGAAAGCCACTATCCGTTGTGGCCGTGGCGCCAGCCGCCCTTCGCGGGCGCAAAATCGGCCCCCGCTGTGTCCAGGATCGACACGCCCTGTCCGGCCAGACAGCGCCCGATGCGCGTGACTGACGTGCCGCAGGCGGCCGCGACGTCCTGCAGTTCTGCCCAGTGTTCTTCGGCCAGGGTGAAGAGCAGTTCGTAGTCGTCGCCGCCGCCCACCACGGTGCTGCGCAAGGCCGCATCGCCCTGCAACACCCGACCGGCGGCCGGCGAAAGGGGGACTCGGGGCCATTCAAGCGCGATGCGCAGACCCGAACGCCGGGCCAGGTGGCCGGCGTCCGCGATCAGGCCATCCGATATGTCGAGTGCCGCGCTTGCCAGACCGACGAGCCCTGCCCCAAGCGCCATACGCGGTTGGGGCAACCGGTACCGATCTTCAAGGAAGTCCCGGTCATCGTCGCTTTCGGGGTGGAGTTTACCCTGCCGGACCAGCAGACCGAGGGCACCGTCGCCGATGGTGCCCGATACCGCGATGATATCCCCGGGCCGCGCGCCCGACCGCGTGAGTGCGGTCCCCGCCGGCATTTCGCCGATCGCCGTCAACGAAAGGGTGAGGACGCCCTGCCGGGCTACAATCGTGTCGCCGCCCAGCAGCACCACTTCGTAGATCTCCTGATCCTGTGCCAATCCGGCAAAGAAGCCGCCCAGCCAGGCCTCGTCCCGGTCGCCATCGATCGCCAGGCCCAGCAGATAGCCCCGCGCACGGGCGCCCATGGCAGCAAGATCCGAAAGGTTCGTGCGCAGCAGCTTGCGGGCGACCAGTTCGGGCGGATCGTCGGGCAGGAAGTGGACGCCCAACGCCATCATGTCCTTGGTCAGGACGATCTCGTTGCCCGGCGTGGGCGCCAGGACGGCAGCGTCGTTGGTCAGATCGAAGGTTCCCGCATGCCCGCGGGCAAGGGGCGCGATCATCGCGTCGATTCGCTCGAATTCATCCACGACGGTTACCCCTTCCTTTCGGCTTCGTCGGTTGTTCCCGTCGGGGAGGTCATCCAGACTGGGCCATGCTCACCATGTCCATCGAAGATTACGTGCGTGCGATCCGCTTCACCGTCAACAGGAGTTCGCCTTTCCTGCAGGTGCCGATCAGGCTGGAGGCCGGCACGACCTGGCGGTATGCCGGCCGGCGGCTTTACGATCTGGACCAGCAGGCCGTCGTGCTGCCGCAGGAAGACGCCGCCATGCGCAAGCGTCTGGAGCGATTGCTGGAAATCCCGGCGATGTCGTCGTTCACGGTCGCGGCCCTGATCAACACCATTGTCGCCGGGCTGAAGGATGACGCAGCCTATCTCAATATCGGTGTCTGGCACGGCTACAGCCTGCTGGCGGGGATGCTTGGCAACCCTGATCGCCGCGTCATCGGCGTCGACAACTTCACCGGATTCGGCGGCCCGCGCGAGGCATTCAACCAGCGATTCCACCGTGCCGCGTCTGCCCGTCACAGTTTCTTCGACATGGACAGCCAGGATTACTTTGCCGAACACCACCAGGGGACCGTCGGCTTCTACTTCTATGACGGAGACCATAGCTACGAGGCCCAGCTTGGCGGGCTGAAGGCCTGCGAACCGTTCCTGACCGACGACGCCCTGATCCTGGTCGACGACACCAACCGAGAGGCGCCGCGGCAGGCGACGCTGGAGTTCCTGACGCAACGCAAGGGCCGCTACAAGCTGATCTGGGACGTCAGCACCGGCTTTGAAAGCCACCCCACCGTGTGGAACGGCCTGATGCTCCTGCGTCGGGTCGGCTAGAGCAAATCACCTTCAGGCGGAATCGCCTCGCGATTGCGCCTGAAGGTGTGAATTTGCTCTATCTCGTTGATGTAGAGCGGATTCACACGATCACCTGGAACCATGAAGTGGTCCCAGGTGAACGTGATCCGCTCTAGGCGCGAACCCGAAGACGATCAGGCACTGGCGGTCGTGGCGAATTCGGCGGCGCGCAGGACATGGGCCAGCCGGTCGAGCACGGCGTTGACCATGCCCGGCTCGCCACGGTCGAAAAAGGCATGGGCGACATCGACATATTCGTTGATGACGACCTTGGCCGGGACATCGGAGCATTCCAGAAGTTCGTAGATCCCGGCGCGCAGGATGACCCGCATCAGGCTTTCAAGCCGGCTGGCGTTCCAGCCACCAGACAGCGAAGCGTCGATCATCTCGTCTAGCCGGCCCGCCTTGTCGGCGGCAACACCGCGAACGATGGTCTCGGTGCGTACGGGATCGATTTCGGCGGTCGTGCCGCTGTCATCAAGGGTCGCACCGCGCAACTTCACGCTGTCGATTGCCTCGTCGACCGTGCTGCTTTCGATATCGAGTTGGTAAAGCGCCTGCACTGCGGCCAGGCGGGAGGCGGTGGAGCGCTCGTTGCGTCCCCGGCGGCTGCCGCTCATCCGGTCACCCGAAGGGTCTGGGCGAGCTCGACCATCTTGATGCAAGCGACAGCGGCTTCGCGGCCCTTGTTCTTCTGCTCAGGGTTCGCGCGGAACATGGCCTGCTGGACGTTTTCGCAGGTCAGCACGCCGAAGCCGATGGGCGCCATATGGCGGATGACCAGTTCACCGATGCCGCGCGCCACTTCGTTGCAGATGTGATCGTAATGGCTGGTCTCGCCACGGATGACGCAGCCCAGCGCCAGATAACCATCGTACTTGCCCGTGGCGATCGCCATGCGGATACCGCCGGGCAGCTCGAATGCGCCCGCGACCTCGACCCGCTCGAACGTGGCGCCCCAGCGCTTGATCTCGGCGACTGCACCCTGGGCCAGCAGGTCGGAAATTTCGCTGTAATAGCGGGCTTCCAGAATGAGGATGTGCGGCGTCGTGGCCATGGAGAGCGTCCTTCACGTTCCGTCGAACAGAGTGGCCGGAAACGCGACGCGTCCGGCTCCTTCCCTTCACACAAAACCGGTCCTGCTGCCACCCCGATCTTGCGCGCGGGCACGCAACCCTGCCCTGCTAGCGCGGCGTGTGACGCGATGCCGCCATACGCGCGACATAACGCGCCAGGGTGTCGATTTCCAGATTGACCGGGTCCCCTGCGGCGAGCCGCCCAAGGGTCGTGACCTGCTGGGTGTGCGGGATGATGTTGACGCCGAAAACGCAGCCATTGTCAGTGTCGGCGACCGTGTTCACCGTCAGCGAAACGCCATCGACGGTGATCGAGCCTTTTTCAGCGATATAGGGGGCAAGCGAGGCCGGCGCCGCGAAGTCGAAACGGACCGAATCGCCCTCGGCGCGCCGGTCGGCGACATGGCCCACGGCATCGACATGGCCGGCCACGACATGTCCACCCAATTCGTCACCCATACGCAACGAGCGTTCCAGATTGACCGCGGTGTCTTCGCGCCATGCACCCAGGGTCGAACGTGACAGGGTTTCACCCGAAACATCGACAGCGAACCAGCCATCTCCCTTGTCGACCACGGTGAGGCATACACCGGCGCAGCAGATGGAAGCGCCCATCGCCACATTCTCGAGGTCGTAGGCCGTCTCCAGTTCGAAGCGGGTATCGCCCCGCCTTACAACGGCGCGCACGCGGCCCATGTCCGTCACAATTCCGGTGAACACGTCAGACGTCCTTTCGCTGGCCGGTCATGTCCAGGCTCAACATGGTGTCGCTACCGACCCTGGCAAGCCCGATCGGGGTGCCCTGGATAGCGTCGGCCAGCGCACGGGTTTCCAGAGCCCCCAGCGCACTACGGGAATCGCCTCCCAGCATGCGGGGAGCCAGAAACCAGATCAGATCATCGACCAGTCCGGCACGCAGCGTGGCGGTGGCAAGCGATGGCCCGCCCTCAAGCAGGATCCGGGTCAGGCCGCGTTCGCCCAGGGCGAGCATCATCATGTCCACCGACAGCCTGCCGTCGTCGCCACGGCGCACCGCAATAACCTCTGCGCCAATCTCTCGCCACGCAACCACGGTCTCGGCCGCCACGTGTTCGCCGCAGACCAGCCAGAGCGGCGCCAGGTCGATCGAGCGCGCCAGCATGCTGTCGAGCGGCGTGCGCAGGCCGCTGTCAGCGACGATACGGACCGGTTGGGATGTTTCCATGCCGGTCAGGCGGCAGGTGAGCGCGGGATCGTCGGCCAGCACGGTACCCGACCCGACCATGATGGCGTCGTGACTGGCGCGCAGGAGGTGACCGCGCCGTCGCGCATCCTCTCCGGTGATCCACTTGCTTTCGCCGGTATCAAGCGCAACACGCCCGTCGAGCGTGGCCGCCACCTTCAAGGTAACGGCGGGACGCGCACGCGTGATGCGGGAAACAAAGCCGGCATTCACCCGGGCTGCTTCGGCGCCGCAGGTTCCCAGGGTGACGGCAATGCCCGACGCCTTGAGTCGGGCGATGCCCTGCCCTTCGGTACGCGGATCGGGATCCTCCATGGCGATCACCACGCGCGCCAGCCCGGCAGCGATCAGGGCGTCGGTACAGGGCGGTGTCTGGCCGTGATGCGCGCAAGGCTCCAGGGTGACATAGGCCGTGGCGCCGCGGGCGGCCGCGCCGGCAAGGGCAAGAGCTTCGGTCTCGGCGTGGGGGCGACCGCCCCGGCGTGTCGCCCCGCGTCCGACGACGCGGCCATCACACACGATCACGCAACCTACCGATGGATTGGGCCAGGCGCGGCCCAATCCGCGACGCGCCAGTTCCAGCGCCGCGGTCATGTGCGCAAGGTCAGCCTCAGTCGTCGTCACGGATACGGCGCGGTACGGTGGCAATGCCATCGAGCTGTTCGACGAACTGCTCGAAATCCTTGGCCTCGCGGAAATTGCGGTAGACCGAGGCAAAGCGGACGTAGGCGACCGGGTCGAGGTTGGCCAGCCCCTCCATCACCATCTCGCCGATGACGCTGGAGGGAATCTCGGCCTCGCCCATGCTTTCCAGGCGGCGCTGGATGCCGGTCACCAGGCGGTCGACCCGTTCAGGATCGACCGGGCGTTTGCGGATGGCGATCTCGACCGAACGGGCCAGCTTGTCACGATCGAAGGGCGCACGGCCGCCCGATTTCTTGACCACCGTCAGTTCGCGCAACTGGATCCGCTCGAAGGTGGTGAAGCGACCACCGCAATTGAGACACTGGCGACGGCGACGGATCGTGGCTCCGTCCTCGGTCGGACGGGAGTCCTTGACCTGTGTCTCTTCGTGACCGCAGAAGGGGCAGCGCATGGCGTTCCTCTCTAGCCCAGGTTCATCGCGCCGTAGACCGGGAAGCGGCTACAGAGCTGGGCGACACGTTCGCCGACTGCCTTCTCGACCTTGGCATTGTCGTCGCCATTGGCAGCCAGTCCGTCCAGGACCTCGACGATCATCTCGCCGACCTGGCGGAACTCGGCTTTGCCGAAACCGCGCGTGGTGCCCGCCGGGGTACCCAGACGAATGCCCGAGGTCACCATGGGCTTTTCAGGGTCAAAGGGAATGGCATTCTTGTTGCAGGTCATGTCGGCACGCTCGAGGCTCTTCTCGGCGATGTTACCGGTCAGCTTCTTGGGCCGCAGGTCGACCAGCATCAGATGGGTATCGGTGCCGCCCGAAACGATGTCGAGGCCGCCCGCGACCAGGGTCTCGGCCAGCACATGGGCATTGTCGACCACGGCCTGGCTGTAAACCTTGAAATCGGGCCGCAGCGCTTCGCCCAGCATCACCGCCTTGGCCGCAATGACATGCATCAGCGGTCCGCCCTGAAGCCCGGGAAACACCGCCGAATTCATCTTCTTGCCGATCTCCTCGTCGTTGGAGAGGATCATGCCGCCGCGCGGACCGCGCAGGGTCTTGTGCGTCGTCGTCGTGACGACATGGGCGTGCGGCAACGGGCTGGGATGGATGCCGGCGGCGACCAGACCGGCGAAATGGGCCATGTCGACATGGAGCAGCGCACCGGCCTTGTCGGCGATCTCGCGCATGCGCTTGAAGTCGATCACCCGGGGAATAGCCGAGCCGCCGGCGATCAGCAGCTTGGGCTTGTGCTCCATGGCCAGCCGCTCGACCTCGTCATAGTCGATGTTGCCGGTTTCCCTCGACACGCCATAACCGATGGCGTGGAACCATTTGCCCGACTGGGCCGGCGCGGCGCCGTGGGTGAGATGGCCGCCATGGGCCAGCGACATCCCCAGGATCGTCTCGCCGGGTTTGACCAGAGCCAGCATGACCGCGCCATTGGCCTGCGCGCCCGAATGGGGCTGCACGTTCACATAGCTGCAGTTGAACAGTTCCTTGGCCCGGTCGATGGCGAGCTGTTCGACGACATCGACGTATTCGCAGCCGCCGTAGTAGCGGCGCCCGGGATAACCCTCGGCGTACTTGTTGGTCAGAACCGTGCCCTGCGCCTCAAGGACCGCCGTGGACACGATGTTCTCCGAAGCGATCAGCTCGATCTGGTCCCGCTGGCGATGGAGTTCGCCACGGATGGCATCCATCAGCACGGGATCGCTGTCGGCCAGGTGCCGCGTGAAGAAATCGCCCGTGGCGGGCTGCTTGTCAGACATGACGTTGTAGCTCCGAGGAAGTGAATCAGGCCGGGTGCGGCGCTGACGGTGGCGACAATTTGTCCACGCGACGCTGGTGGCGTCCGCCTTCAAACGACGTTTGCAGAAACACTTTGAGACAATCACGCGCGGTTTCGACGCCGATCAGGCGAGCGCCCAGCGCGAGCACGTTGGCGTCGTTGTGCTCGCGCATCAGCCGCGCCGAGGTGACATCGTGGGCCAGCCCCGCGCGGATATGGCGGTGGCGGTTGGCGCCGATCGAGATGCCGATGCCCGTGCCGCAGACCAGGACCCCGGTATCGGCCCTGCCCTGTGCCATGGCGTCGGCCAGTTTGTCGGCAAAATCAGGATAATCGACCGAAGCCGTGCCGTCGGTGCCCAGATCGACGGGTTCGCAGCCAAGCGCCTGAAGTTCGGCGACCAACGCCAGCTTCAGCTCGAACCCGGCATGATCCGATGCAATGACGACCCGACGTGCGTTCAACCTGTGCCCCCCAGATCGGGCGTTTCGTGGACGGAGACCTACCATAGGCAGGGTTGCCTTGCCAGAGCGTCGCGGCGCCACCCATAAGCCGACGACACGGCAAAGACGAGATGGCCGCAATATGGGCGATCGGCCGATGTATGGACTTAAGGCAAAGGTGTAACTATTATGGTGCAACAGTTTTGCTATGGGGTTGGCCAATGAATGAACAGGTTTCAGTCGAAGAATTGACGCTGAGTGAAGTGCTGGAAATGACGACGGAGATCGTTTCAGCCTTCGTGAGCAACAATGTCGTGGTAGCAACCGACCTGCCCGGCCTGATCGAGAGCGTTCATCATGCTCTTGTCGCGCAGGGTACCCTGGCAGCGGAGGCCGCGGCGAACGCGGAACCCGCAGTTGCGGTGAAGAAGTCGGTTGCCGCCGAGCACATCGTCTGCCTCGATTGCGGTCGCAAGCTCAAGACGCTCAAGCGCCACCTGCGCGCCGATCACGACCTTTCGCCGGCCGACTACAAGGCGAAATGGGGACTTCCCGCCGATTATCCCATGGTCGCGCCGAGCTACTCCAAGGCGCGGTCGGCCTTTGCCAAACAGATCGGTCTGGGCCGGGCATCCGATTCCTGAAACCGGTGGTTCGGGCCTCGTTCGGCGCTTGTTAGAAGGCCCGGCAATCCACTAGTTTTATGACTGCGACGTGGGCGTGCCGCCATTCCGTCGGCGCACCGCGACGAAAACAACGTTATGGGAGAACAATGGGCATGAATGCGCATTTCAGAAAGGCGCTGGTAACATCGGCAGCTCTTTTGGGGCTGACTGTTGCGTCGAGCGCCATGGCACAGGATGACATCAAGGTCGGCGTCATTCTGGGCTTCACCGGCCCGATCGAGTCGTTGACCCCCGACATGGCGGCCTCGGCCGAACTGGCCATGAAGGAAGCGTCTGATTCCGGGCTTCTGCTGGGCGGCGCGACCGTCACCCCGATCCGGGCTGATTCGACCTGCGTCGATGCCGCCGCCGCCACTGCCGCCGCCGAACGCCTGATCACCTCCGACAACGTCGTCGCCATTGTCGGCGCCGACTGCTCGGGCGTGACCACGGCTATCGCCGAGAGTGTCGCGATCCCCAACGGCGTCGTGATGGTTTCGCCCTCGGCGACCTCGCCGGCGCTGACCACCATCACCGACAACGGCTACTTCTTCCGCACCGCGCCCTCCGATGCGCGCGGCGGCGAGGTTCTGGCCCAGATCGTGATGGATCACGGCATCAACAATGTCGCGGTGACCTATACCAACAACGATTACGGCAAGGGCCTGGCCGACAGCTTCAGCGCCGCCTTCGTCGCTATGGGCGGCACCATCGCCGCTACCGCGGCCCATGAGGACGGCAAGGCCGATTATTCGGCCGAAGTCGCCGCGTTGTCCGCTTCGGGCGCCGATCACCTGGCGGTCTTTGGTTATGTCGACCAGGGCGGCAAGGGCATCATCCAGACCTCGCTCGACACCGGCGCCTTCCAGGGTTTCATCCTGGGCGACGGCATGATCGGCCAGTCGCTGATCGATAATCTGGGCGACGGCATCGAAGGCACCATCGGCAACGTGCCGGGCTCGGACTCCGAAGGCTCCAAGAACTTCGATGTTCTTGCCCGCGACGGCGGCATCGAGGGCGACGGTCCCTACCGTGCCGAATCCTATGATGCCGCCGCGCTGATCATGCTGGCCATCCAGGCCGGAGGCTCGGCCGATCGCGCTTCGATCCAGGCCAACATCATGAACGTCGCCAATGCGCCGGGCGAGCCTATCGGCCCGGGCGAGCTGGCCAAGGCCCTCCAGATCCTGGCTGACGGCGGCGAGGTCGACTACGTCGGCGCCACCAATGTCGAGCTGACCGAGGTCGGTGAGACCACGGGCAGCTACAAGGAGCTGATCATCGAGGACGGCGCCTTCAAGACGCTCAGCATCCGCTAGACGGATTGCGCTGACGGCCCGGCACCTTCGGGTGCCGGGCCGAACGCGCGTCCTCCGGACCCACCCCATGATCCGCGTGGACGGTGTACACAAACGTTTCGGCGGCCTGCGGGCCGTCGATGGCGCCAGCTTGACCATTGCCAAAGGTTCGATCACCGGGCTGATCGGTCCCAACGGCGCCGGCAAGACCACCCTGTTCAACGTCATCGCCGGCATGTTCGAGCCCGATGAGGGCCGCGTTTTCCTGGGCGACGACGACATCACCGGGCTCAAACCCCACGAACTGTTTCATCGCGGCCTGTTGCGCACCTTCCAGATTGCGCACGAATTCGGCTCGCTCACCGTCATCGAAAACCTGATGACCGTGCCCGGCAATCAGAGCGGCGAAAGCCTGGTCGATGTCTGGCTGCACCCCCTGCGCATCCGCGCCGAGGAACAGACCATCCGCGCCAAGGCCGAGGAGGTCGTCGCCTTCCTGGGGCTGGAAGCGGTCGCCGGCGAACTGGCCGGCAATCTTTCGGGCGGCCAGAAGAAGCTGCTGGAACTGGGTCGCACCATGATGGTGGACGCCAGGATCGTCTTCCTCGACGAAGTCGGCGCCGGGGTCAACCGCACCCTGCTGCGCACCATCGGCGACGCCATCGTGCGGCTCAACCAGGAGCGCGGCTACACCTTCTGCATGATCGAACACGACATGGATTTCATCGGCCGTCTGTGCGACCCGGTCATCGTCATGGCCGAGGGCAAGGTGCTGATGCAGGGCAGTGTCGACGAGGTCAAATCCGACGAACGTGTGATCGAGGCCTATCTGGGCCGCGGTGTGCGCGCCATCCGCAAGGCCATGCCATGAGTTTCCTCATCGGCGAAAACATGGTCGGTGGCTACGGCGGCTCCGACATTCTCAAGGGCTGCACCATCGCCGTCGAGCGGGGCGAGATCGTCGTCATCGTCGGTCCCAACGGCGCCGGCAAGTCGACCGCGATGAAGGCGATCTTCGGCATGCTCGACCTGCGCGAAGGCAGCGTCCGCCTGGGCGATGACGACATCACGAAACTGAGCCCGCAGGAGCGGGTGCGCCGCGGCATGGGCTTCGTGCCCCAGAACAACAACGTCTTCTCCACCATGACCGTGATGGAGAACCTGGAGATGGGCGCCTATCTGCGCCACGACGACTGGTCGCAGACGCTGGAGCAGGTCCTCTCCCTGTTTCCCGTGCTGGCCGAGAAACGCCAGCAGGCCGCCGGCGAGCTTTCGGGCGGCCAGCGCCAGCAGGTCGCCGTCGCCCGGGCGCTGATGACCAAACCCCAGGTGCTGAT
>Ga0105054_10010390_pt1 | contig 11852 bp, 12 predicted proteins | sample BON02_FD_78091 | JGI IMG/M metagenome (GOLD analysis project Ga0105054, IMG submission 78091) | Freshwater microbial communities from Lake Bonney liftoff mats and glacier meltwater in Antarctica - BON-02 (megahit assembly) | ecosystem: Environmental > Aquatic > Freshwater > Ice > Glacier... | reverse complement strand
CGCTGTTCAAGATAAATAGTATGCTGGGATCGTTGCGCAATTTCGCAACAAGAGGGATTCGTGGTGTTTCCACTGTCGGAAAACCAATAGAATGCATGGCTGCTGTAGCATGGGCTCCTAAAAAGGATTATTGGGAAGACGCATTGAGTTTGGAAAAGGTGTCGGTGGCGCCTCCATCTAGGTAAGTAATCTGGTTGTTTTTCATACTTTGCTGACGTTGAGTACTAGAGGAGAGGTTAGGATTAAGGTAACCCATACTGCCTTATGTCACACTGATGCGTTCACTTTGTCAGGGGACGATGCTGAAGGGAAATTTCCTTGTATTTTGGGCCATGAAGCGGCTGGTATTGTGGAGTCAGTGGGTGAGGGGGTCACTACCGTGGTACCAGGCGACCATGTCATTCCTTGCTACCAAGCGGAGTGCTTCCCAGAGGACCAGCAGAACGATCATTGTCCCCGGTGTCGCGGTTATAAATTGGGTAAAACGAATCTATGTGGTAAAATCAGACCTTTTAGCGGGCAAGGGGTGATGATGAGTGATAGAGACTCACGTTTTACGGCAGTTTCTAACGGTCAAAAGTTATATCATTACATGGGAACTTCAACATTTTCGCAATATACAGTTGTTCATGAAGAGAGTTTGGCAGTTATCCGCAGAGATGCTCCTTTGGAGAAAATCAATCTATTAGGATGTGGTACCTCCACTGGATGGGGGGCTGTACTAAACACTGCGAAAGTAGAGAAAGACTGTATTTGCGCTGTTTTTGGATTAGGCACTGTCGGACTAGCAGTCATTGAAGGCTGTCAAATTGCTGGAGCTAAGAAGATATACGCGGTGGATATTGATCCTTCAAAATTTGCTCGAGGTAAGTGTTTTGAATGTTTCCAGAACATGGCTCTTTTAATTTAAAATGTGTAGCAAAAGAGTTTGGAGCCACTGATTTTCTCAACCCTTGTGATTTCCCTGAGAAAAGCATCCAGGAGGTGATTGTGGATCAGACTAGAGGAGGGGTGGATTATAGTTTTGAATGCGTTGGAAATGTTGATCTCATGAGGAGCGCTTTGGAATCCACGCATATTGGATGGGGTCAAAGTGTTATCATAGGAGTCGCCGGTGCAGGTAAGGAAATAAAAACAAGGCCGTTTCAACTGGTGACTGGACGAGTATGGAAAGGAACTGCGTTTGGCGGTTATAAATCTAGATCAGAAGTGTAAGTTCAAGAAACCTGTATTATAACATATATATAATTCGAGTTTTAAAGACCTGGATTGGTGGATAAGTATATGGATGGCAAAGTGAAACTTGACGAATATATCACCCACAATTTGAATTTGAATGATATCAACCAGGCTTTTAGATTAATGCACGAAGGCAAGTCTCTTCGGGCAGTTATTTGGATGGATAATAGCCTTTAGATGAATCAAAATATGCAGGAGGAACTCGCTCCACTAAATTATCTTGAATTTCTTTCTTCACTACTTCATATATAGGTCGACCATGAAATTTAACGGAAACGGTATGACTCGGAATCAAAGGATCATCGTCTACCATGAATGTTAAAGAAACATCCGCATTGAGATGCTTATTTAAACTCCGAGTATCGAAATTCAAATCTTTGTGTCTTGCAACAAACTCCTTCAAGTTCTTGTTGTTGGATATACTATCACCAAGTGACCCGATTACAATTTCTCCATGTTCAAGACTGTTTGTATATCTTGTTCCGGGTTTAGGGCACGGAATTTCGAGGCAGGAAACCGAAAATCCATTATGAACGATAGGCTCATGTAATTCGATGATTGATATAGGACGACCCCCGATCATTCCTTCCACTAACAGGATTCCAAATTGATTTTGTAAGATATCTCGAATCCCAATATAAACATCGATTGTCTCACATCGATAACATATATGGTCCATTTCCAGGACAGTTACCTCTTGCAGCCCAAGTTGAATCAATTTTTTCTTCAACACATCAATCAAGTGCTTGTAGTCGCCAATCACATCTTGCAGACTCAGTTTTTCATGTGTACGATTTCCTGATCCAATGATTTCCTTTAACTGTAGACCTGCGGTTTCGTGAGTGTTTAGTAGCATCGTCCAAGCTGGGTCGAACACAAAAGGGCCAGCAAGTACCATTCTACGGACTGACATGGGAACTTCTTTCCAATCAACCTTGGCAAATTTGGTTTCAAATCGATCAAAATTACTTATGGCAAGAAGATGAGCCTCGAACCTTCCTGGTTGTCGTTTGCAATGATACAGAGGCCGATAAATGATTTGAAAACATTTGCTCCCGTGATTCCAAGCTTCGCCCAGCTTCTGATAGTACAATCCATTGAGTTCATACACTTTTGAATAAGACTGAGCTTTCGTAGTGTAGTACCATGTTCCCAAGGATCCAAGCACTGCACCTAGCGCTACCCATACCACTCGTTCCATTTTGAATTTGCGTGATAAAAAAAAAAAAAAATACCAGAATAATAAAAAAACGTCTTTTACGGTACGGGTACTAGCATATGGTGTTGTTGCAAGCACACGAAGCTGAGCTTGCAGTTGAAGGGCTCCGAGATTTCGATGTCATTGATATTGGATCCGAAGAATGGATGAAGCAGCATGTGATAATACAGAAACTTAATCTTCAAGCTCACGAGTCAATTCAAAACAATAGTGAAAACTATGTGTTGGAAGCCCTTGTCACTCACGACAAACTGAAGGTTATCCTTCATGAACTTATTGCTATAGAAGCGTGGCGTGAAAACGTCTTAACCGACCAAGTCAAGCTATATATAGGTGAAAATTGCTCTATTAAGGGATATCATCTGTTGTATCATGAAGCTGCCTTATGTAATCTATTGGAAGTGGTACTGTATCATGATTACGTAGCACAAGCTTGCGGAGATACTATTTTAGATCTTCTAGATTATTGCTGTCGTCGGGTTGCCTTTCTATGTAGCGGTGAAGCGGCTAGTATGAAACGACCACCAGAGGAGAAGAATTTCCGATTTCAATGTGATGACATATTGTGGCGCAGTTCTATTGCCGCTGTTTCAATACTTCGGTTTCTTGCTGAACACGTGGCACTGCTTCCATTAAGTGTCATGAATCGTATGCTGGACACTCACGATGTTCCATGTGTGGTGATTCCTTTGATAGAAAATCCACCATGGACACGTCGTAGCGATAAGGGTGTCTGGGAGAAGATCAAGGATCACAAATGGGAGATAGTACCACCTCAAGATCTTTTACTGATCACTCCTTTGGAAGCTCAAGCATGGCTGATACTTTTTAATCTATTGTGCGAAGTCGAAGTTCGAAAACGATACCAACTTCACTCTTTCCGTAAAGACGCGATTCTTCGTATTCGAAAGTATTTAAACACTACATTAGTTGATCAGCTTCCAGTACTTGCTGATTTGCAACGCATGTTAGATGAGCTTGTAATAGTGAATGCGCCACCAGCAACTAGTTTTCCGGCTTTTATTATGGAACAAGTGGCAGAAATTCGAGAACATATTATGTCCTCCACTGATTGGAACCTAGTCTCACAGAATTTCTTATCTGTACATTTTAAAAACCCAGAAACCAGAGATGACAAATTCGTTCGGGAGTTAGCTGGTATGTATGGAGATTCTTCAGTCGAAACATTGTTGTCAGGAGAAGAAGTTGATCGCCCAGAACCAGATTCTATCATGCTTCAAGAGTCTATCTCGTCTCAGGTAGAGGAGGTTCATGTAGAGTACCCTGTCTCGGTCACATTGTATGGTCAAGAGACGATTGAGCTGAGTCCCATAGCGAAAGTTGGAACACCTCAATCCACTTCGAAAGGGCCCTTCTTGCGATTTCAAATGCGTAATCAACAGGAAAACGATGAAATATGTAGCATCCCGATATCTTTATCTTCGTTGACCGGTATGACGATGAGTGTCACTGACAACCTAGGTCAAGAAGCGGTCATTACATCCAACCCTTTGAAGTCCACGGAGCAAGTCACTTTCTGGCAAACATTTGGGTCACTTTCAAAAGGAACTCTAGCTCAGCTTCAATGCACCAAGACATCTGACCAAACGAAAGTCATATTCGGTGCACTTTTCTTATCCTTGAAAAAGGAATGAACTTCGCTAACTGGATGAAGAAAGATCTACTACTTGCTTTTTGAATTAAAAATGCATTTTAAGGAAAATCTACCGAGTCACTCATTTACTTTTATTAACTAATAGAGGAAGTATCATCATGTGATTTGAAATTTGGAATTTTCAACCACACTATCTAGGGTTTTAAAGAAAGAAGATGTTGGACGTGATAGAAGCATTGCTTCGATTGGAAGGCGGTGATTTAACTGATCTTGAAGCATCGGTGAGGGATGTTTTGAATGCACTTTCAAAAGGAGATTTAGAAAGCAAACCAGTGCTCCAAATGCTTCGTCTGTTGCGAAACGGTATAAGGCACATGCCCCAGTTACAGTGTTTACTGGGTTCGAATGAATACAGCTGTTTGCTCAGAGTAATTGTCGATTCTCCTAGCCTAAGTTGTCAGCTGGAGGCTGGTGCATGTCTAGTAAACGGCATGCTTCAGAACTCAAGTGGATTTATGGCTTTTGAGCAAGTCAATGGGATGAGCACTATCTTGAATATTTTGGAAGGTTCCTGCGACGGCGAGCTAATGCAGCGCCTGTTTCGTGTTCTTAATATATGCTTCCAGAATATGAACTCTTTAGTCGATGAGGAGGCACGTAGTCGGTTCGAAGAAATGCATCGACTGCTTTCGGAACTCTCGGTTTCCTGTTTGGCGTGTTGCGTTCGTTGCCCTGCTTTTAAACAGGAAAACCGTTTTTCAATTGAATTATGTCTCGAGATTTTAAGCCTTCAACTTTTACTTGGGTCTGAAACATCCCCAGAAATGCTAACCTCAGATAACAAGTCGTTGGAAACCAATACTCAACTAGGTATGATACTGACGGAATTGTTAATTATGCCTATCGATCGACCCTTTATGCAACAGATTAAAAGCAAGATTGTTTCTGTTCTTGTGTATATGCCACCGGAGTTTTCTTTCTTCCTGTTTGTTCACCAAGCGCTCAGAGCTATTTTAGAAAGTTTCGAGATCGAGTTACACGTTATTTGCATTTCGCATAGGAAGGATGCGGAGACCAGAGCGCTTCCATATCTGGTGGTTCTGCACAAACTTGTGGAGAAAAACCCTCAAATGAAAATTTACATTGAAAGTATCGTTTTTAAAGATGACGATTCCAACGTGCAAGAGAAGCCGTCGATGAATTCTGTGGCAGCTATCCCTGGAAGTTTCTTATCCTACCTTTTACAGTTGAATCATTCAACATTTGAAGCTGTCTCAAGAATGTCCGGGGAATTTCTATGGATATTGTGCGATGAGAACTCTGATGTTTTTGTTCGTCGAACTGGATTGGGAAATGCGGTGGGCATGTTACAGGTGAAGGGACTAATGTCAATGTAATTTTAATTTAAACTATCTCGCGAAATTCATTGGCGAATTTATTGATCGCTGTCACGAGTCTTCCGGGCATTCCTTTGACAGATGTATCTTTCATGACTTTGGTGATTGCAGATTCATTCTGCTTTGCCTTTGCTCTATCCGACCATCGTAATTCAAACTCCAGGTCTTCACCTTCGATAACAGAATCACCGCTAATATCGGGAAAGAAAATAATTCCAGTGATATTTTCTCCATCCAGAATTACACTCCACTTAACACTTAAGTTGAAATCGAATATATGACGCTTCTTCTTGCGCGTGAATGCAATAGAGGCATCCCCTTCAAGATCCAAGACCTCCGTTACTTTAATGTCCTCAGTGTCTACATCGCCATCGGCATCCTTGATCGAGACTGGACAACAAACTTCTTTCAACAACACTGTTAATCGATCTCGGGCCCATTCAGTGAACTGTCTCTCTTCGAATGTACCACCAGTATTCCATACAGATGCCCCACTTTCCAGATGCGTGGTTTCCTCAGATGGAGTTACGAGTTTTTCATGTTTGATCTCGCCAAGAATCTTTTTATCTTCCTCAGAAAGTTCCCGATTGAAGAAGGTAGTTTTACGCCCATCAGCCAACACCTTGTACCCTCGCATGCTTGCATCGTTCACCTTCTTCGCAGGTTCAATTTTCGGTTCCTTTTCAAGTTCGACCATTTTTCTAGAAATGATTCGGTCCTTTGCAAGCTCCTCTTTTCGTTCCTCTGCTTCCTGGGCTCTTCGCGCACTTTCACGCGCTGCCGATCCTGCGTACTCAGCCTTCTTGTTCGGAATGGTCTCTAGAATTTTCTTCGCAGCTTTGTCAGTTGGTTCCAATGAAAGAACCTTTTGTAAAGACTGAGTTGCGAGGTCGAATAAATTCATTCCCAACTCTGCATTCGCTTTTCGAAAGTAACCCTTTGCCCATGATGGGTTGATTTTCACGGCATTTTCTGCGTCTTCTAGGGATTCTTTAAACATGCCCATAGATGCGTGGGTCATGCTCCTATTGGAATACAAAGCTTCCGTAGGAACATGCTCAATGGCCTTACCATAGAGAACCAAGGCTTCTGGATACGATCCTGATTTGAAAGCCGCATTACCTCGACGTTTAAGCTCATCAACCAGCCGCTGCTTCTCCTCCTCCGATGATGGTTTCGCCTGCATTACATCATTATGTTGATTTCCGCCAAAGAACGACGATGACTCTCCATTTGATGTTGACATTATTAAATTTCTGGAAAATGTGTTTTTTAGAACCCAAGTTCTTCATGAAGACCATTGTTATTAGCAATGCCGATGACGAATTGACAATGTTGTATCGAATGAAAAAGGTCAGAACAAATCCGCAGCGATTTGAATCCATGAAACAACTTTTCATCAATGAATATGGAACGGTTCCTATGAGCGCATACGGACCTCTTAGAGTGATTAATCGAATGGGTGACATTATTGCAAAAGGCAAACAGACTTTGAAGGTGATTTCTGTTTTAATTATGGATCATCATTTACAGGAACACGAAACTATGACTGCGATTGAAAGGCTTGGTGTAGAGAATGTATTCGTTGGCACCAAGTTGATGGTGGATTCAATCGTAGGTGTTTCTCATTCAGGTACAACCATATCTTGCATTTGTGCGTTTCCTGTTCGCGAGAATGTATTAGACTTGGAACCTCCTTTTTTAATCGTGGACGGGGTGAACACTTCAGAAAATATTGGTGCTATGATGAGGACTGCAGCAGCCATGGGGGTCACTTCGATACTTTGCTCGGAAGAATCGTTGAAATGTGTGAATAGCAGGTGTGCACGTGCAAGTATGGGATGCTGCTTCTATCACAGGTTAGCAACACCTGAACCGGGAGAAAGCCTAGCACAAGCCATCCACCGACTGAGGGTTGGATTAGGCATTACTATTTATGCAGCTGAGACTGAAGAAGCTGGAGGAACTGAAATAATAAGTCCCCATCACGATAAGCGATGGGGTCTTGTGGTAGGGAACGAGCGAGATGGAATCGCATCACAAATAATGGAAGAAGCTGACAAGAAAGTGTTCATTCCACAAGCAATTGATAGTATTGATTCCTTAAATGTGGCACATGCAGCTGCCATTTGTATGTTTGAATTAACGAAGTTGTCAAATTAACAAGCATTTTGAATATTAAAACCTCCGCTTTCTTTTTAAAATATAAAAATTGAAGTAAGAGAAGCGACATGTATGTTTGAATTAACGAAGTTGTCAATACTAACAAACAAGTCGGTTTTTTTTTTGGACAAAATTAAAAATACGGTCGAGGAAAGGTTTTTATGGGTTGTGTCGTGTCGTCTGATGCAGCAGCACTTGCAAAAAAGGTGAGTTTAAAATACTATTTAAACCATTGATGTATCTCTTATTATTTATTCCACAGAATGCATTCTTCATGACAGAATTGGAGGTATGGTGAGTAGTCACAAGTTTCCTTGCTGTCTTTAAACTAATCTTTCTCTCTCGCAGGGTTGGTTGCGCGGTATCGCCATCTGATGAAACTGATCGAAAGTCTATTGCCGAAACATTGAAGCAGTTGCGAGTAGATTCTGACAGTGCCCATGCGTTCTGCTTCATGGACTCGGTTTCTATTCCGAATTACCGGAATGTCACTCGATTGCTTCCAAAGATCACAATGATTAGAGGTTCTTTGGATATCTCAGGATGCACCTCATTGAATAGTTTACCTGATGAACTGCGCGTTGAAGGAAGCCTGAATATTTCTAATTGTGCAAGCATCACAACGATACCTGACTCACTGCTTATGTCATGCACTTCGATTAATATAGGGAATTCAGGAGTTACCGATGCAGAAGTAGCAAATATTGAAGATCGATTGAAACATTCTAGTTATTGTAAACTGGCAGTGATAGTTTTGAATGGAGGAGAGACGAGGAGTCTCTCAACTACTTGTGGGTCCGACTATTATCCAACAAGTAGTAAGTGGGAGAACTTGTATATCGGTCTCCAGATGAAAAAGAAAGGGAATGTAGCTTATAAACAGAAAGATTACACCAAGGCTATTTACTGGTTTTCAAAAGCAATTAATGCCGATCCAACCAATTTCGTCTTTTACAGCAATAGAGCAGCATCATTATTACTGATTCACGACTACCAACAAGCTGCATTGGATTGTCTTTCTTGCATCAAACTTAATGGAAATTATTATAAAGCATACTTTCGGGGTGCTCGCTCCTTTCAATATATGGGCCATTTTGAAGAATGCATGGAAATGGTGGACGCATATTTGAAACGTCCTTATGACAAATGGACAAGTCTTTTCGAAGGGCTTAAGAAGGAGATTAGTATGACTCGATATTCATGGAGATTGTGTATCCGAGATAATCACGCGACTTGGGAACAGCTGAAAGCCTCAGGACGAGGTTATTTTATATGCAAATCCACTCGAGGGGGTACATTGGAACTACACAATGCATCCACCTTTAGGCTGCAGCTGGATAATGATTGGGTATGCATTCAGGATGTATTGATGTATACATTCACTGAGAAAGAACGATGGTTCAGAAAACAGATGGAGGACTTGCACCTCAGCCATGAGCGTGGTTACAGTCAAAAATCCTTCAGAATAAGTCGCAGTAACATCTTAGAGGATTCTTCGCGCAGGTTCCAAGAATTAAAAGCGGAAGATATGAGACGTACTTTTAGATTTCAATTTGAGGGCGAAGAGGGAATAGACGCCGGCGGGGTCTCTAGGGAGTGGTTTGATTGTGCTTTGACTCAGTGTTTGAATTTGGAGTTCGGACTTTTTGAATATATCGGTCACAATGGTGATAATGATTTCTGTTATCATATGTGTCCTAATAGCGAGGCAGCAAACGAGCATCACTTGGACTACTATTGGTTCTTGGGACGACTACTGGGTAAGGCGCTATTCGACGGCATTGTACTTCCTGCAAGTTTCTCTGTTGTGTTTTATAAACTGCTGCTCGGATGTCCAATGGGGTTGGAGGATGTCAAATGCCTTGACAGTCAAATGTTTTCTAGTTTTAAAATGGTTGAAGAGTGTCCAGATATATCGTCACTTTATTTAACTTTCTCGGTCACTAAATCAGCTTTTGGTGGAGTTGAAATCGTGGATTTAAAACCTGGTGGACGAGGAGTGGATGTGGTTGAAAATACTGTTGATGAATATTTGGAATTGCTGCTGAAGGATATATTGCTAGGTAGGATAAAAAAACAAATGGAAGCCCTTCATCGAGGTTTTTACGAGATCATTCCTGCCAATAGCATTATGATTTTTACTCCCAATGAATTAGAAAATCTCTTATGCGGGAATCCCACCATAGATGTGATGGATTGGCGCAAGCACACGCTTTACCGTGGATATTCAAACAGTGATAAGTTGATACAATGGTTCTGGAAAACTGTAGAGGGGTTCTCACAAGACCAACGAGCTTTATTGCTGCAGTTCTCTACGGGATCTCGCAGGTGTCCTGTTGATGGCTTCAAGGCGCTTCCAAGCAGCGATGGTAGACGGCAGTTGTTCACGATACAAGCACTTGCGGTGACAGATGGTATGCCACTAGCACATACTTGCTTCAATCGAATCGATTTGCCGCGATATAAAACAAAAGCAGTTTTGGAATCTCGTTTAAAACAAGTACTAAAATATGCTACTGGATTCGGCATGGAGTAGGTTAAAAACATTTTTTAAATTACGAAATCTTGGTTGCTATCTCAACAGTGATTGATTTTAGATTACGAATGACGTGCTATGTTACTGGGGTTGCCTTCACAATCATTTATTCTAAATCAAGAATGACATGATATCTTGCTTGCTATCGCAGCAGTCAGGACGCATTGGCTGGCAATTGCAGTTGCCACCTTTCCCAGAACAACAGGCCATGCCAAATTGCTTGCACATGTTTTCGCATATGGCACCACACCCGCATTTATACGAAGGCTCTGCGATGAGGTTAGAAAGCATATATATTTATAAAATTCACATACCTGGACTTGGCGGTGGTATCGGTATCGGCTTGTCATCAGTGACAATCGGATAACAAGCAGCACTCAATATTCCACATTGACCTGCTGGGGAAGGCATGCCTCTTTTCAGGTATATATAACCTTGGTTGCCCCAAGTGCTACCCCAACTATTCTTAACAATGAAATAGTCTTGGCTAAAGCCTACCACAAGGACTCCATGGTCTTTACAACTTGGTTAGCCGTCAACATAACTCCATGTCACATACGTACCCAACTTTGAACCACACGGAGCATCAAAAACGCCGCTTTTATACAGCTGAAAATCTTTCTGGTCCGCTTCGATTGCAACAGCTACAGGGCCCAACGATATCGCTTTGAGCATTTCCTCCTCGCTATTTGGTGGCACATCAGCATAACTCTGAATACGAGCAGCGATCCTTGTAGAGCGGTCAGCATCACACGAACTGCCATCTCCCACATAAGGGTAATCCCCTTCATCGTCAATCCCATGATTGTTAATGATGTATCGGAAAGCCAAGTCAATGTTGCCACCTAGGCAACCCTTGTTCGATGTGGTGCAATCAACCAATTGCTGTTCTGAAAGACTCCTCAGGGATCCGGTAGCTATTGCATAGTGTCCTTCTACCGATCCTACTGTAGCAAATGCCCAACATGAGCCGCATTGTCCCTGGTTCTTTACTTCAGAAACTGCATTTTGGGTTCTCCAATCGATGGACTCGGAGGCTGTTCGGTTCAAGAAAGCAGGATTTCTTTGACGGGATGGAATGTGAAGCGACAAGAATGAACGGTACTGCTCTTCATTGAGATCTGCAAGGTGGTTGATTCCCAAAGTGAAAGAATTTTGCTCAGCATTTCTTCGAGAAATGTAGCGTTCATTTTCGTGAAAATGGCTTCGGTGCATCAATTCAAATTCTTCGTTCACGTAACTTTTATGGAAGACGCGTTTAAATTCTTCCCAGGTAAGAAGAGATTTGCCAGATGCTAAACCCATAGCAAGCAGCAGCAGCAGCCTCAATGCGAACATCCTGTTTTTATGCGATACGGTCCCCACTTGGAATTCAAGCTCGTGGTGATTTCGTGTGCAGATGCGGCCTCGTACAGTGACTGATGATAACATTCAGGCGCGAACACGGAGAAGGAGTACCAGTAAAACAGAAGACCTCACACTAGATATTCTAGATCACCCTGCAGCCTCGCCGAGTAACATTGGAAGGAGACATAGCCACTACACTCGTAGAGGGCCATTAATACATGGTCTTGAAGGGCAAAGTAAATGGGATAAGTACATTAGTAGCTCACAGATCAGCAGCAAGACCAGCAGGCGGTTTGTGCTGTTTTCCTTTTTAATAGCTCTGTTAATGTATGGCTT
>Ga0105054_10010389_pt1 | contig 11852 bp, 10 predicted proteins | sample BON02_FD_78091 | JGI IMG/M metagenome (GOLD analysis project Ga0105054, IMG submission 78091) | Freshwater microbial communities from Lake Bonney liftoff mats and glacier meltwater in Antarctica - BON-02 (megahit assembly) | ecosystem: Environmental > Aquatic > Freshwater > Ice > Glacier... | reverse complement strand
GGGTCAGATGATAAAGCGCCCGGAACCAGACGCGCAGTTTCAACTTGGTCGCGGCGAAGATCGTCCCGGCAATCGGCGAGGTCTGCACCCGGCAGGCGCTGCATTGACAGAGCCCGCGCATCTTCACGGCGCTGTGCCGCGTCCCGCCGCACCCCGGACAGACGAACCCATCCGGCCAGCGCGACGCCACGACCGCGGCCCGACATTGCTCCCCGCTCCCGCAGAGCCGCTCAAACCCCGGCTCACTCAGGCCCTTCTGGAACTGAACCCTATTGCGCGCCATCGCCCAGACCCTCCTCAAGCTACTGTTTGTTCACTATTTGCACCAATCCATGAGCGGCTGAGCAAGGTGCGTAATCAGGTTGAATTTTGCCCCCGGCTTTTTTGCTACGGCGCCTGACGTGCTCTCCGACCAAACGGCCAGACATCTATCTTGACAGGGCGGTCATCGATCCTTTTCCTGATCCGCCTTTGTCGGTTTCTGGCCGCCCAACTGGCCCGGACCGTAGTCTTGGAAGCTGTCGCGCACCTGGTCGATCTCCGCATCAGTCAGGAGCGCCGACTGCCCGCCAAGATTGCTCAGGAAATAGGTTCTGGCCAGCACTTCGAGTTCCTCGAGCCGCCAAAGGCCCCGTTCCAGTGTCTCACCCACAACTGTGGCCCCATGATTCGCCATCAGGCAGCCATGCCTATTGCGCATGGTGGTCGCGACATCCTCGGCCAGGGCCCCACTGCCATAGAGCGCGTAGCCGGCCAAGGGCACATCGTTCCCGCCGAAGGCAGCGACCATGTAATGGCAGGCTGGGATGGCCTTGCGCTGGACAGCCAGTACGCTGCAATAGGGCGGGTGCGCATGCACGACCGCGGCCATATCCGGGCGGGTCGCCAACAGTTTCTGGTGAAACCGCCATTCGCTGGAGGGTTTCTGGCCCGCCGCCGGATCGCCCTCCAACGGCAGCGCGACCAGCATGTCGGGCTTCATGGCCGCATAGGGGATAGCCGTGGGTGTGATGATCATGCCGGCGCCGGCACGCATCGAGATATTGCCGGATGTTCCCTGATTCAGGCCCCGGTCATTCATCCAGCGGCAGGCATCGATGATCGCCTGACGCAGTTTCGGGGTGTCGGGTGGGGCGGTCATGTGTGGATCTTTACCTGGGACGGCGCTGTCGCCAGCAAAACCCGCGCAATGCTGACACTTGTTGCAAGATGGGTGGCATAGCCACCAAGAATGGCTGCGCGGGCGGGTGCGGCGCGGCCAGAGCCGGTGGCCACCAGCAGCGACATCTCCTTGCCACGCATCTGGTCGAGGGAGACGCCGATCATGCGTTCTTCCATGCCAGCGGGAACCGCCGCGCCGGTCGCGTCGATCAAGCGGCCGCAAATCACGCCCACCGCGCCACGCGCGCGGCAACGGGCCAGTTCGTCGGCATCAATGATGCCGGTGCGCAAGACGTAGGCATCGTCATCGCAGGTGCCACAGGCCAGCAGGGTCTTGTTGGTTGTCGCCACAGCATGCAACTGCTGCGCCACCACGGGTTCCGCGCAGAGCCGTTCGCAGATGGATTGTTCCGAAAGCAGCAAGGGGACGTGAAGGTTGACGCAATGTGCACCCAGTTGCTGAGCCAGTATCGTGGTGCAGGTTTCCGGGGCGAACCCGTGGGTTGCCGGGCGTGAACCCAACAATTGCACCACCGTCACATCGGGGACATCCTGCCGTGGAACATTCTGGGCCACACGAAACACAGTTTCCCCCCACGAGACCCCCAGATAGTCGCCGGGCGACAGCAAACGCGGCAACCAATCCGCCGCCGCACGGGTGACCCTGTCGCGCCCCGCGCCGCCATCGTCGGGCGCATCGGGAACCACGATGGCATCCTTCAACCCATAGGCGGCGCACAGGTCTCGTGCCAGATGATGGCCGCGAAACACTTCCGTATCCAGATGCAGCTTGACCCATCCCCGCGCGCGGGCGTCGGCCAGATAGTTGACCACGCTGTCCCGGCTCAGCCCCAGCCGGCCTGCAATGTCGGCCTGGTTCAGCTCTTCGTGATAGTAGAGCCAGGCGGCCTCCACCACCAGATCCTCGTAACGTGCCGCAGCACAACCGAAATCCTGCGTCGTCTGCCCTGATCTTGGCCTGGCCATCGCCACCTACTCTGCCGCTGAGCGCATGTCGGGAAACAGGCCCGCCAGCCCTTCGGGTGTCGCCGCACAGATCCCGCGCTCGGTGATCAGCCCGGTGACAAGCCGGTTGGGTGTGACGTCAAAGGCCGGGTTGCCTCCGGGGGTTTCGTCAGGCGTGACCTGTACGACGCCGATGTCGCCGGCCTCGGTCTTGCCCTGGATATGGGTTGTTTCCCGCGCCGGGCGTTCCTCGATCGGGATTTCCGCAACACCGTCTTCCACCGTCCAGTCGATGGTGGGCGAGGGCAGAGCGACATAGAATGGTACGCCGTTATCCTTGGCGGCCAACGCCTTTAGGTAGGTGCCGATCTTGTTGCACACATCGCCGCGCCGTGTGGTGCGGTCGGTGCCGACGATTACCATATCCACTTGGCCGTGCTGCATCAAATGCCCCCCAGCGTTGTCGGTGATATAGGTATGCGGCACACCGTGGCAGCCCAGTTCCCAAGATGTCAACGCGCCCTGGTTGCGCGGACGTGTCTCGTCCACCCATACATGCAGCGGTATGCCCGCGTCATGGGCCTGATACATCGGACTGGTTGCGGTGCCCCAATCCACAGTGGCAAGCCAGCCTGCGTTGCAATGGGTCAGCAGGCGCACCGGCTCGCCCGCCGGCTTGCGCGCCGCGATCTCGCGGATCAGTGTCAGGCCGTTCTCTCCGATGCGGCGGTTGATCTCCACATCCTCGTCTGCGATATGATGGGCCAGCGCAAGGGCGGCCTGCGCCCGCTCGGTCGCAGGCAGAGGCCTCAGCGCCGCGCGGCACCGATCCAGCGCCCATTTCAGGTTGATGGCGGTCGGGCGCGTGTCGTGAAGACAATGCCAGGCGGCGTCGAGATTGGCATCCGAGGGATCCTCGGCCATCGCCAGGGCCATGCCATACGCCGCTGTCGCCCCGATCAGCGGTGCACCACGGACCCGCATCTCGATAATCGCGTCAAGGAAATCCTGCATCGTGGCGAGGGGCTGAATGCGCAGTTCATGGGGCAACCAGCGTTGGTCGATGATTTCAAGAACGGTCTTGTCGGTGTTCCACCAGAGCGACCGGTAATGTGTACCGCCGATTTTCATAGGACATCCCTTCTGTTCCAAGTTCGTGCCAAAGCAGCCAAGGCTTGGGCGGAGTTGATTGTGTCGGCCCCGAGCACAAGCGCGCTGCCCATCGCCAGATTGCGTGCTTCAAGGGGGGCTCTGACAACAGGATCTGCAATGCTCTCGAAATCGGCATTGTGGGCCAGCGACAGGCAACGGCGATGCATCTCGATCCCGCAAAAGGCCATTGCATTGGTCCAGATCTCGCGCAGCAGCGCCGCGCAGGCAGGGGTGCTGTCATGGCCCTGATCCTCGAACAGACGAGCCGGAAACAGCATCCCGGTGCGTTCCGTGCGCCAAAGGTGACAAAATTCATCCTCAAACGCAGCGGAGGTGTCGGTGATGACTGACAGGATCCACTCTTGATAGACGTCCAGATCGTCGCCGCGATGGGCGGGCTGGCTGAAATAGGCCATCAAATAGTTGGCGAACAACATGCCTATATCAAACCCCATCGGCCCGTACTGGACAAATTCGGGGTCAATGATGCGTGCCTCGGTTTCGGTTGCCATGATCGACCCTGAATGCAGATCGCCATGCAGCATCGTTTCGGCGTCGGAGGCAAAGTGCATCAGCATGCGCTGCACGCGCGCCTTCAATCCGGCATCGCCGCGCAGCTTGGCCACTGCCGGTTCCAGGCCGTCGGTGTGATGGTTCATCTCGGCCGCGCCGTAAGGGTCGGTGAACACCAGCGCCTCGGAAATCGCCGGGACGGCCACATTGCCGGAAAACAGGCCGACATCAGCCTTCTTGTCACAACTCGCCATCGACAATTCCGAACCGCGAAACGCAGTGCGGGCGCAGAAGCGACCAATCCTGTCGCCTAGACCCTCGACCCGTTCACCATTGATGAACTTGCGCCGCAAGATGACATGCGGCGACAGGTATTCCATCACAATCAACGCCTGCTGTTCGTCAAAATGCAGCACCGCAGGCACGCTGCCGGGATCGCGGGCCGCCTGACGGGTCAGCGCATGATATTCGTAATAGGCTCGGTAGAGGGGGAGTGGCCAACTTTCACCGACCAACCGGACATAGGGCAGGGCCTGCTTTGCGACCACACTGCCCTTTGGTCCGGTGACGATGAACACGAGGTTGAGGTTGCCGTCGCCCACCTCGCGAATCTGCCAACCTGCCCCGCCGCCCCCGATCACGGCGCTGACGGCCGTCACGCCCGACAGGCGGTGTGCAACGTCCAGCACCGTCATTGCGGTATATGTGGTCTTGCCATCCATGACGCGCTCCTCTGCGTTCTCACAATTTTATCCGCAGCTTTCAACATTTGTCAAACCGTTTGACAAATGAATAGTGCCGTGACAGCTTTATCTGGAAGCAAGCCCGATCGGGCATTGGGGGAAGCCTTGTCAGCTGTGGCGCTCGAAATCCTTGGGGTAAACAAGTCGTTCGGGCGCAATCATGTGTTGCGCGGGATCGACCTGGTATTGACGTCGGGCAGCGTGACGGTGCTGATGGGGGCCAATGGTGCGGGCAAGTCGACGCTGGTCAAGTCGATCAGCGGCCATCACGGGCTCGATTCCGGGCGGATGCGTCTTGCCGGAGTGGCCTACCGCCCGCACAGCGCCGCCGAGGCAATCCGGCAAGGCGTCGTGACCGTGCACCAGTCCGTTGATGACGGGGTGATTCCGGATCTGGATGTGGCGAACAACCTGATGCTCGACCGGCTGGTCGAACGGGGCGCGCCCCTGTTCGTGCGCGACAGCGCGATGCGGCGCGACGCCGCCAAGGTTGCAGCATCTATGGGCATCGATGTGGATATGCGCACCCGCGTGGTGGATCTGTCGGTCGCGGACCGTCAGATGATCGCCATTGCGCGCGCAATGACGCGGGCGCCGAAGGTCCTGATCCTTGACGAGCCCACCTCATCGCTGTCGGCGGCCGAGGCGGATCGGTTGTTTGCACTGATCGACCGGCTGCGCGATCAGGGGGTTGCGATCCTTTATATCTCGCACCGGATGTCCGACATCCGCCGTATTGGTGACCGCGTCATCTGCATGCGCGATGGCGCGGTGTCCGGGGTGTTCGAGGATACGCCGCTGGATCTCGAGGCAGCAGTCACGGCGATGCTGGGGCACCGGATGACGGATGTGGGGATTGATGTCGAACCCGGCACCGACCCGATCCTGGAGTTGGACGATCTGTGCCTGCACGAGGGGTACCCACGGCTGTCGCTTGCCGCCCGCGATGGCGAGGTGGTGGCGATCATCGGGCTTCTGGGCAGCGGCAAGAGCCGTTTGGCCCGGATCGTTTTCGGGCTGAGCCGTGCGGCGGGCGGAGTTATGCGGCTGGACGGTCGGTCCTATGCGCCGACCTCGGCGCGCGACGCCATCGCGCAAGGCGTCCACCTGTCCCCCAAAGACCGGGCATCGAACGCCGTCATTCCCGATTTTGACATCGCCAACAACATGACGCTCCCGTTTCTGGCTGCGTTCAGCCGGGCGTCATTCCTTGGCGCGGCCAAGCTACGGCGCAGGACCGATGAGTTGATCGATCAGATCGGCATCGTCTGCCAATCCAACGCCGACGGCATCGGAACGCTTTCGGGGGGCAATCAGCAAAAGGTCATGATCGCGCGCTGGCTGTTGCAGCCGTGCCGGGTGCTGATCCTCGATGAACCCTTTCAAGGGGTAGATATTGGTGCGCGCCGCGATATCGGCAGGCACATCCGCAACAGCGCGAAGGGCCGCGCCACCTTGGTTCTGATGGCCGAGATCGATGAGGCGCTTGAGGTCGCGGACCGGATCGTGGTGCTGCAAGAGGGGGCCATTGTCGGTGAGCACATCAACGAAACGATCGATCTGGGGCAGTTGGTGGCCCAGATTTCCGGACAAGCCTTGAGGTAAATGATGCAGGACCGCATACTCGATATCGCCATCCGTTTTGGATTTCTCGGCCTTATGGTGGGCCTTGTTCTTTACTTCAGCGTCGTCGAGCCCAATTTCGCCAGTCCCCGTTCGGCTGTATTCGTGCTGCAATCGGTGGCGATCACGGGCATTCTGGCGCTGGGCGTGACCTGTACGCTGGTGGTCGGCGGGTTCGATCTGTCGATCGGGGCGGTGGCCACCTCGGCACTTATGCTCGCGGCCTATTCGATGGTCATCCTCGAACATCCGACGATTGTCACGGTCCTGCTGTGTCTGGCAATGGGCGCTCTGGTGGGATTTCTGAACGGGCTGCTGATCGTCAAGTTCCGGGTGCCGGACCTGCTGGCCACGCTGGGGATGATGTTCCTGCTGATCGGCCTGCAGCGGATCCCGACGCAGGGCAATTCCATTGCCCCGGGCATGGCGCTGCCGGACGGGGCTGTGGCCGAGGGTGCGTTTTCGGCGGCGTTCCTGTGGCTCGGGCGTCACCGGTTCGACCTTTGGCTGGAGCGTCTGGTGCCGGTTCCGGTGGTGATCTTTATCGCAATCGCAATCGCGGTCTGGCTGTTCTTGGGCTACACCCGTCACGGTCGCTTGATGTACGCTATCGGGTCAAACCAGCGGGCGGCGGCGTTGGTCGGCACGCCGGTGAATACCTACAAGATCGTGGCCTACATGATTTCGGGTGTCACAGCCTCGATCGGGGGCATCCTGCTGGCGGCGCGCCTTGGACGTGGCGATATCGCCAGCGGCAACAACCTGCTGCTGGACAGCGTTGCGGCAGCACTCATCGGGTTTGCGGTTCTGGGGGCAGCACGTCCGAATGCCTTTGGGACTGCCATCGGCGCGCTTTTCGTTGGAATCCTGTTGCAGGGCATGACGATGCTGAATGCGCCCTATTACACGCAGGATTTCGTCAAGGGCGCGGTGCTGGTCGCGGCGCTGGTTTTCACGTTTTACCTGTCTTCGCGGCGCTCTGCTGCGGGCAGTCACTGAACCGTCATGCATTCAAGGGAGGAACCAATATGCTAAGACGTCATATGCTCAAACTCACCACCGCCACGGCGCTGATCCTGACCGCCGGTCAGGGGGGCGCGCAGGACGCGCCTGCACCTTTTGATGCACCGCAGGACGTCACCATCGCGCTGGTGCGCTATCTGTCCACCGGGGATTTCTTCCAGTCCTATTTGTCGGGCGTCGAGGCGCAGGCCACAGCACTGGGGGTGGAATTGCGGGTGTTCGACAGCCGCCAGGACGCGGCGCTTCAGGCCGATATGGTCGATCAGGCCATCGCGCTGGGCGTGGACGGCATCATCATCCAGCACGGGTTGACCGAGGCCATGTCAGAGGCCGCCCAGCGTGCCGTTGACGCCGGGATCTACGTTGTCGCATTCGATGTGGATGTCGAAAACGACGAGATCCCGCAGATCGAACAATCGGATTATCTGCTGGGTAGCCTGGCGCTGGAACAGGCGATTGCCGACAACGGCACCGAGTGGGTCGCAGGCTATGTCTACGTGCCCGGCATCGCGCCGCTGGATCGCCGCCACGTCGCCTGGCAAGAGCTGCTCGCGGCCAACCCCGGCATCACCGAGGCGGCCATGTTCGGCACGCTGGACAACCCGATTGCGAATTCGGTCGCCAATCAGGCCCGCGCCGTGTTGCAGGCCAACCCCGAGATCACCGTGGTTTTCGCGCCCTATGACGAATTCGCCAAGGGTGTGATGATCGCGGTGAACGAGGCGGGATTGGGCGAGGATATCGATATCTATTCCGCCGATATTTCTACCGCCGGGATTTCGGCCATGCGCGAGGCGGGCTCGCCCTGGGCGGCCACGGTCGCCACGAACCCCGCCGTCGTCGGCGAGGTGTCGGTGCGCGCGCTGGCGCTTTTGATGTCGGGATCGAACCCGGGCGCGCAGGTCGTCGTGCCGCCGACCCTGATCACGCAGGACTTCCTCAACGAACAGGATATCCGCAACATGGAAGATCTGGGCGCGCGGATGCCGCAGTTTGCCCATGCAGATGTGGCCACCGCAGACTGGATTGCGCTTCCCGCCCGGTAGGTGGCATCTGCCCGGACCCGGCGGGGTGTTCCGCCGGGTCCGGGTCTAACCACCGAATGTCACGGATTGCGATCGGAGGTCCGGACCGCCTGCCGCCCGTTGTGGCTGTGGCGTGGGCGATAGAGTTACTGGCGCGTGCCGTGCCGTCCGCAGGACATACACAATTGAAGGCGCGCCCCACAGGTCCGCCAAGCAAGGAGTGCATCGAGATATGCGAAATGAACGAGCCACAGAACGAGATTTGCGAAATGAACGGGCTACAGAAGACGTGGCCTTGGGAATACGTCGCCGCGTGTTCGAGCATTCGATCCGGAACAATGGCGGCTATCTGAGCCAGGCCTGTTCGGCCGCCGAACAGCTTGCGTGGCTCTATAACGAGGAATTGCGGCTGGGTGCGCCGACGCTGCCGATGATCCCGAAACCGTTCGGCGGGGTACCGTCGGCGTCCAACCCCGATTATCACACCGGTGCAGGCTACAACGGCCCGGCCGCCCCCGAATTCGACCGGCTGTTCATCGCGCCCGCCCATTATGCGCTGGTAGCCTACGCCACCTTGATTGAGGTGGGGCGCATGGCGCCCGAAGGCCTGGACATGTTCAACAAGGACGGCTCGTCTGTCGAGATGATCGGAGCCGAACATTCGCCCGGCATGGAGGTGCACAACGGCACCCTGGGCATCGGCCTGTCGACTGGCGCAGGCCTGGCCTACGGGCGCCAACGCCGGGCCGAGCCAGGCCGGACCTGGGTGTTCATGTCAGATGGCGAGGTACAGGAAGGTCAGACATGGGAAGCCGTGCAGGCCAGCGCCCATCACGGCATCGACAGCCTTCATGCCGTCATGGATGTTAACGATCAGCAATGCGATGGCGCGATGTCATCGGTCATGGAGGTCGGCGATATTGCCGCCAAATTCCGCAATTTCGGCGCCGTCTGCGTTGAAATCGATGGCCATGACCTTGGTGCCCTGCGCGATGCAGTGAATGAACGTCATGAGGGCCGCCCTCTGATCATCCTGGCCAGAACGTCGCCCTACCACAGCATGCCGATCCTCGAGGAACGGTTTCCGCGTCTGCATTATCTGCGCTTCAAATCCGAGGACGAGCGCGCCCGTTTCAACCTGTCGATCGCTGCCGATCTGGGCGTCGATCCGATTGACTACGCACATTGAGGAGTTCTCGACATGGTCGAAATGGTTTCCCGCCCCTATGCTGCGGCCTTTGAAAAATTCGCGGCCGGCAAATCTGATATCCTGTGTCTGTCGGCGGATCTGACCTCGTCGTGCGAGATCGACGGTTTTCGCGACCGCCACCCCGATCAGTTCCTGTCGCTGGGCATGGCCGAACAGAACATGATGAGTTTCGCAGGCGGGCTTGGCCTCGCGGGCTATCGGCCCTTCATCCACACCTTCGGCGTCTTCATGTATCGGCGGCCTTACGATCAATTGATGGCCTCGGTCGCCTATCCCCGGCGCAAGGTGCGGCTGATGGGTTTCCTGCCGGGCATCACGACGCCGGGCGGCATGACCCACCAAGCGATCGAGGATATCGCGGTCATGCGGTCCATGCCGAACATGACGATCCTGGAAACGGGCGACGCAACAGAGGTGGAGAGCATCTGCGAGGCTGCAGACAGCATCGACGGCCCGGTCTGGTGCCGGGTATTGCGCGGTTCGGTGCCGCGCCTGTTCGACACGCCGATCAAGGTGGGCGAGATGCGTGTCCTGTCCGAAGGCCACGACGTTTTGGTCGTGACCGCCGGGATCACCACCGAAGAAGCGATGCGGGCGCGGTCGGCGCTGACCCGCGCTGGAGTCTCGATTAGGCACCTGCATCTGCACACGATCAAACCCTTTGACGCCAAGTCGCTGCTGGATCAGATCGGCAGCGTGAAACACGGCGTGGTGACGCTGGAAAACCACGTCACCGAAGGCGGGATCGGCAGCCTGGTTGCGGAAACCATGGCCGATGCCGGTGTCGGCAAGCGGCTGGTCCGGCTTGGGCTGAAGGACACCTATGCCCACGGCGGCTCGCGCTCCTATCTGATGCGCCATTATGGATTGGATGCGCTTGCGCTGGTGCAGGCGATCGAAAGCCTGATGGGGGAGACCTTCGGCATCACGGAACAGGACCTGTCCACGGCGCGTGTCGATGACGTTCATTCGCTGGTCAAGGCGGAGGCGCTCTGAGATGGAACGGTTTGAAGTGACCTATCGCCTGACAGCCATCGGCCAGCAGGACGCCGAAGACCGCGCCGCCGCGATCGCGCTGGAGGATACCGTTGAAATCCCGCGCGATGTGGTGCCCAAAGGTTATATCGAGGATGTAGTGCTGGGCCGGGTCGATGCGGTCACGCCAGCAGGAGACGGCGTCTGGCACGCTCGGGTCGGTTATCATATCGACGCGGTGGGGCGCGAGTTTCCGCAGTTCCTGAACGTCGTTCTGGGCAATGCCTCTATCCTGCGCGGGGTCAAGGCGGTCGATATCCGGGTCAACTCCGATGTCAGCGCCCGTTTTCCGGGGCCGCGCTTCGGGGCAGCGGGGGTGCGGCACCTGACTGGGCGCGACACAGGCGGATTTGTCTGCCCGGTGATCAAGCCGCAGGGCTCCTCGTGCGAGACGCTGGCGCAAATGTGTTACCTGACGGCGCGCGCCGGCGCGGATATCGTGAAAGAGGATCATGGCCTGGCCAACCAGGATGCCGCCCCGTTCCGCGAGCGCGTGACGCGCTGCGCCGAGGCCGTGGCGCGCGCCAATGCCGAACGCGCGGCGGCAGGCGACAGCACGCAGGCGTTGTATTTCGCCAATATCGGCGGTCACGGCGATGCGGTCCGCGACCTAGCCTATCATGCCAAGGAGGCGGGCGCGCATGGTATCCTGCTGATCCCGGGGTTGTTCGGCTTTGATGCCCTGAACCGTCTGGCACAGGACACGGAGTTCGGGCTGCCGATCATGGCCCACCCGTCGCATCTGGGGCCGTACGTCCTGTCGCCGGATTTCGGTTATTCGCATGGCACGCTGTTCGGCACCCTGATGCGTCTGGCCGGGGCGGATATTTCCGTCTTCCCCAATTTTGGCGGCCGCTTTGGGTTTTCCAAGGCCGAATGTCTGGACATCGTAAGGGCCTGCCGGGCGAAGGATGGGCCCGGAAAGGTCATCTTGCCCAGTCCGGGCGGCGGCATGAGCCTGGACCGTCTGGGCGATATGAAGCGCCTCTATGGTCCGGACTGCGTCTACCTGCTGGGGGGAAGCCTGTTGCGTTATGGCAAGCGGATCGGGGAGGCCATCGCCGACATGCGCCTGCACTTGGATGGTGAAAACGGCGGCGAGTGATCCAGCCTGTGCGCCAGAACGCCTCGCAGCGACGCGTTCGACCGGCCCGGGCGGACTGGAGCGGCTGATCTGGATGAAACAGGTGGATTACCCTGGAATACAGCCGGGAGGTGCAGGCGCGGGCGGCCGAGGAATTAGCACTGCTGCCGGACGGATCGTAACCGCCCGATTGGGCTTTCAATTACCCACAAGTTTTGTGTTGTTGGATAGGTTGGCCATTTCGAAGCCGTCGACGAGAGTTCGGAGGCGTTCGAAGCCGCGCCAAATGACTGTTGTGCCTGGCGGCGCGTCGCGAG
>Ga0105054_10010387_pt1 | contig 11854 bp, 6 predicted proteins | sample BON02_FD_78091 | JGI IMG/M metagenome (GOLD analysis project Ga0105054, IMG submission 78091) | Freshwater microbial communities from Lake Bonney liftoff mats and glacier meltwater in Antarctica - BON-02 (megahit assembly) | ecosystem: Environmental > Aquatic > Freshwater > Ice > Glacier... | reverse complement strand
GCTGGCTCTGGTCGATCCGCCCAACCTCGATAACTTCACCACCGGCGCACCGCGCCAACTCACCTTCGCGCAAGCCGACCGAGCCATTTCCGCCCTGGCCAACAAGCTGTGCTGGCTCGGCTTGCAAACCGATGCCGTTGTCGCGATCCAGCTTCCCAATACGGTTGAAAACGTCATCACGCTGCTCGCCGTGCTGCGCGCCGGCATGATCGCCATGCCGCTGCCGTTGATGTGGCGGCGGCACGACATGGTCGCAGCCTTGGGCGGCACCGGCGCCAAGGCCATCATCACGACCGCCCGCGTCGGCAGGATCGACCACGCCGGCATCGCCATGCAGGTGGCGGCCGATCTGTTTCCGATCCGCAACATCTGCGCCTTCGGCGACGACCTGCCCGACGGCGTCATTCCGCTCGACGATATTTTTACCGCCGAACAGGCGGTCTCGGTGCCGCGCAGCAACCGCGCGGTTCAGGCCGGCGATCATCCCGGCTATCACGTCGCCATTGTCACCTCGGACGTGACCTCCGCCGGACTGATCCCGGTGGCGCGCAGCCACATGCAACTGCTGGCCGGCGGCGCGCCCGGTTTCCTGGAAGCCGGCGGGCTGCAGAATGCGCAAATCCTGTCGGCCATTCCGCCCTCGTCCTTTGCCGGCATCGCGTTGACGCTTCTGCCGTGGCTGACCGGCGGCGGCACGCTGTCGCTGCATCACGGCTTCGACCCGCAAACATTCGGGGCGCAAGTCCAGGATCAAGACACCGTCGTCCTGCCCGGCGCTGCGCTTGCGGCGCTGTCGCAAGCCGGCCTGCTCGGCGGCGCGTCGCAAACCATCCTCGCGCTCTGGCGCTCGCCCGAGCAATTGGTGTCGACACCGATATGGCATGGCAAGCCCGCGCTGGTCGATGTCGCAAGCTTCGGCGAAATCGCGCTGCTGGCGGCGCGGCGCGGCACGGACGGCCTGCCGCTCGATATCCCGCATGGCCGGGTCGGCGCGCCGCGCGCACGCGGAACGGCCACGGTTGCCGAAACGGCGCGTACCAAGAACGGCACGCTGATGCTGCGCGGCCCGATGGTGCAGACGCATGCGTTTCCGCCCGGCGCCGAGCGTGGCGGCGCTCCGCATCTCATCGTCGGCGAAGCCGGGTTCGTCGACACCGGCTTTACCTGCCGGCTCGACAGCGGCGCGCAAACCCTCACCGTCACCGGGCCGCCCGGCGGCATCATGTCGGTCGGCGGCTATCGTTTCCGCTCCTCCGAAGTCGAAGCGCAGGTGGCCGAGACCGACCCGACGGCGACCGTGGTGGCGCTTCCGGGCGGCCTGTTGGCTCAGAAGCTCGCCGGCAATGCCTTCGACAATGGCGAGGTGGCCGCGCAATTGACCAAAAACGGCGTCAATCCGCTCATTGCCGGGGCCTTTCGCCCACGTGGCGGCGCGAATGCCGCGTAATCCAGGGTTCCCGTTGACGCGGTATTAAGGCGGCACGGTTACGGTTGCTGACCGTTTGTAACCTCGCGTGCGTAGCCCATGTCGCTTCAAGGCCCATTGATCGTGGTCGCCGAAAGGCCGGTGGCCGCCCTGGTTGAAGCGCTCGGCGCCGCCGGGGCGTTTCCGATCGTCGAAGCCAGATGGGCCGACGCGCCGACCGCCTTCGTCGCGGTCAAACCATCCGCCGTTATTATCGCCGAGCCCGGCCCGCCGACGAGCGAAGCCTCATCGCGCATGCTCTGCCTGCAGATCGCCACGGTGAATGGACCGATGGTGCCGACCATCGCATTCGCCGACCGCGATCATGATGCCGCCATTCCGGTCGCCCTTCCCGCCGATGCCTCGCTGCCGGTCGAGCGGCTGATCGCGCGTCTGCAATCGGCCATGCGCGTGCGCGCGCTGCATGCCACGGTGCTGCGCCGGATCGAACTGTTCGCATCGCATGGCGGCGTAATGCCACCGCTGCCGATCGGCGATGCGCTCAACGATGCCACCGTTCTGATCGCCGGACGCGGACCGCTCTATCCCGCCCTGAGCGTCGCCATGGGCGAACAGGCCAAGATGATCGGCGCCTTGAGCGTCGAGGCCGCCGCCAAGCAACTCAACGATCGCGACATTGACGGCATCGTCATCGGCGATGGCTTTTCACCGCGCATGGTCGAGGCCTTCCTGACCGTGCTGGCGCAGGACAGCCGCTTCCATGAAATTCCGATCGCCGTGATTGGCGAAGCGCCGCCCGATTTCGCCGAGAGCCTGCCGAACATCGATCACGTCGCCGGCGAGCCGGCCCGGCTGGTGGCGCGCATGGTTCCGCTGGTGCGCATGCGCGCCTTCGAATCGCGACTGAAACGCGTGCTGAAAACGCTCGACACCGACGGCATGTTCGATCCGGCCACCGGCTTGCTGACGCGGGAATCGTATTGGCGCGATCTGACCAAATCGGTGACGGAATCCTCCGACCGCAGCCAGGCGCTGTCGGTCGCGCGCTATACTTTCGACGGCGACATCGACGAGCGCACGCGGCTTGATGGCGCCCGCCTGGTGACCCGGCTCATCCGCAACATCGACTTTGCCTGCCGCGACGATGACGGTGCTATCCTGATCGCCTTCACGCAGACCGATCTACGCAGTGCCCATGTCGTCGCCCGCCGCATCGCCGGCACGCTCAAGAACGTGATGCAAACCCCGGGCAGCGGCAACGAACAGATCGCCGCCAATGTCACGCTCGCATCGCTGAAAAATGGCGATAACCTCGACAGCCTGATGCAACGGGTGATCGGCAGCCGCATGGTTGCGGCGGAATAATCCAGCCATTAGGTTAGCTCCGAACAGGAGCACCCTACATGGCCCAGAAACAACCCGTCCGTATCGAAGTCGTCTCCGACGTGGTCTGTCCGTGGTGCTTCATCGGCAAGCACCGGCTGGAAGCGGCCCTCAAGCTCAAGCCCGATATTCCGGTCGAAATCCACTACCGCCCCTATTTCCTCAACGACTGGATCCCGCGCGAGGGCATTTCGCGCGAGCAATATCTCATCACCAAATTCGGTTCGGTCGAGCGCTATGGCGATATCGCCAAGCGCGTCGGCGCGGCCGCGGCGGAAGAAGGCCTGGTCTACGACGCGGCGAAAATGAAGCGCCAGCCCAACACCACCGACTGCCACCGTCTGATCCGCTGGGCCGAAAGCATCGGCAAGGCGGCGGACATGAAACAGAAGCTGATGGACTTCTATTTCACCGAAGGCGCCGACCTCACCGATCGCGACACACTGGTCAAAGCCGCGGCCGAGGTCGGGCTTGATGCCGACGAAGTGCGCGCGGCGCTTGCCAGCGACAAGGACGTCGCCGAGGTCGGACAGGAAGCGCAGTCTGCCAAGGAGGCCGGCATCGAGGGCGTGCCCTGCTTCATCTTCGGCGGCAAGTTCGCGGTCTCGGGCGCGCAGGCGCCGGAATATCTGGCGCAGGCGATCGAGCGCATGGCGAGCGGCGAGGAAGCGGCGGAGTAGCGGTGTCAATCGCCGAGACGTTCGATTTCATTGTAATCGGGGCGGGCAGCGCCGGCTCGGTGCTGGCCAACCGGCTGAGCGCATCGGGACAATACCGGGTGCTGCTGCTCGAAGCCGGCCCGGCCGACCGCAATCCCTGGATTCATATTCCGGTCGGCTACGGGCGGCTCTTCAACGATCGTCGCTACAACTGGTGTTTCACGACCGTGCCCCAGCCCGGCTGCCACGGCCGCGAGATGAGCCAGCCGCGCGGCAAGGTTCTGGGCGGGTCGAGCTCGATTAACGGGCTGATCTACATTCGCGGTCAGGCGCAGGACTTCGACCATTGGCGTCAACTCGGAAATGTCGGCTGGGGCTTCGACGACGTGCTGCCCTACTTCCGAAAGTCTGAAGACAACGAACGGGGCGCCGACGACCTTCACGGCGTCGGCGGACCACTGGCGGTGTCGGAGGCGCGCGATCGGCATCCGCTGGCACTCGCTTATATCGAGGCCGCGCAGCAGTGCGGCTTTCCGCGCAATGACGACTTCAACGGTACGACGCAGGAAGGTGTAGGTCTCTACCAACTCACGATGCGCGACGGTCTCCGCTGGTCAGCCGCCAAAGGCTATCTCAAACCCGTGCGCAGCCGTCGCAACCTGCGTATCGTTTCCAATGCGCTGACGTCGCGGATCATCTTCGATGGGCGTAGCGCGCGCGGCATCGAATACTGGACGGGGGGCGAAAGACATATCGCGACCGCCGGCAAGGAAGTGATCCTGTCGGCCGGTGCATTCGGATCGCCGCAGCTCCTCCAATTGTCGGGCGTCGGGCCAGCGCCGCTGCTGCGGTCGCATGGCATATCCGTCGTCGCCGACATGGCCGGCGTCGGCGACAATCTGAACGATCACTATTCGGCGCGCATCAGCCTGAGCTGCCGCGTGCCCACGCTTAACGACACGGCACGCAGTTGGCACGGCAAGGCCGCGGCGGGACTGCGCTATGCCCTCACCCGGCGCGGGCCCCTGACCACCTCGGCCATCACCGCCGGATTGTTCATGCGAGCCCATCCGTTGTCCGCGACGCCGGACGCACAGTGCTCGCTGGCACTGTTCTCGACCGACTCCATCGGCAAGGATCTGCATACATTTTCCGGCGTCACCGGGGTGTGTACTCTGCTGCGTCCGGAAAGCCGTGGCCATGTGCGCATCCAATCCGCCGACCCGCGCCAGTCGCCAGCCATCGATCCAAATTATCTTGCGGCCGAGCGCGACCGCGACACGCTGGTCTCCGGCGTCAGGACGCTGCGCCGGATCTTCAGCGCGCCCGCCATGGCGCCGTTCATCAAGGCCGAGGTCGCGCCGGGACCGGATTGCGACAGCGACGCCGACCTTGTCGATTTCATCCGCCGGCGCGGCGGCACGACATTCCATCCCTGCGGCACCTGCCGCATGGGCCAGGACCCTGAGGCTGTGACCGACGAACGGCTTCGTGTGCGCGGCTTTGCCGGCTTGCGCGTGATCGATGCCTCGATCATGCCGATGGTGGTGTCGGGCAACACGAACGCAGCAACGATCATGATCGGCGAAAAGGGTGCCGACATGGTGCTGGAGGACGCCGCGCGCACCGGAGCCGGCGCCTGATCAGGCCGCCTTGGCCTGCTCGGCGATGCCGGCCAACCGCCGCACGATGGCTGTCGCGCCTTTCAGGCGCTCCTCCGCCTTTTCCCAGTCGTCGAGGAAGACCAGCTTCTGGCCCGACTTCTCGTTACGGACGCGCGCGTCGGCGCCCTGCTCGCGGATAAACGCAAACAGCCCGTCCGGATTGGCAAAGGTGTTGTCGCGGAACGACAGCACGACGCCCTTCGGGCCGGCATCGAGCTTCTCGACATTGGCGCGCCGGCACAGCGCCTTGATCGCCACGATCTGCAACAGATGGTTGACCTCGGCCGGCAAGGGCCCGAAGCGATCGACCATCTCGGCGGCGAAGCTTTCGATGTCGCGTTCTTCTTCCATGTCGGCAAGACGCCGGTAAAGCGCGAGCCGCACCGACAGATCGGCGACGTAATCTTCCGGAATCAGGATCGGCGTGCCGATGGTGATCTGCGGTGACCAGCGGTCGGCAGCCGGTTCGCTCAAGCCCGCCTTGGCACTGACCACTGCCTCTTCCAGCATCTGCTGATACAACTCGAAGCCGACTTCCTTGATATGACCGGACTGCTCTTCGCCCAATAGATTTCCGGCGCCGCGAATATCGAGATCGTGCGACGCCAACTGGAAGCCGGCGCCAAGTGTATCGAGCGATTGCAGCACCTTCAGCCGCCGCTCGGCCCGCGGCGTGATCGGCTTGTTGGCCGGCAATGTCAGAAGCGCATAGGCGCGCAGCTTCGAGCGCCCGACCCGGCCGCGCAACTGATAAAGCTGAGCCAGCCCGAACATGTCGGCACGATGCACGATCAGCGTATTGGCCGATGGAATATCGAGCCCGGATTCCACGATGGTCGTCGACAGCAGTACGTCATACTTGCCGTCGTAAAACGCTGTCATGATGTCGTCGAGCACCGCCGGCGGCATCTGGCCATGGGCAACGATGACTCGGACTTCCGGTACGTTCTTGTCGAGGAAATCCTTGGCGCCGGCCAGATCCTCGATGCGCGGGCAAACGTAGAAGGCCTGTCCGCCGCGATATTTTTCGCGCAGCAGCGCCTCGCGCACCACCAGCGGATCGAACGGCGAGATGAAGGTGCGTACCGCGAGCCGGTCGACCGGCGGCGACGCAATGATCGACAGGTCGCGAACGCCCGTCAAAGCCAGTTGCAGGGTGCGCGGGATCGGCGTCGCCGTCAGCGTCAGCACATGCACTTCGGCGCGCAGCGATTTCAGTCGCTCTTTGTGCGAGACGCCGAAATGCTGTTCCTCGTCGACCACGACCAGACCGAGATCCTTGAACTTGATCGCCTTGCCCAGAAGCGCGTGCGTCCCGACAACAATATCGACGCTGCCGTCCGTCAGCCCCCGCTTGGTCGCCGTCTGTTGCGCCCCCGGCACCAGCCGCGACAGTTGCGCGACATTGATCGGAAAGCCGCGGAAACGCTCGGTAAAGGTCTTGGTATGTTGACGGGCCAGGAGTGTCGTCGGAACCACCACGGCGACCTGCTTGCCGTTGATGGCGGCATCGAAGGCGGCGCGCAGCGCAATCTCGGTCTTGCCGAATCCGACATCGCCGCACACGAGGCGATCCATCGGACGGCCGGACGCCAGATCCTTGAGCGTGGCGTCGATGGCCGTGAGCTGGTCCTCAGTTTCCTCGTAGGGGAAGCCGGCGCAGAATTCATCGTAAGCGCCCGGCCCGACGCTCAGCCTGGGTGCTTCGCGTAACTGCCGTTCGGCCGCGATCTTGATCAACTCACCCGCTATCTCGCGGATCCGGCTCTTCATACGCGCCTTGCGCGCCTGCCAGTTGCTGCTGCCGAGCCGGTCAAGTTCGACATTCGATTGGTCCGACCCGTAACGCGACAGAAGATCGACGTTTTCGACCGGCAGGAACAGCTTGGCCGCGTCGGCGTAGTGAATTTCCAGGCAGTCGTGCGGCGCGCCGGCGGCGGTGATGGCCTGCAAGCCGATAAATCGGCCAATGCCGTGATCGACATGCACCACCAGATCGCCGGCGGACAGACTGGTCGCTTCCTGAATAAAATTGTCGGCGCGGCGTTGCGCCCGGCGCGGCCGCACCAGCCGGTCGCCCAGAATATCCTGTTCGCTTATGATCGCGGCATCGTCGGTCTCGAAACCGGACTCGATGCCGAGCACGGCGAGCGCGACCGCGTGCTTGGGCACGGCCAGTGCCTGCGGCCACGATGCCACGTTATTCAGGTTATGCAGCTTGTGATCGGCGAGCACGTGGCTCATGCGATCGCGCGCGCCGTCGCTCCAGAGCGCGATGGCGACACGCTTGCCGGTCGCCTGCAGGGCCATCACGTGCTTGCTGAGCGCCTCGAACACATTGCTGTTCGGCTCGGCGCGTTCGGCCACGAAATTGTGCCCGGGCCGTGCTCCGATATCGATGACATCGGCCGCAGCCGGCACGTCGAATGGCGTCAGCCGCGCCAGCGCCGCGTCGCCAAGACGCTTCTTCCATTCGGCTTCGGTGACATAAAGGCGGGCCGGCGGCATCGGCTTATAGGCCGGCGTGACGCCGTCTTTCAGGGCCTCTTGCCGGGCGTCGTAATAATCGTTGATCTGGGTGAAGCGCTCATGGGCGGCGTCGTCTGCCAGCGCTTCCAGCGCCAAAGACGTGCCCGGCAGATAGTCGAACAAAGTTTCGAGCTTGTCGTGAAACAGCGGCAGCCAGTGTTCGATGCCGGGATAACGCCGGCCCTCGCTCACGGCCTCGTACAGCAGATCGTCCGGGGTCGCGGCACCGAACTGCGCGACGTAACCGGTACGGAATTTTCGAATGGTTTCGGTGATGAGCTGGAATTCGGCCACCGGCACCAGATCGAGCTGGCGCAGCGGCGTTTCACTGCGTTGCGTTTGCGGATCGAAGGTCTTGATGGTCTCGATTGAATCGCCGAAGAAATCGAAACGCACCGGCATGTCCATGCCGGGCGGAAAAAGATCGAGGATGCCGCCGCGCACCGCATACTCACCCGGTTCGCGCACGGTCGAGGCGCGTTGAAAGCCATTGAGTTCGAGCCAGGCCACCACGCCGTGCATGCCGAGTACATTGCCGGGCGCGACCGACAGCGCATGGGTCGCGGTGAACTCGCGCGCCGGAACGCGCTGCGAAATGGCGTTGACGGTCGTCAGCAGCACCGATGGCTTGTCGCGGCCCTTGACCCGCGCCAGCCGCGACAGCACCGTCATGCGTTGCGCGATGACGCCGGCATTGGGTGAGACGCGATCGTAAGGCTGGCAGTCCCAGGCCGGAAATTCCAGCGTCTGGATATCGGGACCGAAGAAGGACAGCGCGCGCGACAAAGTCGCCATGCGCTGACCGTCGCGGCAAATCACGGCCAATGAAATCGCCGGTGCGTCCGGCCGCGCGGCGATGGCGCGCGCAAGATCGGCCAGCACCAGACCTTCCGCACCATCAGCGACTTCCGAAAATGTCAGCGCCTTGCCGGCTTTGAGTTGGTCTGCGGGAGATTTCGCCATGGTCACTTCAGTGTCGATGCGTGAAAGGTGCGCAAGCGCTGGAACAGCGCGGTGTCGAGTTCGGGCGGCGGCGTTTCCGCGCCATTGACCCAGGCAAACATCTGCTGGTCGGGGATATCGAGCCAGTTCTCGACTTCATCGAGGTCGCTGTCGCGCAAACCCGCCAGCTCCGCATCGGCAAAGCCGCCCAGCACCAGATCCATCTCGCGGATGCCGCGATGCCAGAGCCGGAACTTGAGCCTGCGCCGGCGCGGATCCAGCCCCTCGCTTGAAATTGTCGTGCCGCTCAACCTTTTGCTCCAACGCCAAAAACCCGGACGGTGCCGGGAGCGGCAGTGTATAGAGCGCTTAGGCGTGGATGTCAGCGTCTGGCTGTGCACAGCCGCATTGCGCCGCCCGCGCCCGATGGCCAACATGGAGCCCATGCGTCCGCTCGCCCTCAATCCCCTGTTCGCCGCCCTCACCAGCCTGCCCGGCGTCGGACCGAAGCTGGCGCTGCTCTATGGCAAATTGCTTGGGCGCGAGGACCCGCGCGTCGTCGACCTGCTGCTGCATATGCCGTCCGGCACCATCGACCGACGTGCGCGCCCCAAGCTGCGCGACATTCAGGCCGGCCAAATCGTCACCGTCGCCGTCAATGTCGAGGAACACCGTGCGCCGCCGTCGAACCGTTCGCGCGCGCCCTATCGCGTGCTCGTCAGTGACGACACCGGCACGCTGACCCTGACCTTTTTCCACGCCCGCGCCGATTATCTGGAGAAGCTCTTGCCGGTCGGCCAGATGCGCTACGTCTCCGGCACCGCCGAAGTCTATGACGGCATGTTGCAGATGGTGCATCCCGATCGGATCGTCGATGAGAAAGGCTTCGCCGACCTGCCGCTGGTCGAACCGGTCTATCCGCTGACCGAAGGCCTGGCGCTCGGCAATGTCCGGCGCGCGATGGAGGGCGCGGTCGCCCGCCTGCCCGATCTGCCGGAATGGCAGGACGAAGCCTGGGCTTCACGCGAACAGTTTCCGCCCTTTGGCGATGCTTTACGCCAACTCCACCGCCCGGCCGAACCACACGACGTCAGCCCTGAGAGCCGGGCCTGGACGCGGCTGGCCTTCGACGAACTGCTCGCCGGCCAACTGGCGCTCGCGCTTCTGCGCGCGCATATGCGCCGCCAGGCCGGGCGCGGCTCATCGAGCGAAGGCCTCACCCGCGCCCGCATCATGCAGGCGCTGCCCTATTCGCTGACGCCATCGCAGCAACGCGCGGTCAACGATATCGTCAACGATCTGGCTCTGCCGCAACGTATGTTGCGCCTGCTGCAAGGCGACGTCGGCGCCGGCAAAACGGTGGTGGCATTGCTCGCCGCCGCCACCGTGATTGAGGCCGAACGTCAGGCCGCCGTGATGGCGCCGACCGAAATTCTGGCGCGCCAGCATTACGCCACCATTGCGCCGCTGGCCGAAGCCGCCGGCATCCGCGTCGCCATTCTCACCGGGCGCGAGAAGGGCGCCACGCGCGCCGACATTCTCAAGCGCCTCGCCATCGGCGAGATCGACCTTCTGATCGGCACCCACGCGCTGTTCCAGGATGACGTCGCCTTCCACGATCTCGCTCTGGCCATTGTCGACGAGCAGCACCGCTTCGGGGTGCATCAGCGCCTCGCGCTGACGCAAAAGGGCGAAGCGGTCGACGTACTGGTGCTGACCGCGACGCCGATCCCGCGCACTTTGGTGCTGACCTTCTTCGGCGACATGGATATTTCCGAACTGCGCGAGAAACCGGCCGGGCGCCATCCGATCGACACCCGCGCCATGCCGCTCGAGCGGGTAGCGGAAGTGGAAGACGCCATCGGCCGCGCCCTCGACGAGGGCAAACGCGCTTATTGGGTCTGCCCGCTGGTCGAGGATTCCGAAAAAATCGATCTCGCCGCCGCCGAAGCGCGCCACGCGGAGTTGCGCAAGCGCTTTGGCGCCAAAGTCGATTTAATCCACGGCCGCATGAAGGGCGCCGAGAAGGACGCCGCCATGGCGCGTTTCGCGGCCGGCCAAAGCCAGTTGCTGGTCGCCACCACGGTAATCGAGGTCGGCGTCGACGTACCGGAAGCCACCATCATGGTGATCGAACACGCCGAACGCTTCGGCCTCGCGCAACTCCATCAACTCCGCGGCCGCGTCGGCCGCGGCGCCGGCCGCTCGACGTGTTTGCTGCTCTATAAAGCTCCGCTCGGCGAAACCGCCAAGGCGCGGCTGGCCATCCTGCGCGAGACCGAGGACGGCTTCCGGATCGCAGAGGAAGACTTGAAATTGCGCGGCGAAGGCGACCTGCTTGGCACACGCCAGAGTGGCCTGCCCGGCTTCACGGTCGCGCGGGCGGAGGTGCACGGCAAATATTTGAGCGTCGCGCGAGACGATGCCGGGCTCATTCTCTCGCGCGATCCTGATTTGAAGACGCCGCGCGGCCAAGCCCTGCGGCATCTGCTCTATCTGTTCGGCAAGGACGAGGCGATCAAGCTGATCCGGGCAGGATAGCGTTACTCGGCGGCTTCGGACTTTTTCGTCGCCTGAATCGCCTTGGCGTTCAGTGCCATCTCCGCCAGCTTCTTCTGGGCATCGGCACCGGGCTGCACCATGCCGGCCGACATGATCAGAGTCATCGCGGTCTCGACACCGATGTCGAGTTCAATCAAATTTTTGCGCGGCACAAAGAAGAAAAAGCCGGTCGTCGGGTTGGGCGTACACGGCAGGAATACCGATACGTTATCGCTTTCGGGCAACCGTTCGGCGATGGATTCCGCCGGCGGCTGCGAGATGAATACCAGCGACCACATGTCGGGGGCCGGAAACTCCACCAGCGCCACCTTGCGGAAACTTGAACCAGTCTTCGAGAACAAGGTCTCAAATATCTGCTTCATGGTCTTGTAGACCGGCCGCACGATCGGCATGCGGTTGAGCAGGCCCTCGCCCAGTTCGACCAGCGAACGCCCGACCAGGTTGGCTGTGAGGAAACCCAGCAGTGTCAGTGCAATAATGGCGATCACCAGACCGGTGCCGGGGATCGGCCAGGGCAGATACGTTTCCGGCCGATACGTCGGCGGAATGAACGGCTGCACCAGATTATCGACCCAGGTGATGAACGACCAGGTGAGATAGGCCGTGATCAACACGGGCCCGGCCACGACTAGCCCGGTGAGGAAATAATTGCGGATGCGCCCAGCGAAGCTGGTGTGCGACGCCTGCGC
>Ga0105054_10010386_pt1 | contig 11854 bp, 8 predicted proteins | sample BON02_FD_78091 | JGI IMG/M metagenome (GOLD analysis project Ga0105054, IMG submission 78091) | Freshwater microbial communities from Lake Bonney liftoff mats and glacier meltwater in Antarctica - BON-02 (megahit assembly) | ecosystem: Environmental > Aquatic > Freshwater > Ice > Glacier... | reverse complement strand
CTTGTGTTTTCAAATACGGGAACAACCACGATCCAAGGCGACGGAACTAATCGCACGTTGAGCCTCGGAAGTGCCGGCATAACGATCAATGCGGGAGCGGGAGCTGTGAACTTGGGGCTCACGAATCCTAATGGTGTCGGTCTGGCTCTAACTGCGAATCAGACCTGGACTAACAATTCCTCCAATACTCTTACCAAGGGTAATAGAGTTGGTATATCTTTCGGTGTTTTCGCGCTCACGATCGGCGGAACAGGAAATACAACGTCGAATGTGGCGCTTAGCGGAGCGGGCGGCTCTGTCATCAAAACTGGCACTGGCACCTTATCGCTCACTGGTGGGAGCAGTAGTTATACCGGAACTACGACCGTATCCGGGGGATCGATGCTTATCAGCGGAGCTACCGATATCAACGGGACGAGCCGCCTGTCGGTAGCTTCTGGCGTGACGTTTACCAATAATTCCACGACTGCGGCATTCACTAAAAGCCTGACGCTTGCCGAGGGAGCTATTATCCGCGGAACGAACGGCTTCACACCCACCTCGATTTCGCTGACCGGCGATCTGAGCGGGGCATTGTTTACAACGTTTGCGCTTGGAACCACGTCTCTGACAAAGGCCGGGGCTTTTGATCTGACGCTTTCGAACATCAACGTCGGAACCTACAGCGTATTTTCCGGGAGTAGCATTGGCGGCACTTTCGGCACGCTCGTGGTCAACGGGACCGGTTTATCGGACATAGGATCGGGGAACTTTAGCGGGTCTGTCGGTGGCTTTGGTTATACGTTTACGAATGCGACCAATCAATTGTCTGTCATCCCGGAGCCGAGGGCCTGGGCTTTGATGGCAGTGGGACTATTCGCACTTATCGTAATGCGTCGGCGCAGGATAGCGCAGAGCTAGTCAAGAGCGGTGACTTGCTCCCCCCCATACACCATTTGTTGTGCAGGGGGCGGGCGCAGACTGAGCGCTTCATCGGAGATTACCAGGCGTCTCAGCGAGGAGTAGATCGAATCCGTTCTGCCGTCCGGATGCGCTTTGATGGTTCTCCGTTGCCCCGACTCGCGCGTAGGCACGGGTTGTCCATGCCCAATTGGCGTCGCCTTGCCGGTAAATGACCGATTTGCGGGGCGCGAGAAGCCCGACAGCTTGGGGGATATCCATGACACCGAGGATGCCGATGACGGCACAGCGGTCCTCAAACGAGCCGGGAAGATCCTCCAGTAAGACGCCGGCGATGGTTTCGTCCAAAACGGCCGCTAGCAGTGAAGCGACTGCAGTTTCACCCTTGCCGTGCAACATGATCTGGCTGCCAGAGTGCTCGGGCAGGGATCGGATGTAATGGATCGCACAGACGATGTCCTGAAGATACATCGTGACCGGGGTCGTGCCGAGCCAAGTCATGGCTTTCGCAATCATGCCGCCGAAATCAAACCCGCCCCCGGCAGGGAGCGACGGACTCTGGACGCCGGGGTAATTCCATCCGCTGAGACGGGGTTCGAAGAGAGCGGCAGCGGTGTCGCCCCGCTCCATCAGGCCGGCCGTGGCGTAACGCAGATCCTGAATTCCCTGTCCACCGGTGGCGGTCGAAAGAACAACCGTGCCGTTGAAGCGGGTCGGCTCCTCGAGGTGAAGAAAAACGTCGATTCCAGCGATGGTGCCGCGATGCCAAGAGGTCGTCGTTGCAGCGAGTTTCCAGTTGGCATCCGGTTCCAGCGTGCACGTGGGCTGTGGTGGCAAGAGTGCTTGCAGACGGTCGGCGGCATCGCAGCGAATCGCGGGCCAGTCGGATTCCGATTTCGGGAGGCGAATCGACCCTGGTGGGCGGGAAATCCGGGGTTGCAGCGCGAGGTAGTTTGGCTGTGGCGGAGTGCCTTCGAAGACGGATGTGATGGACTCGGCGACCTCGCGCTCGCCACGAGAGAGGATGGGATGAACTTGACCGGAGACGTGCTGATCGAACCATTGCTGGGTGGCCGCGTCGAAATCCGGGTGATCTCCGTGCGGGCAGTCCGCGATGACGACCTTCCAGCAATCTTCTGATCCATGGAGCTTCCAAATTTTTCGTGCTCGCTCGGCAATGGCAATGGATTCGTCGAGATGAAAGATCCGGTCGTGACGACCGAAGCCGAACAATGCCGCGCGTGGTGCGATTAGCGCCGCGATGTCGCTGGAATCGCGTTGGTGAACATTGAGCGGAAACATGCAATCGCAGTGTCCGGGAAGATGTCGATTCGTGATGGAATCACGAGGCGAGGTGATCCCGCAAAGGGTGGAGACCGCACGGATTCGATCATCGAGCGCTGCGACAAAGAAGCTCATTGCGCCGCCGCCGGATACTCCGGTCATCCCGATGCGGGCCGGGTCCACGAGCGGATCTGCTGCAAGCACGTCGAGCGCGCGGATATTATTAAAAGCCTCACCACCGCACGAAGCATAGCCGAGGGCGATACGGTGGTGGTGCCAATGCAGGTTAAAACCGTGGTGTTCGCCCGGGTTGTCGTTCTGTTCGAGGGAATCGAGGATCAGGCACACGTAGCCCCGCCGCGCCCAGAGGAGGGCATGCGCCTGAAAATGCCAAGACCCGGTCGCCGAGTGGCCGCAGGAATACAGCACGGCGGGGAAGTTGCCGCCGGGTGATGCGGTAGGATAGTATATCGTCGCCGCGCCCCAGCAGTCCGGCAGCAGTTCATAAGCGATCTTTCGAGCGCGAAACCCGTCGCCGGTGAAATCCCCAAATTCGCGCACCGTCGGCACGCTGCGGCTCGGCCAAGGGTCCAAGCCAAGGCTTCGGAGAAGTTCGCGGCGTCTGGAAGGCAGTTCGCTTTTCCATTTCTCCAGGCTGTCAATATCGGCCAGTGCTCGTTGCGCAAGTTGATCCGCTTGGGAGGAGAGAGATTTCCAGATTGTTTGACTCATAGATGGGTGAAGTGAATGATGGGGTGAAGACGAGACGCTGTCCCGCCCGGCATTTGCCAACTGCGAGCCGTAAGCTGATCTTTTTCCCGACTCTCATATTTAAATTTGTCACATGAATCAACCCGAGGCGATCGTGGGGTTGAAAGTCACGTTAAGCTAGATTTACAAAAAGCACTCGTTCCCATGCGGATCGCAACTGAAATCGGGGTGGTAATATTTTCTAACCACTGGAGATCTGCCTGCCGGGTTGGGATGGGTGCGGGGTTGGTCAGATTGCCTGTCCAGCGGAACGGCTTTGACTGGAGGCACGACAGCAGTTTAAATCCGCTTAATATGGATAAATGCTTCGCGGTGACGCATTTTGTGCTGGTCTGATTCGGGTTGTTGTCGGGAGCTTGGAATGTTTTTGCCTAAAAATCACGATCTCTCGCTTCCGAATTGGGGGCCGTACTCAAAGCGATATGCTGGGATTTCCCACGTTGCCGAGGCCGAACACGGGCTACGCTTCGACTTCAGTGTTTTCCCCGGTCTTTATCGTCGTCGGCTGGACGTTCCCAGTGCGACGTGGGAATCCGGCTGGCATCCATGGGAGTGTGCGCCGAATTTCGAGAGCGTTACCTTCCGGCACGAATTGATTTGGAAGGACCAACTTTATTTGGATGTGACTTACGTTCAATTGTTGAACGGGGATGGAGCATTGGTGCGGTGTGAATTCGTCAACGCGATGGACCGCCCGGTGCCAGTCTCGCTGCACGCGGTCGCCACGATGCAATTTCCCAGCGTTGATAATTTCACGCAACGTCCCATGCGCCGGATCGAGACGCAGGGTGACTGGTTAAACAAAGCCGTGCTCAAGCACCCGATTGATTACGAGGCAGTGGAGTTTGCGGTTCGCTTGCCCGGTGATGGTCTCGTCGCAGATGGTTTGTTGCGCGGAGAGATTCGGCGGCAAGATGTGCTGGACGGTAGCGCGCTCGGCGGGCGCTTTGGCGGGGATGCCGGCGACCGTGTGCGTTATCAATTTCGGCTGGAGCGAGGGCTGCGGCGGGCGGTGTTGGTCATCCGGTTGCAGGGCAGGGGATCGGTGAAAGTGCGGGGCTTCTGCGAAGCAACGCTCGGGTTTGACGATGTGGAGGCAGTGAATCACTCGCTGTCCGTAGGTGACCTTGCTGCGGGAATTCACGAACTGGAAATCGAGACGACGTCCTCCTGCGCCGGCCTGGAAGTCCACGCGCTTGCAATTCATTCAGCGGACGATGGAGAACTGAAATTTGAAGTAAAGGAATGGGATCCTGTGCCCGAGCGGATCTCCGTTGCATCTAATCGCCGCAGATCGCAGTCGGGGGCGGAACTCATTCTCAAATATCCGGATGCTCCGAGCCACTACGGGATCGCCTGGGATTATCCGAGTGTCGTTGTTCGGGAAATCCTGCATGATGAGCTGGACAGCTTCCTTCGCTACAAAACGCACGATCACGTGGAGGAGACGCTTCGGGGTAACGGATTGGGTCACTTTCTCAACGTGCACATGCGACCATTACCGCTTGCGCCGAAGAGCCGCTCTACCGTGTGGGGCGTAGTCTGCTCGGGGTCACTAGCGAGTGTGCGGCAAACGCTCGAAGAATTTTCCGGGGAAGGCGGAACCTATGCGGGGGACCGACGGGAATTTCTCCACGAATCGCGGCGGCCAAAGGTCTTCGCTTTCCAACCCAATCCTGGCGGTGCGGCCTTTACCTTCAGCCAGAACCGGATGGTGGCGACAACCCTGAGTAACGCGGTTTACCCGGTGTATACGCAGCGGCAGCAGATTCGTCATCGGCCTCCCGGGCGCTGGTGGAATAGCTTGTATACGTGGGATTCCGGGTTCATCGGGCTTGGCCTGCTGGAGATTTCGCCTCACCAGGCTAAAGAAAATCTCGACCAGTATCTGACGGAAGCAGGGAATCCGCACGCCGCTTTTATTCAGCACGGCAGCATGGTGCCAATGCAAATCCACCTCTATCATGAGATCTGGAATCGAACGAACGACCTGGTGGCGCTCGCCGCGCGGTATGCGTCGGTCCGTCAGTATTACCTCTTTTATGCAGGGATCGCGGCGGGTTCGACGACGTGCGATCTCGCCTCGAATCTGCTTCGACCCTGGGATTACTTTTACAACTCCGGAGGGTGGGATGACTATCCAGCTCAAAAGCATGTTCACGTGCAGGGGTTGGAGGCGACTGTGACGCCGGTCATCACGACCGCGCTGGCGATCCGGTGCGCGAAGACGCTGATTCTGGCTGCCGGTGCGGTGGGTCACGAGGCGGACATTGCCGGGTACGAGGCGGATATTGTGAGGTTCAGTCAGGCTCTGGAGCAGCATTGCTGGGACGCGGAGGCTGGGTGTTATTCCTACGTCGTACACGACGAGGCGGGGCAGCCGTCGCACTTGCTACGGGATGCGGGTGGCGCGAACTTGAATCTTGGACTTGACGGTCTGTTCCCGTTGGTGGCGGGAATTTGCGACGCGGACCGGGTTGATCAGTTGCTCGGATGGTTGTTTGACCCCTCGCGGCTGTGGAGCAAGATCGGTCTTTCGGCGGTGGACGCCAGCGCGCCGTATTACCGGGTGGATGGCTATTGGTCCGGCACCGTGTGGTTTCCGCACCAGTGGTTCTTCTGGAAAACGATGCTCGACCTCGGCAGGCCTGAACTCGCTCTCGCCATTGCGCAGCGTGCTTTGGAAACCTGGCGCGCCGAAGTGGACGAGACTTACAACTGCTTCGAGCACTTTTTGATCGAAACGGGGAGAGGTTGCGGGTGGCACCAGTTTTCCGGACTCTCGACGCCGGTGATGATTTTTTTCGCGGCCTGCTATTGTCCCGGCACCTTCACTGTGGGATTTGATGCGTGGGTAGTGACTTCCCATTTCGAGGAGTCGAACCGCACTTTCTCGGCGGAGGTGTCGGTGCCGGCCGGTTCTACTTCACGGCGGCGCTCGTTCTTGGTCTGCCTCGAAGCCGGGCCGAAATACGAGACGCAGTGCGACGGGCTGGACGCATCGGTGCAGGAACTGCTGCCAGGATTGATCGCGGTGACATTTTCCCCGCCAACGAATTTCGGCGTCGTGAGTTGTGCTGTTCGGGCACTTCCGGCTATAACGGACCTGTCGGATGCGTAAAGAAGTTGTGAAAAATGGAGATCACCTTGGGGTAAAGCGGGCGGATTTACCGACGCCTTGTCTGTTGCTGGATCGAGATCAGCTCGATTGCAATCTCCGCAACATGCAAAAGATCGTCGCAAGCCACGGGAAGCAGCTCCGGGCGCACGCGAAGACTCACAAGTGCTCGCGACTCGCCGCACGGCAGATTGCTTGCGGAGCGGTGGGCATCTGCGCGGCGAAGGCATCCGAAGCTCGTGGATTAATCGCCGCGGGAATCCGGGGCGTCCTGCTCACAAGCCCGGCGATCACTGCGTATGCGCAACAACTCGTCGTCGAATGTGCCGAGATCGATCCGGGGTTTGCGGTGACGCTCGATGACCTGGGCAATGCCGACGGTCTTGCTGCTAAATTTGCCTCAAGGAATCGTCGCCTGCGTTGTCTGCTCGATGTCGATGCGAACTTCGGGCGCACCGGAATTCCCTTGACCAATTTCCGCGCCTTCGCCGAGGCGGCGATTTGCATCCCGGGGCTGGAGATTGTCGGAGTGCAGGCCTACGCCGGGCATGTTCAGCATATCGCCGATTTTGCCGAACGGCGGGAGGTCAATCGCCGGGCTTCGGATGTCGGCGTGCGGGCTTTCGAAATTTTGAAAGAACTCGGTGTCAACCAGCCAATTTTTTCCGTCGGTGGAACCGGGAGCCACATGTTCGATGTCAACCGTCCCGAAGTAACCGAGATTCAGGCGGGCAGTTATGCTTTGATGGACGCGGAGTATCTAGCTATCTCGTCGGCAGAAAGTCGATTGTGCTTCGATGACTTTCCTCCAGCGCTCACGCTCTTGACCACGGTGGTCAGCGCGAATCAACCGGCGTTCGTCACGGTGGATGCCGGACTGAAGGCCTTGTATCGCGACGGAGCGACGCCGATAGTCGTGGAGCCGGGGCTGCAATACGATTGGTTTGGAGATGAATTCGGGAAAATCTCAGGTGACCCTGCCAGCCTGCCGCGGTTGGGTGAACAGCTCTCATTGGTCGTCTCGCATTGCGACCCGACGGTGAATTTATTTGATCAATTTTTCGTTATCGAAGACGGGGTAGTCGTGGACGTTTGGCCAATCGATTTGCGGGGGTGCAGCCAGTGAGTGGGGAGCGGTTGTTAGAGGAGGATGCACGGTATGAGCAGCTGAAGCCATTCGGTTTCAGCAATGCGTTGCTGGCATTCTTCGACGAAACAGCCCGCAGAATCGTTTTGGATGAGAGTTCACGGAGGGCCTTCCTCGATGAATGCCAGCAGTATCTGTCCGGTCAAATGCGCGAAAGCGAACGGGCTTCCGATCTGGGATGGTGTGCGTTGCTGGTGGCGGCAGGGTTGCCGGTGATGATGGAGGATCACCGGCGACGGGGAGTGCCGCCAGCAGTAACGCAAGCGACAGCGAAGGATTTGCAACGATGGGTCGAGGAAATCCAAGAGGACCGAAGTCCGCGGGCAACATTGCCGTTGAGCTGGTTCTCTAATCACGTTCTGCGAGGGCTCCTGCAAATCGGACGCCTCCAATTTCTGCCGCGGCCCTTGGCGGGAGACTTTTTTATTTACGCGGGGCGTGCAGGCGATGTCATCGCATTGGCGCGCGGCGGAATCTTGTGCCGGGCGGACGGGTTGCCGGGGGACGAGGTTGATGGTTTTACCACGGTGCTCACGCAGTCGGAATCCGCCGTCGTGGGGAATCCCGTCGATCCGATGACCGGTCGGTTTCGGAGTGAGCCTGAGTCGCTCGACGCCCGGGAGTGGCAATTGGTCTTGGGTGAGGGAAGTCGGGTTCTCGAAGTGCATGTGCCCAGCGGCGAGAAGCTATCCCGCGCGGTTTGCGTGGAATCATTACTTGATGCGGCGGCGGTTTTTCCGCGATGTTTTCCTGAGTTCGATTGGCAGGCGTATTGGTGTGACTCGTGGTTGCTGGATCGCGAGTTGTTGTCTTGCCTCCCGGGGTCTTCGGGAATTGCGCAGTTTGCTGGTCTCTTTCATCCCTTGCCATCGCTGTTGACGAACTGCGATCAAATGGTCGAACGAGTTTTCAAGAATTCACCCGACTGGAGGACCTGCCCACCGGCGACCTCGCTGCAGCGAGCCATTCAGGCGCGCGCGCGGGATGGCGCGATCTTCCGCACAACGTCCGGGTTTATCCTTCGCGATTCCATTCCAACCGCTCCAGCGACCGTTACACAAAATTTATGAAAATACACCGAATCGGGGTCCTTGGCCCCCATCGCCGGGGGATGATTTCCCTGCTCGCTCATCAACCAGAAAATGGCTTTGAGGTGACCGCGATCTGCGGCGCCAGCAACGAGGGGCTTGAGCGGTACACCGAAAAATGCGGGTCTGATGTTCGTTACGCGACGGACTATCGGGAGATTACGGATTCGCCTGACATCGACATCGTTTTTGTCTGCACGCCGGATTTCCTGCATTTTGAGCACGCAAAGGCAGCGCTGGAGGCCGGTAAATTCGTCTTTCTTGAGAAGCCGATGGCGATCAACGTGCCAGACTGCGATCAGCTTCTGGAGCTGGCCGGGAAACACGGTGGCAAACTTTACGTGGGGCATAATATGCGGTTTTTCCCGGTGATGCGGAAGATGCGCGAACTCATCGAGGACGGGCGCATCGGCGAGGTCGAGGCAATTTGGTGTCGGCACTTTGTCGGCGATGGCGGTGATTACTATTTTAAAAACTACAACTCCGAGCGCGAATACACGACAAGCCTGCTACTGCAAAAAGGCGCGCATGATATCGATATCATCCATTGGCTGGGCGGGGCTTACACGAAGCGGGTGACCGGCATGGGCAAGCTGAGTGTTTACAACCGGGTGACGGACCGGCAGGAATTGGATGGCTACGGAGATCGAGGAGAGCGGAACGTCTCGAATTGGCCGCCCCTAACGCAGACAGGGCTAAGCAAGAAAATCGACGTCGAAGATCACAACATGATCCTCATGCAGCTTGAGAACGGCGTGCAGGCATCCTATATGGAGTGTTTTTACACCCCCGATTATCACCGGAATTACACGGTGATCGGAACTGAAGGGCGTATCGAAAACTACGGTGATCACTCGGTGGACCCGAATTGGGCGAGCATTCACCTCTGGAATCGGCGCACCACCTACACCGAACTCGGGCACGAGGTATTCCGCATTCCTCCGACCCAAGGCTCGCACGGCGGGGCGGACCCGCTCATGATCGAGGACTTCCTGCAGTTCGTCAAAACGGGCAAAACCAACAGTGCACCGCCGCTCGCAGCGAGGATGGCGGTAGCCGTCGGCTGCGGCGGGGCGGAGTCGATGCGGAGCGGATCGATGCCGACGGACATCGCGTAGCGACCTTTAATTACTATGCAAAACCCTATTACGGCATTGGCCTTTACTGATCTGGAACCCCTGATAGTTGGCGCGGTCAGCCTTGAGGCCACGGACCGGGGTCTGGCGATGCTGCACGGCTTTGAAGATTTCCCGAAATCCGAAGCATGGATTCACGCCAACAGAAAGGCCGTGCTCCTTGCGCGACCTGCTTCTCCCCGCACCGCCCCCGGTCTCAGCACAACCCGGCGAATCACCGCTCTTCATGAGGCGGAGACCGAGTTTAGTGTTCTCCAATCGCAACGCCTGAATCCCCGCATCGTCGACTCTTCGCTCTGAGGTTGCCGCACCACCCTAATCCATGAATTTCGAGAATCTTACCTTCGATGGGGTGCCCTCAGCCAGTCGCTTGTCCACCCAAGCGGGCTGGAATCAAACCCCGGAGGACTGGCGACGCCTGATTCGTCTGGCTCCCGATGGGGTCAAAGTCTGGGTCGCGGATGATGAGATTCGCGCCAGCTATTCGATTTTCGCAATGGGCCTGCGTGTGGCGTGGATCGGAATGGTTCTGGTGGATCAGGATTTTCGTGGGCGGGGATTGGGAAAAACTCTTTTTACTCGCGCTATGGAGGATGCCCGGAACAGTTGTTATAAGGTTCTTGGTCTCGACGCCACAGAATTGGGGGAGCCAATTTATGCGAAATTCGGATTTCAACCGTTGGTTTCTCTGGCTCGTTGGCAGGGGATCCTCTCTTTCGGAATAACGGCGACGTCCTCGACTCGCCTCGTGTCCGGATTCACTCCGGCGATTGCTGATCTGGATGCCCGCCTCCTGGGGGAAGACCGCTCGGCGCTCTTGGCCGATCTGGCCAAATATGGCGGGACATTTTTTTGTATCGAGCAAGCCGGGGAAGTCGTGGGCTACGGGGTGTTGCGACCCGGTCGTTCGGCCTTGCATATTGGTCCGGTGGTTGCGACCACTCTGGATGGGTTTCGGGAAATTCTCGCTGGTATCGCCTGTGCGTTTCCGGGCCGGGAGGTGGTGTGCGATGCCTTGGACGACAGGGCCGCACCAGTGCTTTCCGCCGCAGGCTTGACCCCGCAGCGCTCGTTGAAGCGAATGACCCATCCGCGACAGGACCGTTGTCTCTGCGGGGAGGGGATTTGGTGTGCAGCGGGATTTGAATGGGGTTGAAGCGCGACCAATACCGATAGGGAAAATCCAGTGCCATTGACTATGGCTGTCCTCGTGCGCTACAAGCAGGCGATGAGCAACACGATTTGGGCGGGTCTCGCTGCCGACACGGAACGCATGGCCGCCGAAGCCTTCTCCGAAATCCACACCCTCGAAGATTGGGAAAAATACCGTCCACGACGGCGCGAGGAATTTCTTCGCACTGTTGGCCTCGCCACGCTGCCGGAACGCTGCGATCTCCGTCTGACCGACTATGGCGAATTGCGCGGAGACGGATTCCGAGCCCGCAAGATCGCCTTTCAGATCCTGCCGGATTGCTGGGCCTCAGCCTGCATTTTTTATCCTGACCCCTTGCCGCCGGAAGCCGCACCCGGCGTGCTTTACCTTTGTGGACATGCCGCCAATGGGCTCCATCATTACCAGGCCCTCCCCATCATGTGGGCGCGCAGGGGCTATGTCTGCCTGATCGTGGAAACAATCGAACAAAGTGACAACCCTGGCGAGCATCATGGCTTCAACCTCGCCTGGCATCCCACCTGGATTTCGCTCGGCTACACCTCGGCTGGCGGCGAGTTGTGGAATTCCATCCGCGCCCTCGACGTGCTCGCGGTGGACCCGCATGTGGATGCCGGTCGTCTCGCCGCCACTGGCGTATCGGGCGGCGGGTCACTCAGTTTTTTCCTCGCCATCGCCGATGAACGAGTCAAAGCCGTCTCGACTCTCTGTGGGATCAGTTCCCCGGTCGATGCCATTGCCAACCGGCATTTGTTCGGGCATTGCGATTGCTTTTATCCGCACAATGTTTTCGGACGGGACATCAGCGAATACGCTGCCTTGATCGCCCCACGCGCAGCACTGTTTTGCTTTGCCGATCACGATCCGCTCTTTCATCCGGTCGAGACCAAGGCCCTGGTGGACCGGATGCGCCGGATTTATGAGTTATACGGCCAAAAAGATCACTGCGAATTGGTCACCTGTCCCGGTCCGCACGGAAACCATCCAGAGTTCGACCAAGCCACCAGTGCGTGGTTTGACCGGCATGTGGCGGGGAGCGCGCACCCGGATTTCGCTGTCCGCGAGAAGGAATTCACGGAACAGGAACTCAGTGTTTTTAACGGTTTTAGCCCGGTCCCCAACCATCTTCACCTTTTGCCTCATCTTCTCACTCCTCGGGGCGGACTCGCATTGCCGCAACAGCCGGACGAGTGGCCCCGCCTCCGCCAAGAAATCGTCGCCCGTTTAAAAAAAGAGATT
>Ga0105054_10010385_pt1 | contig 11854 bp, 13 predicted proteins | sample BON02_FD_78091 | JGI IMG/M metagenome (GOLD analysis project Ga0105054, IMG submission 78091) | Freshwater microbial communities from Lake Bonney liftoff mats and glacier meltwater in Antarctica - BON-02 (megahit assembly) | ecosystem: Environmental > Aquatic > Freshwater > Ice > Glacier... | reverse complement strand
TGAATCAGTAGTGAATCAGTAGTGAATCAGTAGTGAATCAGTAGGACAGTGAGACAGTACAAACACTGTTCTACTGTCCTACTGATTCACTGTCTTACTTACGCCCAAGTGTACTAGCCTTCCAACGTACTGGTATCGCCAATCGGCTGGCCCATAATCTGGGCCTTGAGCAGGCGACGCATAATCTTGCCACTGCGGGTCTTGGGCAGGGTAGGCACAAACTCGATCGCAGCAGGCATCGCAATGGGCCCAACTTCTTTACGCACATGCTCGCGCAGCTCTTTGGCCAAGGCATCGCTACCGCTGATGCCTTTGTTCAAAATGCAGAAGGCGTGGATCACATGGCCTTTGAGGTCATCGGGGATGCCAACACAAGCCGCTTCGGCCACGAGCGGATGGCTGACCAACGCGCTCTCGACTTCCGCCGTGCCTAGGCGATAGCCGGAGACCTTGATTACATCGTCCATGCGCCCGATGATCCAGAAGTAGCCATCGTCATCACGGCGGGCGCTGTCACCGCTGAAATACCAACCTTGTGTGGCAAATTCGGACCAGTAGGTCTGTTTGTAGCGATCCGGGTCACCCCAAATCGTGCGCGCCATGCCCGGCCACGGGTGTTGGATGACCAGATAGCCATCCTCATGCGGCGCCGAGCGCGAGCCGTCTTCGCGCACTACATCAATTTGCACGCCGGCAAAGGGCAACGTACCACTGCCGGGCTTGAGCGGCACCACCGGTGTGGGCGTGATCATAAAGCCGCCAGTTTCCGTCTGCCACCAGGTGTCCATGATCGGGCAGTTCTCTTTGCCAATATGTTTAAAATACCAGCGCCACGCTTCCGGGTTGATCGGCTCGCCCACCGAACCAAGCAGGCGCAGTGAGGGCATCGGGTGTTGATCCGGCCACTGCTCACCCTGGCTCATAAAGCTGCGAATGGCGGTGGGTGCGGTGTAAAGAATCGTCACGCCGTAGCGCTCGACAATCTGCCACCAGCGATCGGGAGCGGGATGCCCTGGTCCACCTTCGTAGATAACACTGGTGGCGCCCAAGATCAAAGGTGCGTAGACGATGTAGCTGTGGCCGGTGATCCAACCCGGGTCGGCGGCGCACCACCAGATATCATCATCTTTGATATCAAAGACGTACTTAAGCGTAGTGGCAATCTGTACTTGATAGCCACCACAGGTATGCAGCAGTCCCTTGGGTTTACCGGTGGTGCCAGAGGTGTAGAGAATGAACATGGGGTCTTCGGCATCCATCACTTCGGTGGCGCACTCGGTGCTGGCGTCGGCCATCAAGTCGTGCCACCAACGATCGCGGCCCTCTTCCCAGTGGATCGTTTGTTGGGTGCGTTGGTAGACAACTACATGTTGCACCACCGATTGGCGCAGCAGCGCTTCATCACAGATGTCCTTCAAATTCACGGTCTTGCCACGCAGCCAGGCACCGTCACAGGTGACCAACACCCTGCTGTTGGCGTCTTGAATGCGGTCGGCCAAGGCTTGCTCGCTAAAGCCGCCATAGACCACACTGTGAATGGCGCCCAGCTTGACAACGGCCAGCATGGCAATTGGCAATTCGGGCACGCGCCCCATATAGATCGTGACGGTGTCACCCTTTTTGACGCCCAGCCCTTTGAGCACATTAGCGAAGCGATTCACTTCCGCCCAGACATCTTGGTAGGTGTAACGGCGCACTTCACCGTCTTCCGCTTCCCAGATCCAGGCTAGTTTGTCTTTGCGCTCGGTCTGGACATGACGGTCCAGAGCATTGTGGACCACGTTAGTCTTGCCGTCCACAAACCATTTAAAGAAGGGCGCATTACTCTTGTCCAGCACTTCGGTGTAGGGTGTATACCACTCGATCATGTCCTGGGCGCGCGCCGCCCAAAAGGCGACCGGATCAGCGATAGCTTGCTCGCGGATTGCCAAATAGTCGGGTACATTGGCGTTGGCCACGACAGCAGCCGAAGGTTGATAAAGCTCACTTTTCGTGGCCGCAGCAGCGTCTACAGTGTCAGTCATAGGTCATTTCTCCTCTATCCTTTAGAATTTTGGCTCATCTGTGAAAAGTGTACAAACCGAGATTTTGTGTTGGCGAAATCTTGTGTTTGCATACTTTCGGCTGATGAGCAAGAATTCTAGGTTAATCTGCACCAACAGAGTCAGTTGGGAAGCGCTTAGATTGATAATGCTAAAGTTTACTTGTTTCTGGGGCAGAGGTCAAGCGCACCGGTTCAACAGGGCTGCCAAATTTTTGCACATTAAAGGATGATCAACAGTTTGCCCGCGCCCTAGCCTGGCCGGCGCTCGACTTCAGCGAACGACTGCACACCCTTGCCAATCTAGAATTCTTTCCGCGCTAAAACAGTTCTTAGGCGCGCAAATACCTCCAGCAGCGCTAGTTGCACTACGGGAGGTTAGCCCACGCGGTGGACGAACAATCCATTGCGTAGAGACATAAACTGTCTATACCATTGCTTTGGAAAGCCGGCTAAAAGACCTTCAAAACTACGTTGGCCTTACTCCACAACTCTTCTAGATTGTAGTATTGGCGTGCGTCTTCGGTAAAGAGATGAACGATGACATCACCATAATCTAACAGCACCCAACCACCGCTATTCTTCCCCACCCCATCCATGCTCAATGGGCGGATATTCTGCTCAATGCGCAGCTTTTGGAAGAGATCATCTTCGATGGCCTTGCCCTGGCGCTCGGTATCGATCGTAGCGATGATGAAATAATCGGCAATCGAGGTGAGTGACTTGACATCTAAGAGCACGATATCGGCGGCCTGCTTATCTTCGACGATATCAATAATCTGACGGGCCAAGGCGTTACTATCCAGAGAAATCCCCTCGCTAATCATTAATTGTGAATCGTTACTTATCAATTGTTAACGCGTGTGCGCTCCATAAAATGAACTGATTGCAATCAGCCAATGATTGCTGCTAAACAAAACGTATCTGCTTGATCTATTTTAGCACAAAAGTGCGGATAGCTCAAGCATGAGTTTGCGATCTAAACATGATATAATCCAGGGTATGGACCATTCACTCGATTCTACCCAGCCCACTTCGCATTCAACGCAGACGGACCCTCTTGCACCCGCGCCCAAGTCAACGACGACAGCAGCCTTAGATGGCCGCGGCGTGGCCCGCGCCGCCCTGATCGTCATGTTCTTTTTTGTCCTGAGCCGGGCAACGGGGCTGGCCCGCGAGATCATTATCGGCGCGCAATTTGGCACTAGTTCGGCGCTCGATGCCTATCTGGCGGCATTCCGTGTGCCGGATCTGCTCTTTCAACTGGTGGCCGGGGGGGCATTGGGCAGTGCCTTTATTCCCACCTTCGCCGCCGCCTGGAATCAAGCCCAACCCACAGCCGCCTGGCTCTTATTCAGCCGCGTGCTGAATTTGGTGACGCTTGTGTTGATCGGTATGGCGGGGCTGGCGGCGCTTTTTGCCTTACCATTGGTGCAGGGGGTGATTGCACCGGGCTTTAGCTTGGAACAACAGCTGCTGACGGCCAACCTGATGCGCTGGATGTTATTGAGCACGATTGTTTTTGGCGCCAGCGGTTTGATGATGGGCGCGCTGAATGCCGCGCAATACTTTGTCCTGCCCGCCGCTGCGCCCGTCTTTTACAACCTGGCGATCATCGCTGGCGCCTGGCTATTGGCGCCACGTTTTGGTATCTACGGGTTGGTGATGGGGGTGGTCGCCGGCGCACTCGCCCATCTGTTTGTACAACTGCCTGGGTTATGGCAATTGCGGGCGCGCTACACGCCAACCTTCGCTGTCGCCGATCCAGGTGTACGCGAGGTGATGCGACTGATGGGGCCGCGTGTGTTGGGTCTCTTCTTTGTGCAAATGCATTTTTTGATCAACACGATCCTGGCCAGCGGTCTGGCGGCGGGTAGTTTGAGCGCACTTAACTATGCCTGGTTATTGATGTTATTGCCACAGGGCATCTTTGCGCAGTCGATTGCCACCGCTATCTTTCCTACCTTTGCCGCCCAGGTTGCTACCGGTCAACGCCAGGCGATGCAACGCGCCTTTGGCCAAACGTTGTGCATGGTGCTTTTCTTGACGATCCCTGCTGCCGTGGGTCTTTATGTGCTGCGCGCACCGCTGGTAGAAGCGCTTTTGCAGCGGCGGGCCTTTGGCGCCGATAGTACGCAAATGGTGGCCTATGCGCTGCAATTCTACGCACTGGGCTTAGTAGCGCATGCCGTGGTCGAAATTGCGGTGCGCGCCTTTTACGCCATGCACAATACGTTGACCCCGGTCGCGGTTGGTGTCGCGGCTATGCTGCTCAATATTGGGCTAAGTCTGTGGTGGATCGGTCGCTGGGGTTATGGCGGGCTGGCGTTGGCCAACAGCGTGGCGACGGGGATCGAAATGTGCGTTTTGCTCTGGTTTTTGCGCAAGCAGATGGGCGGGCTGGATGGCTTGACCTTGCTGGGCTCGGTTGCGCGCAATGGCGTGGCGGCGGCGTTGATGGGTTTGCTGCTGGCGGCTTGGCTGTGGTGGCATGGTCAACCGTTTTTCTTCCGTTTACCGGGTCTCTCCAGTGCCTGGATAGCCACGTTGGGTGGGCTGGGCATCGCCGCCCTCGGCTATGCCCTAGCCGGCATTCTACTCAGAAGTCCAGAGTTGCGGCCAGCCCTGGCGATTTTATGGCGGCGGCGGTAAGCGATAGTCGGCAGTCGCCCTGTATTCTATTTTGGTTAGGCTGACGTTTGTGTTTATAATGACTTTACATGTACGTTCTAAGTCAAAAGGAGACATCTTATGCTTTATAGTGCAATGCCCACCCTACCTGTGAGTGATCTACGCAACAAACAGGCCGAAATTGTCGAACAACTGAATGAGACACCTGTACTCTTGACCCGTGGCGGTCATGGCGCCGGCGTTTTAGTTCATCCAGATAAATGGAATCAGATGGTGCGCGAGATAGCCCGGTTGCAGCGGCTCGTGAAGTACGATTATATTCTAGCTGAGATGAAGGCTGGCAACTTTAGCGAGACGCTCTAATGCGGATGCACTATAGCCAGCAAGTTACGATGTTTGTACGTTCTCTGGGCGAGGATGGTGCAGCGTTACGCCGCGCCCTTGAATCTTTGAAAACAAGACCGGCACCGGAGGGGGCCAGGCCACTGCCTGAGCGCGCTGGTGGTTATGAATGGCTGATAGAAGGTTATTGGGTGATGTATGAGGTAGACCGATCTAACCCAAGTGAGACAGTATTACGGGTAGTGATGGTTGAGGCGAGCTAAAAGAATAAGGTATGGATAACCAACTCGATGCCGGCGGGGGTAGCCATTCAGAAAGTATGTATTAATCACTTGTATTCTCGTAAAAATTGCGTTCCACATAACAGATTTTTCGCCTTACCCCATCTAACATGAATCTAATTCTTCTCTAATAATATTCGTATACAACCATGATACAATCTATACGTATTGATTTTAAACAAATAGCTGGTATTGCCTGGCAATGATGCACTGGTATAGCCGGAAATTTATAATTTAGGAGAATAGCCGAATGTTCTTTGACCCACTCTATCTTATTTTTGCGTTACCAGCCCTGGCGCTGGGTCTCTATGCGCAGATGAAGGTGCGCTCGTCTTTTGAAACATATTCGAAAGTGCGGTCGGCGCGCGGCACCACCGGTGCGCAGGCGGCCCGTTGGATTTTGGACGAAAATGGGTTGCGCCATGTCACGGTGGAGCGGGTACAGGGGTTTCTTTCCGACCACTATGATCCACGCAGCAAGACGTTGCGGCTGAGCCCGGCGGTTTATGATACGCCCAGCTTGGCGGCGATCGGTGTCGCGGCGCACGAATCTGGCCATGCGTTGCAAGATCAGGAAAAATATGCCCCGCTTGCCTTACGTTCGGCCATGGTGCCGGCCGTGCAGATTGGCAGCTGGCTGGGACCGATTATTTTTATGATTGGTTTCTTTATGTCGCTGCAACCGATTGCCTGGGTCGGCATTGTGCTCTTTGGCGCCACGGCCCTTTTTGCGGTGGTGACATTGCCGGTGGAGTTCGACGCCAGCAAGCGTGCCAAACAGCTCTTGGTCAGCGAAGGCATTTTAAGTGCGCAAGAGCTGCAAGGCGTGAATAAAGTGTTGGATGCCGCCGCGCTAACCTATGTCGCTGCAGCCTTGCAAGCGATCATGACGTTGCTCTATTACGTCTTCCTGCTCAACCGCCGCCGCGACTAATTGTGACCAACGACAAACGACCAATGACGACGCATTATGCACCATCGTCTGCTATAGTTACTTAAGGAGTCTAAGTAATGTTTACACGTGAACCCATTTTTATTCGCTTCCAACGTTATGGCCAGCGCTTTTCGACAGGCACCTGGTGGATGGTGATGGCGCCAGGGTTGGTGTTAACCCTCTTTGCGCTGGCGATTTTAATCTGGCCGGAGTTGCTGGCTTATATGGTCGCCAGTGTATTGCTCTTCGCCGGTATCTCGCTATCAGTGTGGGGTTGGTCGATGCGCCAGGCGGAACGTCGCCAAAACCGCAGCACGACTGTGCGCTATGATGTTTTTTGACGAATCCCAATCTGCTTGGGGTGCGTTGAACGTATGATCATTGTTGTATATGATTGATTTTTAGCGTACTATGTTTTACCAACTATACTTCACCAATATAGCAGTATGCTAACCATAGTGTGGCAATGAGGACACAAGCTGGGTATAGGGAATCCTATAGCCAGCTTGTTTTTTTATCACACTGGCGAGGGAAATGCGCAATGAGTTTGCGGACACCCGTTTTGATTGGCACTCCCTCTACGTTTGTGCTAAAATCCACAAGTCATATGCTAGCCGCGGTCCGATACCCCCGCACTGGCGACCAATCCACATATGAAGGTAGCTAAAGAGTAAGCAACATGAGTTATCATGATTTGGTAGACGAAATTCACGCCGATAAGGCGAGCATACCGGATATCGTGATCGGCCGTTTGCCGGTCTATTTGCGCACCTTGAAGCTATTACAAGATCAAGGCCATGCGGTCACATCGAGCCAAGAACTGGGCGATCTATTAGGGATTAGTTCCGCCCAAATTCGCAAAGATTTGAGCCACTTTGGTGAGTTTGGCAAACAGGGAACTGGATACGACATTGGTTACCTGTGCGGAAAGCTCCAGGAAATTTTGAAGGTAGATTGTATCTGGCCGGTCATTTTGGTGGGCGCAGGCTACCTAGGCCATGCCTTAGCCAGTTACAATGGATTCGAGAATCGTGGCTTTCGTATTGTCGGCGTCGTCGACAGTGATGTGAGCAAGGTTGGCGAACGCTTGGGCCAGTTGACCGTGGAACCCACCAGCACAGTCCATGAAACGGTAAAAAAGTATAACTGTCAGATTGCGATTATTGCTGTGCCTGCCCAAAGCGCGCAAGAGGTCGCCAACATCTTGATTGACGCTGGCATCCAAAGTATTCTTTGTTATGCCCCGATCACGTTAACCGCGCCCAAACATATCCGCGTCGGGTATATCGACCCGGTGATCCACTTTCAGCACATGACATTTTACCTAGAGAAGGGCTGCTTAGAGGAGTAGCCTTTGCTACGGCAGCATAAAGAGGTAAGCTGCGTTTTACGTGAGGGGTTTTTTGCGCGCCATGCCTTGGCTGCGTGGATAGATGTCCGGTGTAGGCCGGACTTTTTTGATCAACAGAAGAAAGCGTTTCTCTTCTAAAAAGGGTACTTGCACAGGCGCCAGTCGCACCGTCTCGCCGCCTAACAATTCAATTGCCTTGCGCGCCTCCATAAATTCCTGTGGTGCGCTAGCGCCCTTGTAGATCATTGCCCAGCCGTCTTGCTGCACCAACGGCAACAGGTATTCGACCAGAATATTTAAAGGTGCGACGGCGCGCCCAGTTACCAATTCAAATTTTTCTCGATAGGGGCTTTGCTGGCCTAGTTCTTCGGCGCGCCCCTGCACCAGCGTCACCTCCGTCAAGCCAAGTTTCTTGACCAGCTGATCGAGGAAGAGAATCTTTTTGCCGGTGCCATCCATCAACGTCCAATCGGTCTGTGGCATGGCGATTTTGAGCGGCACCCCTGGAAAGCCGGCCCCGGTTCCTACATCCAAGCAATGCAGCGACTGCGTGATCGGCAGCGGCTGCCTCAACTCCTCGGCCAAAATGGACACCCCCACCAACGAATCTAGAAAATGCTTGGTCTGCACTTCGGCATAGGCCGTAATCGCGGTTAGGTTGAATTTCTGATTCCACTCGACCAATTCCTGATAAAAAAGCTGGAACTGGGCTAACTGGGCTGGCGTCAATTCCAGCCCCAGTGTTTGGCAGCCTTGTTGCAAAAGCTTCAAGCCCTGGGCCGGATCGGCGGCAGACGGTACGTGTGCGGCATCGTTAGAGAAAGTGTCCATAGCTCCATATTGTAGCATGCCCCCTCCTGTTTATGTAGTTTTGATCAGAACGAATTGCGAACAGGCACGCGCACCATCGTGTCGGCAATCCATGCTTCGGGTTTGCAAGGCCATTACAAAGCAATCAAGCTTCACGAAAGAGGCGAAGCAACACGAGTTTAGCTTGCTGCGCTTTTCTTCGTGGATCAAATTTTTTTAGCTCATCCGCTGAAAGTGTGCAAACACGTTGTTTTGACAAGGCCAAACACCGGTTTGCACACTTTGCACAGAGCAGCCATTATGTTTTACAGTCTCGCCATATTCATAACAGTCGGGGATGTTGTGTAATCCTCATCCCTTGTCACCTGTAAAACAGATTGACAGAGTAAGCCATTCCACATATAATCAGTTTTGTAATTGTTATCAGATAAATCATAAAAATTAACGCTTGCATTTTATGCAGCAGGGCAATGTCTGGAAGCCGCATTGCACGAAAATAGTTGGTTTCCTAAGAAGAAGTGATATGCAGACATTTTGCGGAATAACCACCGATGGCATGCTGGATTATTTAGCCGCCGTTTTTAAGCTCGTCCAAGCTAATGGCCGAGTGACCACTAGCGCCCTATCCGAACGGATGCACGTTTCGCCGGCGGCGGCGAGCAGTATGTTAAAGCGGCTGGAAGAGTCGAATTTTATCGACCGCTCGGCCGCCGATGGGATTAGATTGACGGAACAAGGGCGCTTGGCGGCCCTGCAATTGATTCGTCGCCATCGCTTGCTAGAAGTTTTTCTGCTGCAAGTGATGGAATTTACCTGGGACCAGGTGGATGTCGAAGCGCATCGTCTGCAACATGCCATTAGCGCCTCTTTTGAGGATCGCATGGATCGGCTCTGCAACTATCCCACCCACTGTCCACACGGTGACCCAATTCCGCGCAAAGATGGCAGTCTGCCGGAAGAGCAACTGGTTTCGTTGCGAGAATTACAGCCTGGGCAGTATGGCGTTTTGCGCCGTGTTGCCACCAGCGACGCGCGCATCTTGCGTTATCTAAGCCAACTGCGGTTGGTGCCCGGCCATACGATCAAATTAATCGACATGGCGCCCTTCAATGGCCCCGTAACGCTCGAAGTGCGCAACGATGATCCAGATTCCGCGCTTACGCAGATCCTGGGCAACGAATTAGCCGAGAAGCTCTATTTGTACCTGCCGTAGTCGTTTTGCGATCAGAAGTAGCGCGTGGGCATAGCGTCAATTGTTTGCCCTGCCCTATCAAATTTGCCCTGCCTTATCAAAGAGGAGATGCGAATGAGTTTAGGCTCATCCCCCACTGGCGCCGTACAGCGGTATAGTGCCGCCGGTGGTGTTGTGATTGATGAGGGGAAAATGCTCCTGCTCGACCGCCCGCTACGCCAAGAAGTGCGCTTGCCCAAAGGCCACATCGATCCAGGGGAGACACCCGATGTGACAGCCTTGCGCGAGACGGCGGAAGAGAGTGGTTATCATGAACTCGCCATCGTTGCTGATCTGGGCAGCCAGGTGGTCGAATTCGATCACAAAGGCGAGCACTTCATCCGCACCGAATATTACTTTCTGATGCATCTACTCAGCCATCAGCAGCAGATGCGCCCCGCCCAAGATGCCGAACAGTTTCGCGTGTTATGGACGCCGATCGATCAGGCGGTCGATCGGCTAACCTATAGCGCAGAAAAAGCCGTCGCCCGCAAAGCTATCCAAACGCAAGCAGAATAAAGTAAAGGCACATCTGTGCAAAGCAGTGTTTTGCTCTTACGCCCAATAATTGGTTTACACCGTTTAGGCTGATGGGCGTAAAGTAAACTGACTGCAACCAGACAAACAAAAAAGGGTGAGATCGCTCTACACCCTTGGTTAATGCCATATAATCATCAAAGTCAATTATTCGCAGTCAATTCGCCATTGGCAAATAACCAAGCCTGCGCGGTGCGACATTTCTACCTGGCAATGCCATTTAGAGCGCACCTGCCGGGCAGACTAATTTTTGTGTCGATAGATAATGCGCCCGCGGGTTAGATCGTATGGACTCATTTCTACACGGACTTTGTCACCCAGTAGGACACGGATGTAATACTTACGCATTTTACCAGCTAGATAAGCCAGCACCGTGTGTCCATTTTCCAACTGGACGCGAAACATTGCGTTGGGTAGCGTATCGACAATCTTTCCTTCTAAAATAATGGTTTCTTCAGCCATGTATCTCCATTCTAGTGAATAATGAATTTGTAACTGTTCGGCTCTTGTGTAGATAGGTAAGGGAGTAAATAGGTACACAAGGCATACTCCCTGTGTACCTGTCTCCCTGTTTACCTATACTCTACACATCGTTACGCATGAACAGTTACATGAACTCTATATTTCGCCTGTCAGCGTACGTTGTGATTTGCGGATAGCCTTCTGGCGTTTGATACGGCGAATTTCGCTCTTGGACGTAAACCAGCGCTTTTGGCGCACAATTGGCAGAATCCGGGCTTCAGCAACTGCCTTGCGAAAACGGCGCAAAATGCTCTCTTGTGATTCACCGGGTCGTAGTTCTACACTCATTTGTTTCACCCCCCTTCAAAGTTTTGATAACGGGAATTGTCCATTCCCAGCCGTATGGTAAAAACCACTCTGCTCTAACTGCGTAAACTCACACAAGTCTGTGAACGATAAACAATCGTCTATCATCTCACCTCACAAGACTTGCAGCGTAGACAAAACTTGTGGATTAGACAAACAGAACCTGTCAGATACCAAAGTGGCATTCTGACAGGTCTGAAAAGCAAAGCCAGATTGAATCTATTATACTTTACCTTAGCAATGGCCGGCAAAATCCGCTGCGCGAAGTTGTGCCTGGATCGCAAACTTTAGGCAGCGGCTGCCTTAAGCGGCGTCTTCCGCAGTTTCCTCATCCGGCTCTTCTTGCACATCTTGCGCCTGGCGCCGGCTCAGACCTACGCGCTGACGTTTCGAGTCTATGCGTAGGATTTTGGCCATCACGCGCTCGCCGGCACGAATTGTCTTAAGCGGTTCGGCTACCGAGATATCCGCCAACTCGCTCAGGTGAATCAGCCCTTCAACACCGGGCTCTAATTGAGCAAAGGCACCAAAATCTACCAGACGTGTGATGGTGACAGGAATTACCTGGCCAACGGCATAGCGGTTTTCAATATCGGTCCATGGGTTGGCATTCAGGCGTTTGCGGCTGAGACCAATTCTTTGATTCTCTGGATCAAGCCGGATGACCTCAACATCGATCTCCTGGCCCACTTCTAATGCTTCACGCGGATGGTTGATCGCCGCCCAACCAATTTCGCTCACATGCAGCAAACCGTCGGCCCCACCCAGATCGACGAAAGCGCCAAAGGGACGCAGGCTGCGCACTTCGCCGCGCACCACATCGCCCACCTTCAAGCGGGTGAAGAGTGCTTCTTTCTGCGAGGTGCGG
>Ga0105054_10010383_pt1 | contig 11857 bp, 9 predicted proteins | sample BON02_FD_78091 | JGI IMG/M metagenome (GOLD analysis project Ga0105054, IMG submission 78091) | Freshwater microbial communities from Lake Bonney liftoff mats and glacier meltwater in Antarctica - BON-02 (megahit assembly) | ecosystem: Environmental > Aquatic > Freshwater > Ice > Glacier... | reverse complement strand
GGTGCTGAATGCTGCCGATTTTCCCTCGGTCCTGATTGAGGTGGGGTTTCTGTCGAGTGCGGCGGATCGCGCGACATTGTCCGATCCGCAAGGGCGTGCGCCATTGGTATCGGGTATCGTAGCGGCGCTGCAACGTTGGGCCATAGATGAGGCGGTGCGTGCGCCGTTGGTCCGGCAATAGTCCAGCGCGCAGCGCCGGGCCCTATAGTCAGGCAGAAGTGATCCCGATGGCGGCGTTTTCGTGCCGAGATGCGCTGATCCGCTTTTGACGATGCTGCGCCGGTTGCCTATATGGGGCTGAGATAAAAGGAACTCCGCCGCCCATGTTACGCTTTGTCATGTCCTTTTTTGGCGGCATCTTTTCGATGCTCACGCTGGGCCTCGTGATGGCGGGCCTGTCGTTGGGTGCGGTGATCCATATGTATGGCAAGGATTTGCCCAGCTATGAGATGCTGTCGCAATACACCCCCAAGACCATCAGCCGGATCTATTCCGGCGAGGGCGAGATCATCGACGAATTTGCCACCGAGCGGCGCCTGTTCACCCCGGCGGAAGAAATCCCTGATCTGGTGAAACAGGCGTTTATCTCGGCCGAGGACAAGAATTTTTACGAGCACAACGGGTTTGATGTTGGCGGTATGGCATCGGCCCTTCTCGATGCCGTACGTTCGCGCGGGCGGGAGTTGCGCGGCGCCTCGACGATCACGCAGCAGGTGATGAAGAATTTTCTGCTGGACGGGTCGCGTTCGGCCGAACGCAAGATCCGCGAGATCATTCTGGCGGTGCGGATCGAGGAGGCGATGGACAAGGAACGGATCCTTGAGCTTTACCTCAACGAGATTTTTCTGGGCCAGAACTCCTATGGTGTGGCCGCTGCAGCGCAGACCTATTTCAACAAGCCGCTGACCGAATTGACCGCAGGCGAGGCGGCCTATCTGGCGTCCTTGCCAAAATCCCCATCCAACCGTCACCCGGTGCGCGACCGTGAGGACGCGATATTCTGGCGCAACAACACGCTGCGCCTGATGTTCGAGAATGGATATATCGATCAGGCGACTTATGAGGCCGAGGCGGCATCGGATTTGCGCACGGTGCAGGGCGGCGAGATTGCAGGATACCGCACCACATTGCCGCCGCGCGACTATTTCACCGATGAAATCCGGCGCCAGTTGAGCGCGAATTTCGGCGAGGATGAATTCTTTTCCGGCGGTTTGTCGATCCGCGCGACGGTTGACCCGGCGTTGCAGATCGAGGCGGCGCATGCGCTGCAACGCGCATTGGAGCAGTTTGACCGGGGTTTGGGCCGCTGGCGGGGTACGGGTGAGGTGATCCCGACCGAGGCGCTCGCGTCCGAAGCTGGTTGGCGCGCGGCACTGGCCGACGTGGCGATTGCCCGAGACGTCACGCTTGAGAGCCAGTGGTATCCGGCGGTCATCCTTGAGGTCACCGATAGCGAGATGCGGCTGGGGATCGAGGCTGTGACACCGACCGAGGCCGAGCCGCATGTGGTGCCCCGGTCGGACTTTGAATGGGCCAGCACCAACTGGAACGAAGCCTTTGCCCCCGGTCAGGTGGTGCATGTCCGCCGTATGGTTGCCGATGGGGATGGCAGTTTCATCCGCTGGACGCTGCGACAGGTGCCCGAGGTGCAGGGCGGGTTCATGGCGATGGACGTGAATACCGGCCGCGTCATCGCGATGCAGGGCGGGTTTTCGTATCAGCATTCGGTGTTCAACCGTGCGACGCAGGCCCGCAGGCAGCCCGGATCGGCGTTCAAACCGTTCGTCTATGCCGCGGCGCTGGATAGCGGTTATTCCCCCGCGACCATCGTGGTGGATGCGCCGATCGAGGTGAACACGCCGCAAGGGCTTTGGACACCGCAGAACGCGTCGAACCAGTATTACGGTCCGACACCGCTGCGCACCGGGCTGGAGCAATCGCGCAACCTGATGACGGTTCGCCTTGCGCAGGAGGTGACGATGGACGTCATCGCGGAATATGCCGAGCGGTTTGGCGTCTATGACGACATGAACCCGTTCCTGTCCAATGCTTTGGGCTCTGAAGAAACCACGCTTTACCGCATGGTCGCGGCCTATGCGATGTTTGCCAATGGCGGCGAGCGGGTGGAGCCGACACTGGTGGACCGGGTGCAGGACCGCTATGGCAATACCGTCTATCGCCATGATCAGCGCAACTGCGTGGATTGTTCGACCATGCTGCTTGCGGCGGGCGAGGCGCCCTATATCGATTCGAACCGTGACAGGATCATGAACGAGGTCACGGCCTATCAGCTGACCTCGATGCTCGAAGGGGTGGTGCAGCGCGGCACGGCGCGTGGCGTCAATCTGCCGGTGCCGATTGCGGGCAAGACCGGGACAACGAATGACGCCAAGGATGTGTGGTTCATCGGCTATTCCTCCAACATCGTGGCGGGCTGCTACATCGGCTATGACACGCCCCGCTCCATGGGCGGTGCCTCGGGTGGCGGTGTCTGCGCGCCGGTGTTTCAGGAGTTCATGGGACCGGCGATCGAACGCTTTGGCGGAACCGCATTCCGGGTGCCGGAGGGCTGCCGGTTCATCAGAATCGACCGTTTCTCGGGCGCGCGTCTGCCGGACGAGGCGAGCGGTGAGAATGTCGTGGCCGAATGTTTCCGCGATGGTGAAGAGCCGGTGTTTGGCATCACTTTTGACGGTGGCTTTGCAATGGCGGCCGATCTGCCGCTGTTTGACGAAGTTCGCGCGGCATCGCGCAATGTGACCACCTCAACGGGTGACACCGCGACCGTGGGGCCAAAGCCGACGTTTGGTTCGCTCTCCTCGGGCGGTCTTTACTGACACCACTCAAAGCGTGGCAAACTGCTTGCCCAGAACGCTTGCCCAGAGCGCTTGCCCAGAGCGGGCGCGCGGGCTATGACCGCGTCATTCCCCAGATAAACCAGAGCCGGGACCACAGAATGCGCAACGAGACGCTGACCACCATTGCCGCGATCGAAAAGGCCATCCGGCTGGTCAGCCAGCGGATGGACCGGGAGACGGCGGCTTACCGGCTTGAGGAGTTCAACGCGCGGGTCGAGGATCCGAGCCTGTGGAACGATCCTGAGGCGGCACAAAAGCTGATGCGCGAGCGGCAGGTTCTGGTCGACAAGATCAGCAATGTCGCGGCGTTGGAGCGTGACCTGCGCGACAATATCGAACTGATCGAGATGGGCGAGGCCGAGGGCGACGCGGGCATTGTGACCGAGGCCGAAGCGGCGCTGCGGGTGCTGCGCGAGAAAGCGGCGCAGAAAGAGATCGAGGCGCTGCTTGATGGCGAGGCCGATGCCAATGATACGTTCCTTGAGATCAACTCGGGTGCGGGTGGCACCGAAAGCTGTGATTGGGCCAGCATGCTCGCCCGGATGTATGTCCGCTGGGCGGAAAAGAAGGGTTACAAGGTCGAGTTGCAGGCCGAGAGTGCCGGTGAAGAGGCCGGGATCAAATCCGCCGCTTACAAGATCACCGGTCACAATGCCTATGGTTGGCTGAAGTCGGAAAGTGGCGTGCACCGACTGGTGCGCATATCGCCTTATGACAGCGCCGCGCGCCGCCATACGTCGTTTTCGTCGGTCTGGGTCTATCCGGTGGTGGATGACAACATCGAGATCGAGGTGCAGGACAAGGATATCCGCATCGACACCTATCGCTCCTCGGGTGCCGGGGGCCAGCATGTCAACACGACCGACTCGGCGGTGCGGATTACCCACATGCCGACCGGGATTGTCACCACAAGCTCGGAAAAATCGCAGCACCAGAACCGCGATATTGCGATGAAGGCGTTGAAATCACGCCTCTATCAGATGGAACTGGACAAGCGGAACGCGGCCATCAACGAGGCGCATGAAGCCAAGGGCGACGCGGGCTGGGGCAACCAGATCCGGTCTTATGTCCTGCAGCCCTATCAGATGGTCAAGGATCTGCGCACCTCTTACGAGACGTCGGATACCGGGGGGGTGCTGGACGGCGATCTTGACGGGTTCATGGCGGCGACACTGGCGCAGGATGTGTCGGGCAAGAGCCGGGCAGAGGCGACCGCCGACGATTAAGACGGGTCGGCGCTTGTCGAGGGGGGATGATGACGGAATTGCTGGACAGGGATGCGGTCGAGATTGCCGCGCTGATTGCGGGCGGGCACCTGTCGGCGCGTGAATTGATGCAGGCGACGCTGGAGCGGATTGCGCAGGTCAATCCGCAGGTAAATGCAATCGTGTCGCTGCGCGATGCGGAAGACTTGCTGGCCGAAGCCGATGCTGCCGACCGGGGGCCGCGCAAGGGTGCGCTGCATGGCCTGCCTGTCGCGATCAAGGATCTGGCGGATGTGCGCGGCCTGCCCACCAGCATGGGATCACCGGCCTTTGCCGGGCAGATCGCGCAGGCTGATGATCTGATGGTGGCCCGGATGCGCGCGGCGGGGGCCATTATCATTGGCAAGACCAATACGCCGGAGTTTGGCCTGGGTTCGCATACGTTCAACCCGGTGTTTGGTCCCACCCGCAACCCCTATGATCTGAGCCGCTCTGCCGGCGGTTCATCGGGCGGGGCGGCGGTGGCGCTGGCCACCGGCATGCTGTGCATTGCCGACGGGTCGGACATGATGGGCAGTCTGCGCAATCCGGCGGGCTGGGCCAATGTCTATGGCTTTCGGCCAAGCTGGGGCAGGGTGCCCGCCGATCCTGAAGGCGACATGTTCCTGCACCAGCTTTCGACCAGTGGCCCGATGGCGCGGTCGGTGCGCGATATTGCGCTGCTGCTTGATGTGCAGTCTGGGCCGGATCCGCGACTGCCGCTCGCGATGGCGGCGGAGCGATTCTCGGACCGGCTCGATGCCGATATGAGGGGACGCCGGATTGGCTGGCTGGGTGATTGGGGTGGTGCCTTGCCGATGGAGCCGGGGGTGATGGAGACTTGCCATGCGGCGATGGCGGGTTTTGCCGATCTGGGCTGTGTGGTCGAAGATGTCGCACCCCCGTTCGACGCCGAACTGACGTGGGAAAGCTGGATCGCCTTGCGGTCCTGGGCGGTAGCGGCGGGGCTTGGTCCGTTGGCGGATCAACCGACGACGCGGGATGCACTCAAGCCCGAGGCGCTGTGGGAGATCGAGCGGGGCCGGTCCCTGTCTGCCATGGCGGTGCAGCGGGCGAGTGAAATCCGGTCGGACTGGTTTCGTGCGGCGGCGGGACTGTTCGCGCGGTTTGATGCGCTGGTATTGCCCACGGCGCAGGTCTGGCCGTTTCCGGTGGAATGGCGCTGGCCGCAGGAGGTGGCGGGCGTGCAGATGGACACCTATCACCGCTGGATGCAGGTCGTGGTGCCGGTGAGCCTGATTGGACTGCCCTGCCTCGCAGTGCCTGCGGGGTTTGGCGAGGCGGGGTTGCCCATGGGGTTGCAGGTGTTTGGCCGCCGGGGCAACGATGCGGGTATCCTGCAACTGGGGCAGGCCTGGCAGCGGACGGCGATCGGGACGGATGACCGGCCGAAGGTGGCTTGACAGATTCCCCTTCCCACACAGACAGTCTGGCGCAGAGGGGGGAGGAGCCCTCAGAACCATGACAGGCATGTTGACCGACCCGGACCAAGCGCCAGCCTCACCGATACCAGAGGTTGGCGAACTAGCCTTTTCCGACATTGCTGCGGCGTTGCGTGGCGGTATCCGGGATTTTCTGCGGGCGCCGCTGTTTGGGCTGTTTTTCAGCGCCTTCTACGTGGTGGGCGGGTTTATGATGCTCTGGCTCAGCGCGGGGCAGGTGACATGGGTGCTGGCGACATCGCTCGGCTTTCCGCTTTATGCGCCCTTTGCCGCTGTGGGTCTTTATGAGGTCAGCCGCCGGTTGGAGACGGGTCAGCCGCTGCGCTGGTCCGCCGTTCTTGGCGTGGTCTGGGCGGAGCGTGGCCGGCAGGTGCCATGGCTGGGCGCGATTGTCGTGTTCTTTTTCCTGTTTTGGACCTTTCTGGCACATATGATCTTTGCCCTGTTCATGGGGCTGTCCACGATGACCAATGTCAGCCAAAGCTGGGAGGTGTTTCTGACCGGACAGGGCCTGAAGATGATCGCGGCCGAGGTTGCGGTCGGCGCGGTGCTGGCGTTTTTGCTGTTTTCGATGACCGTGGTCAGCCTGCCGCTCCTGCTGGACAAGGAGATAGACTTTGTCACCGCGATGCTGCTGTCGATCCGCACGGTGCGGGAAAATCTGATCGTCATGCTGGTCTGGGCCGCGCTGATCGCGCTGGCCGGGCTGTTGGCGCTGCTGCCATGGTTTCTGGGGCTGGTGGTGGTGCTACCTGTGCTGGGTCATGCAACATGGCACCTTTACCGCCGCGCGTTGGTGGACGAGGACTGAGGCCTTGTCAGGCCAGCAGCCGGAATACCTGACCTTGTGTCACCGTGCCGGGCGGGTCGCCCATGTCGCGCACCGGGTAGCTTGCCAGCAGTTCCAACCGGTCGCGCGGCAGGGCGGGGCGACCCGGATCGCCGATCAGGACCTGTGCCCCGGCTTTTGCACAGCGCTCCAGAAAAGACAGCATCCGGGGGGCGAGGCCCCTGGCGTAGAAAACATCGCCCGCGAGGATCAGATCTGCTTGCGGTAGCGGCTGACCGGGTTTGGTCAGGTCAGTGTCGCGCACGGCAATGCTGACACCGTTGGCCGCTGCGTTGAGGCGGATCGCGCTGCGTGCCCAAGGGTCGGTATCGCTGGCGCTGATCTGCGTTGCGCCGGCCATTGCTGCGGCGATGGCCACGAGACCGGAACCGGCGCCAAGATCGAGCACATGACGGGAATGCACGATCTGCGGGTTCGCCCGCAAGTGCAACGCGAGGGCGAGGCCGCCGGCCCAAGGGTAGGCCCAATAGGGCGCATCGCCCCGCAGACCGGCGATCCGCGACAGACCGCTGCCCGGATGCGCTTGATAGAGCATGAGATCGGGCAGGCCGGGCACCGGGCACAGGGTCAGATTCTGCGCAATGAATGCCTCGGGATCAGGATGCGCGGACATGGACAGCTGCCTTGAATCGAAAAGGGCATGGCGGTTTGATCCGCCATGCCCTGAAACTTGCCGCTTTGAAGCGGGTCAGCCCTGGTCGGGCATCGCCGGCTTTGGCAGGGTTTTGGGCGCGCCGGTCGAATTGAGCGGATCGTCCTGACGCTGCACGGAGCCTTCGAAATGCGCACCGGATTCGATCGCGATGGTCTTGTGGATGATGTCGCCTTCGACGCGGGCGGTGGCGGTCAGCCGCACCTTGAGGCCGCGGACCCGGCCGATGATCCGGCCATTGATCACTACGTCATCGGCGACAAGTTCGCCCTTGACGGTGGCACCTTCGCCGACGGTCAGCAGATGCGCACGGATGTCACCCTCGACCTGACCCTCGATCTGGATGTCGCCCGATGTCTTGAGGTTGCCCTTGATATGCAGGTCAGCCGACAGAATCGATGCTGGCGGTTTGGGCTTTGGCGCGGCAGCCCGGTAGTCCGGAGTGGTCGCGACGGCCGTGCCCGACGTCGGGGTCACGGTCGTGTCGGGGGCTTTGGGGCCGGGTTCGTTGATTTTGCTTTTAGAAAACATCGCTTCCAGCTCTTATATATATCATGGGGTTGACGGGAGTGCCGCCGACTCGGACTTCGTAGTGCAGATGCGACCCGGTCGAGCGTCCTGAATTGCCCATATCACCGATCCGCTCGCCGCGCGAGACCCTTTGGCCCACTGTGACGCGCATCGCGTTCAAATGCGCGTATCCCGTTTCGATGCCGAATTCATGCTGAATGCGGATCAGACGGCCATAGCCAGAATCCCAGCCCGCATTCGTGACCACGCCATCCGCAGTCGCGTAGATCGGCGTGCCGATGGGTGCTGCAAAATCGGTGCCCGCATGCAGGCGGCCCCAGCGCTGGCCGAAGGGCGAGGTGAAACGGTAGCTGTCGCGCACCGGCAGGGCAAAGGGCGCGCGTTCGGCGGCGATGCGGTAAAGGTTGATCCGGTCCATCGAGTTGAGTATGCCATTGGCGCGCAGGCTGTCGGGGTCAGGCTCGCCGCTCATCGTCGAAAAACTCAGCGGCATCAGCGGGCCGCCCTGACCGGAATAGCCGCGCCGGACCTGATCGAGCAACTGTTCGGTGTTCAGCCCGGCGGCGCGGAACATGTTGTCGAGCGGTTCGACCGAGACGAGCATCGCCTCTTCGAGTTGGCGGAAAATCTCGTCATTGCGGTCGGCCATGAGACGCAGCTCAAGCTCGAGATCGGCAGCGTGTTCGATGGCAAAGGCGGCGTCGGCGGCGATACTGTCACGCTCGTCTGCCGTATCGGCCAGCGCGTCGGCCAGAATATCAACAGTGCCGGTCAGTTCGTCTGCGGCGGCGGTGCCCGGCGCGGATTCGCCGTTCTGCATCGCGGCGAGGAGAGTTTCAGCCTCGTTCTCGGCCAAGGCGCGTTCGATCATTGTGCGTCGCAATGTGGCCTGCACCACGTCCAGCCCGGTTTCCAGCTCGCGGCGCCGATCCTCGGACGAAAGGAGTTCGGTCTGCATGACCGAGATTTGCGAAAGTGCGGTGCTGAAGCGTTCATGTGCGGCGACGGCCTCTGCCGCGCGCAAATCGCGTAGCGCTGCGACTTCGTTCAGCCGGTCCTCGTAAATGAGTTTATCACGTTGGGCCTGTGCCCGGAAATTGCCGGCGCCAATGGAATCCATCAGCAGGATCGCCGTGGCGATGATCGTCCAGCCAAGGATCAGCGAAGTGCCGGTCCAGGCCAGCAGCTGTGTTTCAGATTTCAGTCGAATGAACCGGGTTTCGGTATCTGACCGCAAGAACAGCCGTTTTTCAGGAAAGCGCCGTTCGAGCGCTGCATGCAGCTTGTGCAGAATCCGTGTCTTCACGCGAGATGTCCCCAAGTCGTTTATCCCTGCGCCGGTTCTCCCTACCCGGAGCACAAGAAAAGGTGTTAAGGAGGCATCTGCTGTCGCGCAACCGATTTGCCGGGAACCGGCGGTTTGACCGGTCAGACCCCCAAAAACCGGCAAGATTTCGCCTAACGTCACGTTGATCTGCCGAATTGGGGCAACCGATTGCGTGCTGACGCGTTATCAAGTCGCCCGATTTTCGCTCAAGATACTGGTGATCCCTCGGCCAAAGGCCAGTAGAAGTCTGGCGGAATGCCGGCCTCGGCGCGTTTTTCTTCGTTGAACGGGGGTTTGAGCGCGCCGTGGAAACAGCGCCGCACCAGTGCATGAAATTGCACGACCGGGTCGAGGTCGTGGCGTCCGCAGAGGAAATGGAACCACTTGGAGCCGTAGGCGACGTGATGCACCTCTTCGGCATATATCGTTTGCAGGGCTGCGAGTGCGCTATCGTCGCCCGCTGCGTGAAAGATTACGATCATCCCCGGAGTCACGTCGAGCCCGCGCGCTTCGAGTATTATGGGCACGACGGAGAGCCGGCCCAGCAGGTCATCGGCCGTATGATTGGCGGCGAATGCTGACCTCAGGCAATCGATCCGGTGAAGGAAAGCGGTGCGGGCCGGTGCGTGCGTTCAAACATTGCCTGCCAGCGCCTGAGCCGCAACAAGTACCTCGGCCGCGTGACCCTTGACCCGGATCTTGCGCCAGATCTGCACGATCCGCCCATCCGCGCCGATCAGTACGGTTGACCGTTCCATGCCCATATACGTGCGGCCGTACATCTGTTTTTCGACCCAAAACCCGTAAGCATCCGAAGCCGTGCCTGACTCGTCGGACAGAAGGGCGAGTTGCAGCCCCTGTTTGGCGATGAACCTGTCATGTTTGGCCACGGAATCGCGCGAGAGCCCAAAGAGTCGCGTGCGGGTAGCGGCAAAATCGGCGGCCAGCGCGGAAAACGATTGCGCCTCGGTAGTGCAACTGGGGGTACCATCCTCGGGGTAGAAATAGATCACGACAGGTGCGCCGCGCAGATCGGCCAGCGCCACGCTGGTGCCGCCGTCGCGCGCGAGGGTAAAATTCGGCGCCATATCGCCGGATTGCAGGGAAATGGATGACATCCGCCTTGTCCTTTGTGCCAGATAGTTGCGTGAGTGGTGCCAGAGCGGCATTTGCGGTTTTGTTCTAGGCCAGTTCGCGCAAAGATAAAGGCCGGCGGCCCGCATGATCCAAAGAACCTGCGCGGCGGCGTGGCAAGACAAGACGGAAGATGACCGAGGCAAATACCCCAGCACCGGATCCGGCCGGCCTGACGGATGCAGCGTGGGTGCGGCCGCGGCGCAGGGCATGGCGTCATCTGTTGCGCCTTTTCGTGCTGTTGGTCGCGGCACCGCTGGTCTTTGCTGCAATCGCCGCGGCAATGATAATCGGGCATGAGATCACCGCGCCAAGCTGGGTCAAGGCGCGGGTCGAGGCGCAGGCGGCGGCGGTCCTCGACGGGGGCAGCCTCAGCTTTGGCACGATCACGGTGACGGTGGGGCCGGAGCTGCATCCGCGCGTGCGCATGACCGATACAGAGTTGCAGGATGCGGCCGGCCTTACCATTGCCCGCGTACCGGTGATCGAGGCACTGGTGTCGCCGCGCGGGTTGATCCTGCAACAGGAAATCCTGCCGCAGGAAATTACCCTGACCGGCGCGCAGATCGCGCTGCGCCGCGCGCCCGATGGCACGGTTGCCGTGGCCTTTGCCGGGGCCGGTGCGCGTGAGGAACGGGCGGGCACGCTGGCCGAGTTGCTGGAGCAATTCGATCAGGTGTTCGAGCGGCCCGCCCTTTCGGCATTGGAGCAGATCCATGCCGGGGGATTGATCATCAATTTCGAGGATGCGCGGGCGGGCCAGAACTGGACCGTGGATGACGCCTCGCTTGCCATTGATCTGCGTGGCGGCACCACGCGTCTGCGCGGGCAGGCGGCGGTGCTGTCGGGTCGGTCCTATGTGACGGCGCTGACCCTGACTTACGACAGTCCGCGCGGCAGCCGGGCGGCGCAGATGGCGCTGACAATTCAGGATGCGGCGGCGGCGGATATCGCGGCGCAAAGCCCGGCGCTGGCCTGGCTTGCGCTGCTGGATGCACCGCTGTCGGCGGCGCTGCGGCTGGAGACGCGCGAAGATGGATCTCTGGGGCCGTTCAGTGCCGCGCTGAAAGTTGGAGCAGGCAGTCTGCGCCCCGACAATGGCGCGCAGCCGGTCGCTTTTGAAGCGGCCCGCGCCTATCTGACATTTGATCCCATGCTGGGTGCTGTCCGGTTCGACCAGATCGCGGTGCAGAGCGATTGGGGGGCCTTGCAGGCTGAAGGCGACGCCTATCTCCGCGACATGCAGAACGGCTGGCCCGCGACGCTGCTGGGTCAGTTCGGTCTGTCGCAGATCAGCCTTAATCCGCGGGGGGCCTATCCGGCACCGTTGCTGTTTCCGCAGGCCTTTGTCGATTTCCGCCTGCGGCTCAATCCGTTTCTGGTGACGATCGGCGCATTCAGCGTGGCGGATGCGCCGGGATATGACACTGGTGCCCTGCGCGGCCATGGCGCGATTTCGGCCTCTCCCGAGGGGTGGAGCGTGGCCTTGGATGCGCATTTGCAGGAAATTGCGCTGACCCGTTTCATGGAAGTCTGGCCGGTGGCCTATTTGCCGGTCACCCGCGCCTGGATGGCGCGGAACCTGATCGAGGGGACATTTTTCAACGTGGCTGCCGGTTTGCGGCTGCTGCCGGGGGAGCGGCCGGTTCTGGCTTTCAGCCACGAGTTTCGCGATGCCACAGCCCTTTTCATGCGGCAGATGCCGCCGGTGACGCAGGCGGCAGGCCATGTGGCCTTTGCTGACAATGGGGCGACCCTGATGCTCGACCGGGGATTTGTGACAGCGCCGCAGGGCGGG
>Ga0105054_10010382_pt1 | contig 11858 bp, 10 predicted proteins | sample BON02_FD_78091 | JGI IMG/M metagenome (GOLD analysis project Ga0105054, IMG submission 78091) | Freshwater microbial communities from Lake Bonney liftoff mats and glacier meltwater in Antarctica - BON-02 (megahit assembly) | ecosystem: Environmental > Aquatic > Freshwater > Ice > Glacier... | reverse complement strand
GCTTTGCCTATCACGAGCTTCCCGCCATCGCCGTCGGCCCCAAGAAAGCCGCCTCCACCGAGATCCGCGTGCTGCTGCGTCGCGGTCTGGTCGACGAGGCCGGCGCCCTGCTCGGCCGCCCCTGGGAATACGAGGGCCGTGTCCAGGGCGGTGACCGGCGCGGCCGCACCATGGGTTTCCCCACCGCCAACCTCAGCCTCGACGGCCGCCTCCATCCCGGCGAGGGCATCTACGCCGTGCGCGCCGGCATCGTGGGCGCCCACAGTACGGAATGGCATGATGCCGCCGCCTACATCGGCACCCGCCCCACCTTCAATGGCACCACCCAGGTGCTGGAAACCTTCCTCTTCGATTTCGACGGCGACCTCTACGGCCGCCACCTGCGCGTCGCCTTCGTCGAGCGCGTGAGGAAGGACATGACCTTCCACGGCATGGAAGCCCTGATCGAACAGATGACCGCAGACTGCGCCCGCGCCCGCGTCGTGCTGGGCGGCATGGTCGGGCGCAGCAGGCAGACCTGCGGCAACTGGCCTGCTTCGCTCGCGTAGATCATCCTCTGCTTCCCTCTCCCCGTCGAGGGAGAGGGTTGCGCAGGCTTGGGCGGTGCGTAGCGGCGCCTTAGCCGAAGCTGGGTGAGGGGGCGCTGCTCGTGGCGCCTCGGGATTGGTTCTTTTCCGCGCTACCGCGCGTAAGACCCCTCACCCTACCCTCTCCCTCAAGGGGAGAGGGGATCGCGGGTCCGAACCGGATAGATCGTTGACAGGTTTCCTGCTCCGCAAAGAAGGTCCGGCCTCAGGCGCCCGGCCCCTCCCAAGGCGCCTTGCGGCCCATGAGCATGCGCAGGGCCTGGGAAGGCGGCGGCGGATCGTCGAGACAGCGGAGCAGGGCCTCGTGTCGCCGGGCGCTCACCACGAGCAGCGCACGGTCGAGAGGATCGTTCGCCGCCGGCCCCTGATTTGCTGTGTTTGCTCGGCCGTCCATGCTCTCCTCCGCTGGCTTGCCGGATCGCGGCACGTCTATACTGGCGCTTCACGCTGCAGGGAAGGACTCCGCCCATGGCCCCCACGCTGCGCACCATCGATGCCTCCGCCGATGCCACGGCTATCGCCGCGATCCTCACGCAGGACGGCGCGGTCATCGTCGAAAACGCGCTGACGGGGGACCAGCGCAGCGCGCTCAACGGCGAGCTTGATGCCGCGCTGCAGGGCATCGCACCCGGCCTGCGCAACGCCACCGACGACTTCTATCTGGAGTTCTACGGTTCGAAGACCATCCGCATCGACGGCCTGCCGGCCAAGTCGCGCACCTTCTGGTCGATCATGGAGCATTCCTTCATGACCCGTGTGGCCGACCACCTGCTGCTGGAGAACTGCGACGACTACCTGCTCAACACCGGCCAGCTCATCCAGATCGGCCCGGGCGAGAAGGCCCAGATGCTCCACCGCGATGAGGACGCCTGGCCCCACCTCAAGGCGCCTAAACCCCTGCTCCAGGTCGAGGCGATGTTTGCCCTGACCGAGTTCACCAGGGAAAACGGCTGCACCCAGGTGGTGCCCGGCAGCCACCGCTGGGAGCCGGGCAGGGAAGCGCAGCCGCACGAGATCGGCCGCGCCGAGATGGCCGCCGGCTCGGCCCTGCTCTATCTCGGCAGCACGATCCACGGCGGCGGCGCCAACACCACCACCGACCAGTGGCGCCGCGGCATGTTCTTCGGCTTCGTCGTCGGCTGGCTGCGCACGGAGGAAAACACCTTCCTCACCGTGCCCATCGAAACCGCCCGCCAGATGCCCCGCCGCGCCCAGGAACTGCTGGGCTACAAGGCCCACGGCGGCATCGGCGTGGTGGACGTGGGGAGCCCGATGATGCTGCTGGGGTGAGGGACAGCATGAAACAATTTATATTTAGGAAGTTTGATCAATTTAACGAAATAAGTGGAGATTTTTATACATTCTTTAATATTGACCATCCGTCGGTAGCATGGGCCATTCAGCGTGGGATGCTAGTTTCAACAAGGTATTGCAATGACACATCTGATAGCGGCTTCATTTCAATGATGATGGCTGAGATGATAAGAAGTCGCAGCAATAATAGAATATTTAATGAAATTATAATTGAAAATTATAGAAATAAATTATACAAAAATACCATCTCTCGAATAAAGGGAATATATGCATTTAATAGCAAAGATGTGGCGCTATCCCTAATAGGAGATTCGAATTGGCCAGAGTATTTTGAGATTAGGCATTTGTCAAAAATAAAAATATACTGCAAAGAAAAGCCATCAATCTTGGATTCTAACTGGATAACATGCGCAAAACTGGACATAAATGGAAAAATCGATCCAAATAATACCGAATGGATAGATAACTACTTTTCTGGTATCCCTATGAACGATGATCCATTATGGGAAGTTTTATTTGAAGGTATTGCAATTATAGAAGATACTGATTTCCGTCGCGAATGTTATCTAAATTGCCTTAATAAATTTCCGAATTGCGAACCATTTTTAATAATGTCTAGATTAGCTAGTGAAGTCGGGACTCTGGGAGGTCTGGTGAGTCCATTTCTAACACACAGAGAATCGGGAGTTATTAACTTAGATTATGTTCTGCGCGACATCGAATTTCATGATCTTGATGTCTTGCATGAAATGGTAAAGCACTCGGATTTTCCGTATCTTGCTCATATCTATAATAAATGTGATGAGTTGTCGATTCCCGATTTTCGACCTTATGGAGGCCAGTTTAAATATACATTTGACGATGGCATTGGTAACGCGGATCCCCTAGTTTTTTCAGTGCACTCATGACCTCACTTAGGAATTAATCTCAATCCCCTCGACTCCCCCACCCCCCGGTGCTATCTCCCCGCGCCATGTCGTGCGATCCTTGCAAAGCGGCGGTGAGCCTGCGAATTACAGGCCCGGTCCTCGTCTGAGGGCCGGGAACGTTTCGTTCGCCCGCATCCGCCCACGACATCGGAATCGTCTTCCATGACCGCCGACTACAAGTCGACCCTGTTCCTGCCCGAAACCGAGTTTCCCATGCGCGCCGGGCTGCCCAAGCGCGAGCCGGAGATGCTGGCGCGCTGGGAGGCCAACGATCTTTATGGCCAGCTCCGCGCCGACGCTCGGGGCCGAGAGAAGTTCATCCTGCATGACGGCCCGCCCTATGCGAACGGCCACCTGCACATCGGCCACGCGCTCAACAAGATCCTGAAGGACGTCATCAACCGTTCCCAGCAGATGCTGGGCAAGGACGCCAACTACGTGCCGGGCTGGGACTGCCACGGCCTGCCCATCGAGTGGAAGATCGAGGAGAAGTACCGCGCCGCGGGCAAGAACAAGGACGAGGTCGACATCGTCACGTTCCGCCGCGAATGCCGCGAGTTCGCCGATCACTGGATCGGCGTGCAGCGCGAGGAGTTCAAGCGCCTGGGCGTCATCGGCGACTGGAAGAACCCCTACACCACCATGGCCTATCCCGCCGAGGCGCAGATCGTGCGCGAACTCGGCAAGTTCATCATGAACGGCATGCTCTATCGCGGCTCCAAGCCGGTGATGTGGTCCTGCGTCGAGAAGACGGCGCTGGCCGAGGCCGAGGTCGAGTACCACGAGCACAAGTCGATCACGATCGACATCGCCTTCCCCGTGGTCACCGCCTCGCGGCCCGAGCTGGAGGGCGCCTCTGTCGTCATCTGGACGACGACGCCCTGGACCATGCCGGGCAACCGCGCCATCGCCTATGGCAAGGAGTTCGACTACCGCCTGATCGAGGTCACGGAGCTTGCCGAGAAGTCCGGCGCGAAGGTGGGGCAGAAGCTGCTCTACGTCGCCGAACTGATGGAGGCCTCGCTCCGGCGCGCCGGCATCGCCGGGCACAGGGAGCTTGGCGCCTTCAAGGGTGCCGATCTGGCCGGCACGATCTGCGCCCATCCCCTGCGCGGCCAGGGTTACGACTACGACGTGCCCCTGCTGGCGGGCGACCATGTCACCACCGAGCAGGGCACCGGCTTCGTCCATATCGCGCCGGGCCACGGTGTCGAGGACTGGGTGCTGGGCATGGCCAACGGCATCGAGGTGCCCCACACCGTGGGCGAGGACGGCGCCTATTTCGAGAACGTACCGTTGTTTGCCGGCGCACGGGTGCTGACGCCCGAGGGCAAGGAGGGCGATGCCAATGTCGCGGTGATCCGCGCCATGGCCGCAGCCGGGGCAATGCTGGGCAAGGGCAGCCTGCGCCACAGCTATCCCCATTCGTGGCGCTCCAAGGCGCCGCTGATCTTCCGCAACACCAGCCAGTGGTTCGTCTCCATGGAGAACGGTGGGTTGCGCGACACGGCGCTGGCCGCCATCGACGCCACCCGCTTCGTGCCCGCCGCCGGCAAGACCCGCCTGCGCGGCATGATCGAGACCCGGCCCGACTGGGTGCTCTCGCGCCAGCGCGCCTGGGGCGTGCCCATCGCCGTGTTCGTGCACAAGGAAAGCGGCGAGATCCTGCGCGACCAGGCCGTGATCGACCGCGTCGCACAGGCCGTGGAGGAGGAGGGCGCCGACGTCTGGTTCGCCGACGATCCCCAGCGGTTCCTCGGCAACGACTATCGCGCCGAGGACTACGAGCAGGTCACCGACATCCTCGATGTCTGGTTCGATTCCGGCTCCACCCATGCCTTCTGCCTGGAACAGCGCGAGGACCTGCAGTGGCCCGCCTCGCTGTACCTGGAGGGCAGCGACCAGCATCGCGGCTGGTTCCATTCCTCGCTGCTGGAATCCTGCGGCACGCGCGGGCGCGCGCCCTATGACGCGGTGCTCACGCACGGCTTCGTCATGGACGGCGAGGGCCGCAAGATGTCGAAGTCGTTGGGCAATGTCGTCGCACCCCAGAAGGTCATCGACCAGATGGGCGCCGACATCCTGCGCATCTGGGTCGTTTCGGCCGATTACAGCGAAGACCTGCGCATCTCCGACGAGATCCTGAAGTACCAGGCCGACAGCTACCGCCGCCTGCGCAACACCCTGCGTTACCTGCTGGGCAATCTCGCGGGTTTCTCCGACGAGGAGCGCCTGCCGGTGGCGCAGATGCCGGAGCTGGAGCGCTGGGTGCTCCACCGCCTGGCCGAACTCGATGCCACCGTGCGCCAGTGCATCGCCGATTTCGATTTCCACGAGCTGTTCATCGCGCTGCACAACTTCTGCGCCACGGACCTTTCGGCCTTCTACTTCGACATCCGCAAGGACGCGCTCTACTGCGATGCCGCCAACACGCATCGCCGCCGTGCCGCGCGCACGGTGCTCGACGAGCTGTTCTCCTGCCTCACCGCCTGGCTGGCGCCGATCCTGGCCTTCACGGCGGAGGAAGCCTGGCTGACGCGTTTCCCCGGCGAGAAGGAAAGCGTCCATCGCCGCCTGTTCCCCGACGTGCCCGATGACTGGCGCGACGAGAAGCTGGCGGCCAAATGGGCCAGGGTGCGCCGCGTCCGCCGCGTCGTCACCGGTGCGATCGAGGTCGAACGGCGCGAGAAACGCCTGGGCGCCAGCCTGCAGGCCCATCCCCATGTCTGGGCCACCGCGGCCGACATCGCCGCGCTGGAAGGCCTCGATCTGGCCGAGATCGCCATCACCTCGGGGATCACGCTGCAGGAGGGCGCGCCGCCCGACGATGCCTGGAAGCTGGAGGACGTCGCCGACATCGGCGTCATCGTCCACATGGCCGATGGCCAGCGTTGCGAGCGCTGCTGGATGGTGCTGGAGGAGGTCGGCAGCGATCCGATCATGTCCGACACCTGCCGGCGCTGCGCAACGGCCATCGCCGAGGTGGCCGACGTCTCGGAGGTCGGCTCCTGAGCCCCGCGCGCTCCCTCAGGCTCGGTCTTGCCATCGCCGCGATCGTCCTGGTCGCCGATCAGGCCTCCAAGCTGGTGCTGATCGAGTTCCTGAACGGCATGAACTTCCGCGCGATCGAGATCACGGGGTTCTTCCGCATCGTCATGGTCTGGAACAGCGGCGTCAGCTTCGGCATGCTGAACACGGGTGAGGAGACGACACGCTGGCTGCTCACCGTCCTGGCCGTCGGCATTTCCATCGGCCTGGTGTTCTGGCTGCGCCAGATGAACAAGCGCCTCCAGGTCATCGCCATCGGCCTGGTGATCGGCGGCGCCCTGGGCAATGCCATCGACCGGGTGCGTTATGGCGCCGTTGCCGACTTTTTCGACCTCCACGTCGCCGGTTATAGCTGGCCGGCCTTCAATGTCGCCGATGCCGGCATCACCGTGGGCGTCCTGCTGCTGCTGCTGGATGCCATCATGACGCCACGAAACCCGGGCAAGACGAAGACCTGATGATAACAGCCTGATTCCCGGGGGCCTGATGAACTTCGGGCACGATGACGCCAGTCCGGCGTTTCCGGTCGGCCCCGATCTGGATTATGGTTCCGCCATGACGCACGTATTCGCCACCTGTCGCCGCGCCGCCCTGCCGGGTGCGCTGGCGCTTGCCATGGGCCTGTCGATGGGCGCCTGCAGCAACATGCGCGACGCCCTGGGCGTGACCAAGAGTTCGCCCGACGAGTTCAATGTCGTCACCCGCGCGCCGCTGCAACTGCCGCCCACGCTCGATGTCCTGCCCGATCCCCAGCCGGGCCTGCAGCGGCCCCAGGAACTCAAGCCCCAGGAGCAGGCCATGGCCGTGCTGCTGGGCGGCAATGCGGCAACGACAACCAGTTCCAGCACCGCCGAGTCCATGCTCATGGCCCAGGCCGAAACCGACGCCAACGAACCCGCCATCCGCGAGACGATCGACATCGAACACGACCAGATCGCCACCGAACACGGCTTCTTCGAGACGATGCAGTTCTGGCGCGACAAACCCGACGACACCGAGGTCGTGGTCGATGCCGCGCGCGAGAAGCAGCGCCTGCAGAACAACGCCGCGCTCGGCCTGCCGGCCAATGCCGGCGATTTCGAGGCTGTCGTCATCGTGCCGAAGGAAAAGGGCCTGCTCGAGGGCATCTTCTGACGCCATGAACCACCCGACCGTTCCCTCCGCTACCGTTCTCTCCGGCCTGGTCCTCAGCCTGTTCCTGCTGGCCGCCTGCGGCAGCACCCATGAGCAGGAAGGCCGCGGCTACATGCCGCCCAGCGAGGTCACCAAATCACGGGCGATCCCGCTCACCGTACCGCCCGATTTCGGCGAGCGGCCCGAAAGCACCAAACAGACCGAAAGCACGATCATCGCCGACGAGGCGGTCGGCAGCGAGATCGACATGACCACGCTGGACGCCACGCTGGGCGAGCAGAACCTGCTGGTCCGCGCGGGCGTGCTGGACGCCAACCCCGGCATCCGCCGCGCGCTCAACCACGACAACGCCATCCTTGCCGGCGATCCCGCGCTGGTCGATGCGCTGCTGTTTGGCAACTATCCCAGCGGCGGTGCGGTCGAGATGCAGGAAGGCCCCGAGGCCGGCACCGATGTCGCCATCGAACAGGGCACGCCGATCGAGGACGACAGCTGGTTCGACAGCGTTTTCGGCATCTTCTAGAGCCGGTCGTTTCAGCGCACGCGACTTCACAGCCGCGCGAGCCGCGGCGCGGGGCCACGGGGTTGCCACAATCTGCCCCCCAGGTAGCCACCGTTCCGCAAACAGAGGGCGCACCATGCACCGCTTGTCGCGTTTGATTCCCGTTCTACTGCTCCTGCTTCTGGCCCTGCCCGCGCGCGCCGGCATGTTCGGCGCGGAAAGCTTCACGCTCGACAACGGCATGGAGGTCGTCGTCATCCCCGATCACCGCGCCCCGGTGGTGACGCAGATGGTCTGGTACCGGGTCGGTTCGGCCGACGAGACCGCGGGCAAGAACGGCCTGGCCCATTTCCTCGAACACCTGATGTTCAAGGGTACCGAAACCACGCCCGACGGTGAGTTCTCCTACATCGTGGCGCGCAACGGCGGCACCGAGAACGCCTTCACCAGCTACGACTACACCGCCTATTTCCAGAACGTCGCGGTCGACCGGCTGGAGCTGGTCATGGGCCTGGAGGCCGACCGCATGACCGGCCTCATCATGTCCGACGAGGATGTCGAGACCGAGCGCCAGGTGATCCTCGAAGAGCGCCGCATGCGCACCGACAACAATCCGAGCGCGATCCTCTCCGAACAGGTGCGCGCCGCGCAGTACTACATCCATCCCTACGGCTGGCCGGTGATCGGCTGGAACCACGAGATCGAGGGCCTGACGCACGAGGATGTCGTCGATTTCTACCGCGCCCATTACGCGCCCAACAACGCCATCCTGGTGATCGCTGGCGACGTCACGCTCGAGCAGGTCCGCCCCCTGGCGCAGGCGACCTTTGGTGCGATTGCCGCAGTCGATCTGGCGCCGCGCGAGCGCGCCAGCGATCCGCCGCAGTTCGCCGCCCGCCGCGTCGTCATGGAAGACCCGCGCGCGGCCCAGCCCAGCATCCAGATCTCCTACATGGCGCCGACGCACGTCACCGGCCCCTCCGGGCAGGCCTATGCCCTGGAGGCCCTGGCCCAGGTCCTTTCGGGTTCGACCACCAGCCGGCTCTACCGCGACCTCGTGGTCGACCAGGGCGTCGCCGCCACGGCAGGCGCCTGGTACGATTCCGATGCCGTCGACCCCTCGCGTTTCGGCTTCTGGATCGTGCCCGCCGACGGCCGCACGGCCGAGGAGGCCGAAGCCGCCCTGCGCGCCGAACTGGCCACGCTGCTGGCCGACGGCATCACCCAGGAAGAACTCGATCGCGCCCGCTCGCGCATGGCCGCCGACCTGATCTATGCCCGCGACAGTGTTTCCTCCATCGCGCGCTGGTACGGCGCCTCGCTGGCGGTCGGCCTCACCATCGCGGAGATCGAGGCCTGGCCCGAAAGAATCGCCGAGGTCACGGTCGAGGAGGTCAACGCCGCCGCGCGCGCCATCCTGGTGCCCCAGAGCGAAGTGACCGGTGTCCTGCTGCCCCAGGGAGGCGACGATGTTTGACGCCCTCAAGCCTGCCGTCCTCCTGATCCTGGCCCTGGCGACCTCGGCTGCGCCGGCCCATGCCGCCGGGATCGAGACCTTCACGACGCCGGCCGGTATCGAGGTCTGGCTCAAGAACGAACCCAGCATCCCGATCCTGTCGCTCGACTTTGCCTTTCGTGGCGGCGCCTCGCTCGATCCGGCCGACCAGCCGGGCCTGGCCAACATGGTCTCGGGCCTGCTCGACGAAGGTGCGGGCGAACTCGACAGCAAGGCCTTCCAGGATCGCCTCGATGAACTCTCGGTCCAGCTTTCCTTCGATGCCGGGCGCGACGAGTTCCACGGCGGCCTGACCACACTCAGCGAAAACCAGGACGAGGCCTTCGACCTGCTGCGTCTGGCGCTCAATGCTCCCCGTTTCGACGCCGAGCCCGTCGAGCGCATCCGCGGCCAGATCGTGATCAACCTGCGCAACGATGCCCAGAGCCCCGATGCGGTCGCCTGGCAGGCTTTCAGTGCTGCAGCCTTCCCGGGCCATCCCTATGGCCGCCCGGTCGACGGCACGCTGGAATCGGTCGCCGCGATCACGGCGCAGGACCTGCAGGGCTACGTCAACGGCGCCTTCACGCGCGACCGCCTGGTCGTCTCCGCGGTCGGCGCAATCGATGCCGCGACCCTGGGTCCCCTGATCGACGGGGCCTTTGCCACGCTGCCCGAATCCGGCGCGCCGCTCGATACCCCCGATGTCACCGCCCAGGCCGGGCGTGTCGAGGTCATCGACATGGACGTGCCCCAGAGCGCCATCGCCTTCGGCCTGCCCGGCATTTCCCGCGACGATCCCGATTTCTACGCCGCCTTCGTGCTCAACAAGGCGCTGGGCGGTGGCGGCCTGAACACCCGCCTGTTCGAGGAGGTCCGCAAGAAGCGTGGCCTGGTCTATTCCGTGGGCACCTATCTCTACCCTTACGAACATGCCGGCCTTTGGCTGGGGTCGGCGGGCACGCAGAACGCCCGCGCCGGCGAGACCCTGGATGTCATCCGCGACGTGCTCGCCGATGTCGTCGAAAACGGTCTCACCGCGACCGAACTCGACGACGCCAGGGCCTATCTCACCGGTTCCTTCCCGCTGCAGCTTGCCTCCAACGCCGGCATCGCCTCCATGCTTGTCACCATGCAGCTCGACCGCCTGGGCGCCGACTACCTGGAGACCCGAAACGGCTACATCGAGGCGGTGACGGCAGAAGATGTCCGGCGTGTCGCCCAGCGCCTGCTCGATCCCGACAACATGCTCGTGGTCGTCACCGGACGTCCCGAAGGCATCGAGCCGACTCCGGTGAACTAGGACAAACACGCCGGAGCGGGTGCAGCCTTGGGTCACGGCAAGCGTTGATGCCGGTGCGGTCCGGGATCGCGGACCGATGCTCCTGTTTCCTCCCGCCGCTGAAGTCTCTAATCTGGCGCCCGAGGAAACCATGACCCCGCAACCCTACCGCCAAGCGCTCGACCATTGCCCCGTCGTGCATGCAGAACCATGCACGGCCGCCCTTGATGCTGCCTGCGCAGCACTGGCGCAGGATATCGCGTCGGGCAGGCTGCCGTGCCTGACCATCGCCCGCACGCGCGACGACCTTTCTGCCCTGGCGACCCGGGCCGAGGCCATCGCAGGACAGGCCGATGATGTCTTGCTGCTGGGTGTGGGCGGCTCCAGCCTGGGTGCGCGCACCCTGCTGGCGCTGGCGCATGCGCCGCGTGTGCGCTGCCACCTGATCGACAATGTCGATCCCTGGACATGGCAGACGACCCTGGCCGGGCTCGACCCCCGGCGCACCCATGTGCTGGCGGTCTCCAAATCCGGTTCGACCGTGGAGACCATGGCCCAGACCATGCTCGCGGCCGGCTGGCTCGCCGGGGCGGGGGTGCCGCTCTGCAGCAACAACTTCACCGCCATCGTCGAACCCGGTAGCCGGCCGCTGCGTGATTTCGCGCAGGCCCATGGCGCCGTGATCTTCGACCACGATGCCGCGATCGGCGGGCGTTACGCAGTCCTCTCCTGTGTCGGCATGCTGCCGGCCCTGCTGGGCGGCCTCGATGCCGCTGCCCTGCGTGAGGGAGCTGCGGCCGTTCTCGATGCGGCGCTTGCCGGGGGGGCGCGGAGCGCTCCGGCGCGCGGCGCCGGACTGGCGGTCAACCTGGCGCAGGACAACGGCCTGACCAACCATGCCATGGTGATCTACGCCGACCGGCTGGCGAGCCTGGGCCACTGGTACGCGCAGCTCTGGGCTGAAAGCCTGGGCAAGCAGGGCAAGGGCAGCAATCCGGTTGTGGCGCGCGGCGTCACCGACCAGCACAGCCAGCTCCAGCTCTGGATCGACGGACCGCGCGACAAGTGGCTGACCGTGATCGGCCATCCCAGCGCGGGAACCGGTCCGGTGTTCGGGCAGGTCGCCGGTATGGAATACCTGACCGGAAGCACGCTTGGCGATCTCTTCGAGGCCGAACGCAAGGCGACCGTGGAATCGCTGGTCGCCGCCGGCGTGCCGGTGCGCACCATGATGGTCGAATCGGTCGATGAACGGGCACTGGGCGGGCTGTTCATGCACTTCATGATCGAGACGATCCTGGCCGGCCGCCTGATGGGCGTCGACCCCTTCGGCCAGCCCGCGGTCGAGGATGGCAAACGACGCGCGCGTGCGGCGCTGGCGGGCGGAGCGCCGTGAGCGCGGTACGCCGTCTCAGCGAAACCACGGTCAACCGCATCGCTGCGGGCGAGGTGATCGAACGGCCGGCTTCGGTCGTCAAGGAACTGGTCGAAAACGCCATCGACGCCGGGGCTTCAAGGGTCGAGATCGTCGTCAACGGCGGCGGGCGCGGTTTCATCGCCGTCAGCG
>Ga0105054_10010377_pt1 | contig 11860 bp, 7 predicted proteins | sample BON02_FD_78091 | JGI IMG/M metagenome (GOLD analysis project Ga0105054, IMG submission 78091) | Freshwater microbial communities from Lake Bonney liftoff mats and glacier meltwater in Antarctica - BON-02 (megahit assembly) | ecosystem: Environmental > Aquatic > Freshwater > Ice > Glacier... | reverse complement strand
TAGCACTGAAGTTACTCCCAATGATTTGAAGCAGAAGATGTCAATGCTATTAGTAGGTCAGAAGGGAATCGAGTTTAATGAAATCATATTCTGGACAGCGGTAGACCCTACCGCTCTTGGAATCTTGGACTATTTCGACGTTATTGAGAAACCTATGGATCTAGGAACCGTCCAGACAAAAGTGGAAAGTTTTCAGTACAAAAATTTAAAAGAATTTGCTGCTGACGTGCGCCTGGTATATGATAATGCCTTGCTGTACAATCCTGATGGTACAGATGTCAATATTATTGCCAAGAGAAGCACGATTGCGTTTGAAAATGATTTGGTTCTCACGTTGCAAAGGATTAAAGAGGAGGACGGACAGAAGCGCATGCGTCCTAGGTCTTGTAATCTTTGTGCGGGACAAAAATTTGAATTTGAACCGATTGTGTATTACTGCTGTGTATGCGACAACAAAATCAAGAGGTCAACTTCGTACTACTGCACAAGCGAGAACAAATATGTATGGTGTCAAACATGCCATGATAGACCAGGAGAAAGTGTTAGCTGCGGTGAATCTATTTTTGAAAAGTCAAAGCTTGAACGAAAGGTGAATTCTGACACAAAGGAGGAATCAATGATTCAATGCGGCAAATGTAATTGCTGGTATCATCATGTTTGCGCTTTATATAATACCAGAGCAGCGCAGTACAAGGACCTTGATTTCTATTGCCCCTTTTGTGTACTGCGCTACATGGAAAGTACTAATATACCCAAATTTTCACAATCCTCCAAGGTTGAAAATTTGCGTGCGAAATCTCTTCCTAAGTGCAAATACAGCGACGTCTTAGAGGAGCAACTTAACATTCGTATGCGTAAAGAGAGAGAATTACAGGCCAAGGAATTGGGGGTGCTTGTAGAAGATGTTCCCATCCCAGGCAAGTTTACTGTGCGAGTTGTACTTCACAAGGAGACAGAAATGTATACTCGAACGAATTTGTTCAAAGTTTACGAAGAGGATAACTACCCGAAGTCATTTGGCCATACTGTCAAGTGCCTGCTGTTGTTCCAGGAGCTGGATGGAGTTGATACATTGGTGTTCGTGTTGTATATCCAATCGTATGGATCAGATGCCCCATCCCCTAATGAGAGATCGCTGTATATTTCCTACTTGGATTCTGTTTATTACATTCGTCCAAGATATCTTCGTACTCCAGCCTATCAGGAACTTCTTATTGCAACGATTGATTACGAAAAGCAAAGGGGCATCACCAAGGTGTTTATTTGGGCATGCCCCCCTGAATCTGGAACCGACTATGTTTTATATTGTCATCCAAAACCGCAAAAGAACCCGAAAGACACGATTTTGAGGAGCTGGTACTTTAGACTTTTGGAAGATGCTAGACAGTTAGGGGTGGTCACTAGCGTGGACAATCTATACGACTCTTATATTAGACGAGTCTGCTCGGCGAAAGATATCCCTAATTTTGACGGGGATTTCTGGCCGGGTGTTGCCGAAGTTATCATCTCAGAGAAACTGGAGAAGAAAGGTATCAAAGCTCGTGATTTGGTGGTGCGTAACAATACAAAGCGCAAAAGTATCAGCAAGAAAAAGAAAAAAGTAGCCCCAGTTATCACAAATGCAGCACCATCTGTTCCTCTCCCAGTATGGCCACCCCCTAAACCTGCTAAATGGACTGAAACACCACAACAAGATAATTTAATAGCAAAGCTAGGGGACAGAATCAAACAGAAGAAAGAGGACTTTCTAGTGGTGTTCTTGTGGCATATATGCGCTGAGTGCAGTTGTTACATAGACCAACCAGAGGCTCTGTATTGGTTGCCTAACGAGTACTTGAAGGGTACCACTCCCCTAGACCATAAGGCCAAACATGCTCCTCCCTACGCGTTGTGTCATTCGTGCTATCTCAGCGCGTACCACGATGAATTCCAAAACGAGCCCAAGTTCACGGAACCGGATCACTTCACTCCTCCGTCTGAAATATCACTCAAGCGATCTGCTGAGTCGGCAGAGTTATCTGCAGTGGAAGATGCTACTAAGCGAACGAAGAAAGAATCAGACAACCAATTGTCTGGGGACGAGGAGTCTGAAGCTAGTGAGGCAAACGACGACAACGAAGCAACCGACAAATTACTTGCTCCTGGAGTACAAGCGCGTCCAGGCAACCCATGGTCTGTCCGACCTTGCGAATTGAAGGAAATGACGATACAACGAACAAAGATTCCTCCGATTACCACCGATGCAGATAGCCGCATTGAGAATCAGTTAGTTGAAACTCGTAATAGCTTCTTGACTTTGTGTCAGAAGAACTCGTACCAGTTTGACGAACTTCGAAGAGCCAAACACTCAACAATGATGTTTCTTTTCCATACCCAGAATCCAGATGTGCCTAAATCGATACCACAATGCAACTTGTGTAACAAGGTTGTCGCCGAACCAACGTGGATGAAGTGTGAGGAGTGCGAAGATTTTGAAGTGTGCAATTCTTGCATGAAAGTGAAACCTCATGGGCATCCTCATCCCCTGGTGAAGGCAGAGACTCGGTTGAAGATCTCTCGAGAAGAAGAGATTCGTAAGCGGAAGGTGTTGCATTCCCAGGTCAATTTGTTGGTGCATTCTTCCGGTTGCAGGAATACCGAGTGTAAAACTGAAATGTGTTCAAAGATGAAGACATTTGTAGAACACTTTCGCACCTGCAAGATGCCAAAACGTTCAGAATGTAATACCTGCACCAAATTTTCCTATTTGTTGCAGATTCATGCTAGACAATGTCGCGTTCCTGGTGACAATTGCCCTGTTCCTAGTTGCTATAGGTTGAGACAGCATTTTATGAGAGTGAATGCGGAGCAACAGGACAGAAGGATCAGAGCAGAAGAAAGCAGAATGAACCAAGGTGGCTAACATTCGTACTCAATTTAAATTTTTTTTTGATGAATACTATATTAACTCCAGTTGTTAAAATCACTTAGCATTTGAATTAATACATTGGGTGGGATGAATTGCTGAAGCATTTCGCGTGTAGCGAGACGGCGTCAGTGGTTTTTGAAAATGTTTTGGAGGACATTTGAACAAATGATTTCTGGCCAGTATTGTATTTGAAAAAGGATTCAATCATTGTAGAATGTACAATATCAGGAAGTGACTTTGGTCCAAACACTTTTTCAAGCTCGTTGGAAGGCAAAAGTTTATAAACTCCACGGAATTTAAGAGCCACTTCGTTCCTAAATACTACGACAAATTGCCCCCCAACATGTCTTTTCATTGATTCTAATACAGCTTCTCTCTTCTTTGTATGATGAAGACCAGCCAAGCAAACGTGGGTAATTGCATTAGAGATCAAAAGAATGTTAGAAGACTTGGTTTCCGTTTTGTCATCATGGCTTTTGCTTCCTCCAATTTTACAGTTGGAAGAAATGTTCTCGTTATAGTCCCAAGCAGATTTAGGTGGTTCTTTCGCTACAGAAGAACTTGAATATTCATCGCGTCGATTTAGGCGTGCACTCACTGGGAAGATATCATTCTGTGGTTCCTTTTCTTGAGTTTTTACTTTCGCACTTGCGGGTCTAACTGGTTTATTGCCGTTGTGTAGAAATCGTTTCGGAATCCGTCCTCGACTGTCTTTCCTTCCCATATCAAATTCGAGAACCACTGGTCTACCATCATTCTCCTCATTTAAACTATCTGGGCCGCTTTCAATATTTGAAGCTACATTTGGAGCCTTCGCATTCACTGAGTACCGTTGAACGGGCGATTCGCGGGTTTCAAACGGCGTGACACTTTGAAGCGGACTGTTAGCTTGAACCGGAGATGAAAAATGGATATTTGGAAGCTGGAATTCCTCGTCGTCGCACGTTGTCCCTTCAATTCCTGCTAGGATCTGTCTACCACGCTTCACCCGAGTTTCCGTATTCTTCAAGTCGCAATGGTTCTTCTGCTGCAATACCGTCATTTTTATTCTACGGATCTCTGCCATGAATTCTAACTTTTCAAAATTCATTTGCAATTTCTCCTCTTGGGTCAAAGTCGAACTTTCAAGAGATTCGGCAACCGATCCAAGCGAATCATTATGTGGAGTTAGTTGCTGCTGATCTATTTCAGAAACAACTGAACCAACACTGCTAGTATCACAGATTTTCGAATCTGCTTGAAAATGATTGACAAGATTTCTCTGAGCAATTACTCCTTGTTCAACAGTGTCATCATTATACGGAAAAGGAGGTTTTTTCATCGCGTTGCGGGGACCGTATCCAAAAGCTCTGAGCCTGGAAATCGAAGGACTAGATTCCGGGGTAGCAATTTCGCTTGAGAAATGATGCCGGAGTTCAAATTCGCTCAGATGATTTGTTGCTTCTTCTTCAAAGAAAGGAGCTGATTGGTCCTCATAATTCTGAATAAACGGATTATATCTTGACTGCTTCAGCTTCCACTTATCTTGTTGGTCGACATCCCGCAACTTAAACTCGTCAAAGTGTTTGTTTGGTAATTCCAATATAGGAGATTCTATTGGTGAATCTAGAGACTTTAATGTTTCGATAGGCTTGTCACTTTCCGACGAGCACGTTGAGGCAGGAGAAGCGCAAAAACTCCAGCGAACATTGTCTCTAGCAATATCCATTTCAACTACTTTGGCCTCAGTTCCATTGATTAATATTACCGGAGAGTTGCAGCGATCATTCCCTTTAGCATCATCCATTCCAACTACTTTGGATTCATTATATGGATTCACTTGAGTACTCCAACGAACATTGTCTCTAGCATTATCCATTTCAACTACTTCGGCTTCAGTTTCGTTGATTGATATTACCGGAGTATCGCGGCGATCATTGTCTTTAGCATCATCCATTTCAACGACTTTAGCTTCATTATACGGGTTCACTTGAGTATACCGACGAGCAGTGTATCTCGCATTATCCATTTCAACTACGTCGGCTTCAGTTTCACAGCGATATTTGCCTTTAGCATCATCCATTTCAACTACTTTGGATTCATTATACGGATTTACTTGAGTATTCCAACGAAAATTGTCTCTCGCATCAACCATTTCAACTACTTTGGCCTCAGTTCCATTGATTAATCTTACCGGAGTGTTGCAGCGATCACTGTCTTTATCATCAATACTTTCAACTACTTTGGATCTAGTACATGGATTCACTTGAGTATTCCAACGATCACTGTCTTTATCATCAATACTTTCAACTACTTTGGATTTAGTACATGTATTCACTTGAGTATTCCAACGATCACTGTCTTTGTCATCAATACTTTCAACTACTTCGGCTTCAGTTTCATTGATTGATCTGACAGGAGTATTACAGCGATCATTGCCTTTAGCATCATCCATTTCATCTACTCTAGTTTCAGTTTCGTTATTTAATTTTGGTGGAGTCGCTTTACTGGACTGGATCGAGGCACATTCTGCAAGCGACCATTTCGATCGAACAGGAGAGTTTGATTTCACAGACTGTTCCAACATATCATTAGAGTAGAAAGGTGTCTGAAGGTCGTTCACCTCATCTTTGTTCTCTACGTCACCATCGAACGTATCTGTTTTTTGGGGTGGGTCCCACTTTGACCTCGCCGTCAACGAGGTTGCGCTTGAATGTTGCACAAGATTTTCCAGCGAAGGCGCTGAGAACTTCCATTGAGTCACAGAATCACGTGCAAGACCAGGCGCCGAGCGTGAGGATTGGATGGATTTAGGAGGAGAATTCAACGGTTTCTCAATCAAGCCTCGGGAACAACTGGTACTTTGGAGCACCTGACCCCTTTTCTTCAGAATGTAGGCGATTACTTGATGGCCTAATTTCTTTGCAATAACTCCAGAAACTGCACGCACACTTTGAAACCGAGTCACGATGTGCTTGTCGTTTAACTGGGGTTCAAATAGTATTGATTTTCTGCTCTTTGGATGATCTGAAGGCAAATAAATCATGACAGCGCCAACAGAATTCCCAAATATCAACGTGACTGGCAACAACTTTTCATATCGAGTCCCAGTGAACTTATACATCAACTCCAGAATATCGCTGTCACCCTATTATTAATCAAATGATCAGAACAATTCGTTGTGACTCAAATACACTTACCACGCAACATTTGGTTTTTACTTGACGCATCACTTTTGAATAGCCTAATGAGAAATCCAAAAGACGGTTCACAAAGTCTTCATCTGGATTTTGGTCCTCAGGAGGATAAATGTCTGTGGCTCCTCCTCCGTCAACGGCCAACGTTTGCAATGTCTGTGAGCTGTTAGACCATTTATATCGAACTCTATATACTTACTCTCGCATGTAAAACACCCTTTCCTCCTAGAATCGTGCTAGATGCTTCACAGCACAAGTGCACGGCGATGAGTGCAGACATCTTAACAGTTTTAAAAGCGTCCGGTAAAATTTTCATTAGTTGAGGGGACCGCTCCGTTGCTTAAAGTTCAATTTCGTTTGAATCATGGAGGATGAAGAATCGCTATTATCACTTGCGATGTATTTAAGAAAAGAGCAATCGAATGATGGGGCAGGTCGAGAGACTGAGAGTATAGAAAGTATGGAAGATGATTTGATGCTCCAAGCTGTCACTGCGTCAGTCGAGTTGCAAAGGCATGTCGAGTGGCAATAGCAGTTTGAGGATGAAGACACGCTGATGGTGCAAAAGACCTCTAAGGAAGAGTATGATAGACACGCGAAGTTGAATCTTGATTCGGAACGAATGCTTAAACTTTCAAAAAGTCGTTCATTGCGTGGAGATTAGGATTGTAGGGAGTGTACCTTCGTAAACAGTATCCGCGATTCTGTCTGCGTTACTTGGTGAGTTCTATCGAATAGCAAGAATTCAAACTAACTTTTTGAATAGTGGAAATGTACCGTCAGTGGATGCTGTAGTATATTCTCCTATTCATCCTCATGTGCGTTTTGGGGTTGAGTTTGAACTTATTCTAGTGGCCGGTTCTGCATGGAACCATGGAGATATAGCTAGTGCTCTGACCCAAGCAGGTGTTCCATGCAAGTTTCTTGGCTATTCCAAAGTAACTATTGCCCAGTGGAAAATTGTTACTGATTCGTCGATAAAAGCAAGAATAGGAGAACTGCCCTTCGAGTTAGTATCTCCTATTCTGACCGGGGAGAGTGGATTGGAAGATGTTATCAAGTGCATGAAGGTGCTGGAACAATGTGGCGTGCGTGCAAATAACTCTACTGGTTGCCATGTTCACATTGATTCTAAGTTCCTTTCTCTGAAGGAACTCAAAAATGTTGTTTCTAATTTCTGTACCTTTGAAGGTGCATTCGATGCAGTTTTACATGAAGGAAGATGCGGGGTTAATAACGAATATGCCCAATCTAACCGACAAGCGTTTCGTGCAATGAGCAACAAGCAACGATATCATGCCATAATGAATGCTTGTAGTAGGAGCTCGATGTCGGACCTTTGTAATCCGCAAAGGGATCGATACTTTAAACCGAATTTACAGCGTCTCTTTACATATAATGGAACCTTAGAATTTAGGCATTCTAATGGCATATCGGATCATCAAACTGCGGAAGCTTGGATTCGACTTATAATTCAATTCTGCGAAACCAGTCGAGTGAATGAACCTGTTTCGTATTCGGTCATAAATGAAAATTGTTCTGTTGAAGACGAAATAGCAGGGCTTTTGAATTTTATGAAATCGAATCATGGTTTGGTTGATTTTATATCTCGTAACATAATCGTGACTTCGTTCCCTTGGAAATGCACTACTTGCTTGCGACGGTTTGCCACATCGAGACAACTTATGCAGCACCGTGAAAATCACCCGACATAATAAAATATTGTTTATTTATTGAACTTTCTCCTCTATTTCGGAAAGGACTAGCTGCAGCATTTTTGTTCGATCCATTTGCGAGTCGACGCTTAGTAAATCGGCGATTTCGTCAAACTGCTTTCCTATCCTATCTCGCTTCAGCTTCTCTCTAATATATTTTCTTTCTTGCTTTGACGCTTTCTTCTTCTCCATAGTTTATTCGTCGTACTGTTACTACGAAAAATAATAAATATCCGTTAACTCGCGCTTTCTTGTTTTCGTGTCGTAAATATTCACTTGATACGAAATTTGAAACTTCATTCATCTACGAATCGTCTATACTAAACAATAATCTATTTGAAAACGTTGAATATATATTTTCAAAAAAATGCCTCTGGGGTTGAGACTCAGCAAAACCGAAACAACAAGTAAGCAACTGAACAAGTGGTAAAGCAAGATGACCAGCCGACCAACCGATGTTGATGTGACTGCATCTATGCGTGACATGGAAGTGAACTCACCCAACCCCGCAACCTCCACTCCTCCCGCTCGTCGCGAGGTGTCTGTGTTCAAGCAACGTGAGCTCAATGGCGAGCTTCTTCCAGAACCAATTCTCGCTGAGAACCGAAACAGATTTGTGCTGTTTCCCATTGAAGAGCCTGAGGTATGGGAAATGTACAAGAAGGCCGAGGCCAGTTTTTGGACAGCTGAAGAACTTGATTTGGCGGCTGACACAAAAGATTGGGAGACTAAACTTAGTGACAATGACAAGCACTTTATCAAACATGTTCTTGCTTTCTTCGCTGCAAGTGATGGTATTGTTAATGAAAATTTAGCCATGAACTTCGCCAGCGAAGTCCAAATATCGGAGGCCAGATGTTTTTACGGATTCCAAATAGCAATGGAGAACATCCACTCTGAGGTTTACTCTTTGTTGATTGACACCTACATCAAGGATCGCGAGGAAAAGGCTAAGCTGTTTTCTGCGCTAGAAACAATCCCTTGTGTTGCCCGAAAGGCAAACTGGGCTTTCAATTACACGGATCCTTCAGAATCAACTTTTGCCGAACGTGTTGTGGCGTTTGCAGCTGTAGAGGGAATATTTTTCTCTGGGTCTTTCTGTGCCGTATTTTGGTTGAAGAAGCGAGGACTTATGCCTGGACTCGCCTTTAGTAACGAGCTAATTAGCCGTGACGAAGGACTGCACTGTGACTTCGCTTGTATGATGTACAACATGCTTGTGAACAAGTTACCAGATAGTCGTATCCATGAGATTATCAAGCAAGCAGTGGATATTGAATGTGACTTTGTGAGCGACGCACTGCCTGTTGAATTGATCGGAATGAATTCGAAGGCGATGATTGAATATATCAAATTCTGTGCCGATAGGTTGGTGAAGCAATTGGGATGTCCTGCTATCTACGATGCGAAAAACCCATTTCAATGGATGGAACTAATCAGTATGACGGGAAAAACGAATTTTTTTGAAAAGAAGGTGGGCGAGTATTCCAAAGCAGGTGTAGGAAATACTCAAGCGCAACAAAGTTTCAGCCTCGACGAAGAATTTTAAATTGTGTATTTGAACGAGAAACTATCGCCTTGATAAAATCAATAGAAGTGGTGTTTCTGAATGGTTATGTTTTTTTTTTAATTCTACCTGGTACTTGAAATGCAACACGGGGAAAATTGCACTCGGTCAACCATGGAAATTAAATTTCAATTTTGAAAAGATCCATTGTGAGTGAAGCTTCCATGTCTGTTACGAAAAAGCGAAAGAAAATCGTGCCCTGTGCCAGGGATGTTTTTTTATAACCCTGTGCATTTTCTATGATTACAACGCAAGGATGGTGGGACGATCTTCATTATTCCAGTCCACGTGAACATCTCACAGTGCGCACTGACATTAAGAGTGTCTTAATATCTCTTTGGTGTTTCCTTCCAATACTCATCATACTCGTTGGTGCTTGTCACGGCGTGGCATTCCTGGGCTTCAAAATCACTCGATACGATCTCGACACTGCCCAGAACATCTCACTCGCTCTCTGTATAGTAGGGTTTGTGCTAGTAGAAGGTTACATGGGGTTCTTTCGGTCGTGGTCCCCCGCAACTGCCAGAAGGTGTCTGATTGCTCCTCACATCACGGGATCGGCCACCGTTCTTGCTCTTGGCCCGTTGTTTGGTTTGGGATTCTTCTGTGCTCCTCGAAGGCGTTTGTTCATTTCGTATATCCTTCCTCCATGTATATATGTATTGGTGCTGATGGTAAAAACACTGGATTCACCCTGGCATGAAATCGTCGACATCGGCGTTTTCGCAGGGCTTGCCACAGGTGAGTGGATTGTACTATGCTTTCGAATTACATTTGATTTGAATTTTAGGAACCGTTTCCTTTGTCTTTTTCTTTTTTGGTGCTTTTATTGCAAATGAGATGCCGAGGGATGTGGATTTTGCCGTATCAGAGGAGGAGCCGCTGCTTTCTTAATAAGGATTTGTATTTTAGTATAATTATTTGAAAAGCAAAGCTGTATTCATGTTCGATGTTTGCAATCTAATTTTTTCGTAATTCTTAAATACGAAATCTGCTTCTTTTGAATTGAAATGAGTTTTAATCTTTGGAATCAGAATCGCCTTTTTTTTTTTTTTGTGATAATAAAAAAAGTGCAAGATAGTCCTTGGGAAGAATGTCAAGACGAATTCAGCAGTTGCTCGAAAAGGTAAGTGTCCCAAATAGCATGTGACTGGCTCACTCATCCTCGCCTTAGACCACCAACTATGACAAAGATGAACGCTATATGGCCACCAGTGATCTCTGCACAGAGCTTCAAACCGATATCAAGATCGAAGGACAGCTGGAACAGAAGATATGCTCAGCTATTATTGGTCAATTGGACGACACATCCAATGACGTGCAGGCGATGGCAGTCAAGTGTTTATCTATATTAGTTCGACGCGTCGATGAGAAACTTGTAGGAAACATCTGTTCCAAGTTGTGCGATTCCATTTTGACTGGTAACGGTGACTTACGGGATATTTATTCTATTGGACTCAAAACGGCTCTAGCAGACGTTCCATCCACTATAGGTCCTTATGTGGCACGTAGCATGGTGTCCAGAATTCTTGGAGGAGTAAAGAATGATGACAATGAAGGCATCAAATTGGAATGCATCGACATTCTTGGTGATCTCCTGAACCTTTATGGGTCGTATTTGGTGAAAGACCATAGCAACATATCTACAACGGCTCTCCAGCAGTTGAAGTCTGATAAACCGATCATCCGAAAACGAGCCTCAGCTGCCCTGGGACAGTTGGCGTTCGTGGTGAGTGATGAGTTGCTCGACAAGATCATCAAGACACTCCTTGATGGTATGCATTCCAGTGACACCCGTACTTATATCCACGCGGTTGGAACCATTGGACGTGCAGTGGGTTATCGTCTCGGATCGCACCTTTCCACCATTGTGCCTCTGTTTCTCGCCAACATGACTGGCAGCGACGATGAATCCTTTCACAATGAAGCTTCTGATGAAATGCGAGAAAACATTCTACATGCATTTGAAGCCTTTATTATTCGATGTCCGTATGAGATCACCCCGCACTTGCCGGATATATTAGCTTGCTGTTTGGATTTCTTACAATATGATCCAAACTACAACTACGACACAGGTGAGGACGAACCAATGGATGAGGAAGAAGATTACGAAGAATTCGATGACGCGGATTACTCTGACGATGAGGATACTAGTTGGAAAGTCAGAAGAGCTGCAGTGAAAGCGCTGTTGTCCATTGTCACAAGTAGGACTGAATTGTTGGGCGAGTTGTACAACAAGTGCGCAAATCTACTGCTTGACAGAGTCAAAGAGCGAGACGAAAATGTGAAGTTGGATGTTATTGAGTGCGTTGTTCAGTTAATCAAAAGCATCCACGAAGACAAGCACCCTGAAATATATGCCAAGTTCAAATGCGATGTTCCACGAGTACTGAAGATCAGTTGTCGAACGCTGGAAGACAAAAAAGCTATCAAGGCAAAAGTATGTATCTTGGGCTTGCTCTCGCAAACAACCCAAGTGCTTCATGGTGGTCTG
>Ga0105054_10010376_pt1 | contig 11861 bp, 10 predicted proteins | sample BON02_FD_78091 | JGI IMG/M metagenome (GOLD analysis project Ga0105054, IMG submission 78091) | Freshwater microbial communities from Lake Bonney liftoff mats and glacier meltwater in Antarctica - BON-02 (megahit assembly) | ecosystem: Environmental > Aquatic > Freshwater > Ice > Glacier... | reverse complement strand
TTATCATTTGCGTGAGGAGGAGTCGGATAGGGACGAAGCTTTTGTACGACAATTTGCGGCCTCCCACCAATTGCCTTTGTTATGTTTCGACAGGCCAATTGAATCTGAAGAAAAAAAAGGCCGTTCTCTGCAGGAATTAACCCGCGAAATCCGCTACCGCTGGTTCGCCAGTTTACAAGAGAGCTTACAACTGGACTATCTCGCCACCGCGCACCAGGCCGACGACCAGGCGGAGACCCTGTTGATGCAAATGGGGCGTAGTGCCGGAATTTTGGGATTGAGTGGCATGTCGAAGCTTGCCCAGCGCCATATCCGGCCCATGTTGCACATAGAAAGAACTGTTTTGGAGATTTATGCGCAAAAGCAAGGACTTATGTGGGTAGAGGACCGCTCTAATGCAAGCGACCATTATTTACGTAATCGCGTTCGCCACCATGTGCTGCCTGCTTTACGCGAAGCCATGCCCGGTATTGTGCCTGCCATGGTAAAAAGTGCTGATCATTTGCGTGAGGCCAGTTATTGGTTGGAAAAGGCATGGTGGCCAACGCTGGAAGCCTGTATTCAACAGGAAGCGAATGGCTGGCTGATTCATTTGAGGTCACCCCTGATCTCCCCGGAATCGGCTACCCTTTGGCATATGTTGTTGCATCGTTTGGAATTACCCATGTTACTGCTGCAGGGATGTATGATATTGCGCAACAAACAAAAGGGAAAAACCTTCGAAACTGCCCATTGGCGGATTATTAGAGAACAAAATGCACTGCGTATAGTCGCAATTGAAGATCGAAACACACAAAGTTTATTGCAGCTCACAGCAGTTGGGCGCTATGCTTTTGGGGCTGGTATTTTAGACATAAGCGCGGTCACCGGATTCAACACCGTGCCGCATGCTTTCGAAATTTATGTGGATGCAGCTGAAATTAGCCTGCCGCTATTGCTAAGGAACTGGGAAAAAGGAGATCAACTTAGTCCTTTTGGCATGAATGGACACAAAAAAGTAAGCGACATTTATACCGATGCTCATTTAGGCAGGGTCGAACGGGAGAAGTTTCCCGTTCTTTGCACCGCAGAAGAAATTTTATGGGTATGTGGATTGCGACGTTCGATAGTCGCGCCGATTGCTGCAAATACCCACAACATCTGGAAAATAACATGGCAACAGGGGTAGAAGAAGAGGATTGGCTGGCCGAAGAAAACGCAGCCCAAGACGAATTATACGAGCACCACCGTTTGGTTGTTGATAAAGGCCAAACCCAACTCCGTTTGGATAAATTTCTATTCGACCGATTGCCAAAAGTTTCGCGTAATCGGATGCAGAACGCCATCAAAGCTGGTTCTGTGAAAGTGAACGGGCAGGTGGTAAAGGTGAGTTATAAGGTCAAACCCGACGATGTAATTCAAATCATCCTAGCCTTCCCGCCGCGTGATACGACCATCTATCCCGAAGATATACCACTGAATATTTTATATGAAGACGATGAGCTACTTATCGTGAACAAAGATCCTGGCATGGTGGTACATCCCGGCCATGGCCATAGCAGTGGCACCTTGGTTAATGCCTTGGTGCATCATTTTGCAGGCTTACCCACGCACCACAACGGCGAAATTCGGCCAGGTTTGGTACACCGCATCGACAAAGACACCAGCGGCATCTTGGTCATTGCGAAAACTGAATACAGCATGACCCACCTCGCGCAGCAGTTCTTTGATCACAGCATCGAACGAACGTATAATGCTTTGGTTTGGGGCGATTTTGAGGAAGAAAGTGGCACGATAACCGGAAACATCGACCGCAGTTTACAGGACAGAATGGTACAGGCTGTTTTTGCCGATGGAAGCAGGGGAAAGCACGCTACCACCCATTACCAGGTGCTTGAACGATTTGGCTATGTGAGCCTACTTGCCTTTACCCTCGAAACAGGTCGCACCCACCAAATTCGGGTACATTCCAAACATATTGGTCATCCTATTTTTAACGACAGTACCTATGGAGGCAACAAAGTATTGCGTGGAACCACCTTTACCCGATATAAGCAGTTTGTCGAAAATTGCTTTCAATTGATGCCTCGCATGGCTTTACATGCACGTTCGCTTGGGTTTACCCATCCTACCAGTGGCGAAAGGCTCTTTTTTGAGTCGGTTTTACCCGAAGATTTTGCCGGCGTTTTAGAGAAATGGCGCGACTACGCCCGCTACAAACCTGTGGAAGAAGAATGAACGAAAAACAGCTCTATATAATCCGCCATGGCGAGACCGATTTTAACCGCAAGGGTATAGTTCAAGGGAGAGGTATGGATACTGCGCTCAACGCAACTGGTCGCGAGCAGGCAGCGGCTTTTTATGCTGCTTATCGCCATATTCCTTTCGATCAGGTGTATACCTCAGCGCTTGTGCGTACAGCACAAACGGTTCAATCGTTTATCGAAGCAGGCTTGCCGGTTCAGAAAATGGCTGGCCTAGATGAATTTAATTGGGGTTTGTTCGAAGGACGTGCTTTTGGTGAATTTCATCAGGATTACAATCGACTGGTTCATAGTTGGAAACAAGGAGAGTATGCTACCAGTCCACCCCAAGGTGAAAGCCCTTTGGAAGTCGCAGCGCGTCAAAAACCGGTTATACAGCTGTTAGAAAATAACCCAGCGAAAACGTTGTTGGTTTGTATGCACGGTCGGGCCATGCGGCTGTTGTTGTGTTTATTATTGGGCCGCCCTTATGCCGAAATGGACCAATTCGAACACAGTAATCTGAGTCTGTATCAACTCAGCTATTCGGCAGGACAATGGACACTGCTGAAAGCCAACGATACTGCACATCTCAGCTTGTTGTAAACCGCTCCAACATGGTGCGTATCATGCGGTCGATGCTGGCTGCTGGCCTGTTGCTAAAAATGCCTAGTGGTCGGTTGGCGATAATGGCATTTACCGACAACGCTTCATGCCCTAGCAAATGAGCTAAGCCATAAATACCGGCTGTTTCCATCTCAAAGTTTGTGATACGGTGCCCATCTGCCACAACTGCAGCCGCATCTTCGAGCAATGCTCGATATTTTGCTTTATAACGCAGTTCACGACCTTGCGGAGCATAAAAGCCGGGGCTCGTGAGGGTAATGCCCGTCATCTCAGTCTTCACCAGCTGTTTCAGGAGTAAGTCGGAACCTGCTGTGAGATAAGGAATGGCTACCTCCGTTAGTTTTGGGAGCGCACTTTTGATGGCTTGCAGCATTTTAAGCGTTACCTCCGTTTCGGTGGCTTCATAAAAGGGCATGAGTCCGTCGATGCCCAAACCATGCGAAGAAGCGAGTAGGCTATCGACAGCAATATCTTTTTGTAAAGCACCAGAAGTGCCCAGCCGCAACAATTGAAGAGAAGTATGGTCGCTTTTTTCGGTCCGACTGATGAGGTTGATATTCACCAGAGCATCCAATTCGTTGATGACGATATCGATATTATCGGTTCCGATACCTGTGCTTACCACAGTGATAGCTGTATTTCCAACACGCCCGGTATGGGTTATAAACTCCCGGTGCTGCACCTTATAATAAATCTGATCAAAATAATTGGAAACAGCCGCTACCCGATCGGGGTCACCAACGAGAATAACTTTTTTAGCCAATTGCTCCGGCAATAAATTGAGATGGTAAACCGCGCCGGCAGGGGTGAGTATCAGTTCCGACGCAGTAAAAGGTGCCTTCAAAGGTATTTGGCTTTGATAACGTTCATATGGTGGATCTCGTGACCCACACAAACCCGGCCTATAGATCCCACCGTTACCTGGCTTTTATTAGCTATGCCTTCTTTTTCGAGCATAGCGGGAGTAAAGCTTTCGAAAAGGGCAATAGTGGCATTGCGCACCATGGCAAATTCGTGGGCCAAATCAGCCATAGTCCTGCGGTTACCCTCTGCTACAGCAGCGTAGTCATCTTGCTCAAAACCGCTCAATTCCGAGGCATCTTGACGCGCAAAACGTAAGGCGCGATACGTATAAATACGCTCCGAGTCAATGAGGTGTTGAACAATTTCTTTGATGGTCCACTTCCCAAGCGCATAACTGTGCATGGCTTGTTTTTCGCTGATACGGGTGAGTATGACTTGGGTGGTATCGTGTGCTTTAATTAAACTATCCACCAACTCGCCTTCCGACAACTCTATATAGTAGTTGTAATAGGCAGGAAATGATTTGGGTGCTGTTTTGTTCATGTTCCAAAGCTAATCAGCTGGCAGAAATAGCGTGTGAGAAATTAGCTTTTTTTATCCGCAGTGTAGGGCAGGCGCTTACGCACAGCGGCCGCTATGGCAGCGGTATCCTGTTGCTGCATACATTTAAAATGACCTTTTGGACAGGCTGAATAGCCAATTTTACTGCATGGCCTGCATTCCAACGTTTGCTCGAAACTCAAAAAATCTTGATTATCGGGTAAATAAGGGTACATCCCAAACGCTGGTACAGTATTGCCCCAAATCACGATGATTTTTTGTCTAAAAGCGGCTGCTATATGCATTAAGCCCGTGTCGTGGGTGAGTATGAGCTGAGCTTTACGCAAAAGGTCGACCGACTCGTTGAGTTTAAAACTTCCAGAGGCATTGAATATTTTGCCATTGCCCTGGGCTGCTATCCAATCGCCTTTTAGTTTGTCTTCGGGGCCACCTAGCAGAACTACTGGTGTTTGAATGGCTTGGCAAATCGCTAGGATTTTTTCGCGGGGCAGCATTTTGGTTTCATGCTGACCACCAATGACAAAAGCAACATAACCCGCTCGATATACTGGTGCAAGTTGATTTTCGGGTAGCTGACTGTTTTCGGGTATAAAATAATCTAGGCCTTGTCCATCGTTTTTTATGCCAAGAAACAAAAGCGTAGCCATGTATCTATCTACGATATGGTGGTCGGGCAGCAGGTTGATTTTGAGCTTGACCAGCAACCATTTTGCCCAGTTTAATTTGTCAAACGACCGACTTCTCACGCCCAGCGCGAGCTTAAAGCGCAGGCTTCTTATATTGTGATGAAGATCGATGATGTAATCGTAACCTTCTCCCTTGAGCGTTTGAAGGAGTGGTTTTTCGTTTTTATCGAGCAAATGTAATTTGTCGATATAAGGGTTAGCGGCCAAAACTTCTTTGTAGCTGGCTTTGGTGAGATAATGCACTTCTGCCCCAATACATTGCTGCTTTAAACAACGAACTACCGGCGTGGTGAGCACGATATCTCCAATTGAGCTAAAACGAATAATTAATATTTTCAAGGCAATTTGCTGCAATACTGAGGCACAAAGATAAACGGGCAACAGCTCCCTTAGGTGCTGTTGCCCGTTAACATGCCCTCAAAAGGGTAAAAATACCCTGTTTAGTGTACTTCTGGCATTAGCTCCATGCGGGTCTGAATGCGATCGTTTTCGAGTATTCCTTTTACCGTTTTCCATTGTTGATAAGGCAAACCCAATTCTTTCTCGAGGCTGCGGGCTTGCATGCCGGTAATATTTTTCAGTATTTCGTCGATTGGGTTTTTTAACTCCGGCAACTCTTTTAATCGGTAGTTTTCCAATTTCGCCATTCGAGCGGCAGTAGCTATGGCATCATCTAGGTTGCCGAGGCGGTCGACCAAGCCGATTTCAAGTGCTTGGGCACCCGTGTATACGCGCCCTTGGGCCATGGCTTGTACCGAATCTAAGGACAACTTCCTATGCGTAGCCACTTTGGTAGTGAAATCTTCATACGTATTATTTACCATACGCTGAATGATGGTTTCTTCTTCCATAGTCATGGAACGGGTGACTGTGCCCAAATCTGCGTACTTACCAGTGGTAACCCGGTCGAAGGTAAGACCAAGTTTATCTTTCATAAAGGGAGATATATTTGGCAGCAAGCCAAATACGCCGATAGAACCCGTAAGTGTAGTTGGCTCAGCATAAATAGTATCGGCTACTACAGCGATATAATAACCGCCCGAAGCCGCCAATCCACCCATCGAGACAACAACTGGTTTTTCTTTTTTGAGCAGGGTCATCTCACGCCAGATAACATCGGAAGCCAAGGCGCTGCCTCCTGGAGAATTTACGCGAAGGACTACGGCTTTCACATTGTCGTCGAGACGGGCATCACGTAATGCTTTCGAAATGCGGTCGCTGCCTATCGACAAATCATTGCCTTCGCCACTGCCTATTTCACCGATGGCATAAACCACGGCAATACGGTCTTTTTCCGTCAATTTCCCCTTGGGGATAGCCGACATATAATCCTTCACAGAAACCAGTTCCAAGTCTTTGAGCTTTTTGGTTTCAGTTTTGTCCATGAGCAAGTCTAAGATTTCGTCGCGGTAGGCGAGTTTATCTACCAGCCCTTGTTCAACAGCATTTTGTGCATTTTCAACCCGCAATTCATTGGCGATAGCACGTAAGGTATCGGTAGCGATGTTCCTGCCGCTGGAAACATCGTTTAGGAAGCTGGTATACAAACTATTCAGGAAAGTGCTCATTTGATAGCGGTTTTCTTCACTCAGATTTTCGCGGATGAAAGGTTCACCGGCACTTTTGTACTTGCCTACGCGTATAAGTTTTACTTCAATGCCCAGTTTGTCGAGCATGCCTTTAAAAAAAATTGGCTCACTGGCATAACCCATAAACATCAAATCGCCTTCAGGGTAAAGGAAAATGCTGTCGGCGAGTGAAGCGAGGTGGTAGGTGCTCTGACTATACATTTCGCTGTAGGCATAAATAAATTTGCCCGACACTTTAAAATCAACCAAAGCATTGCGAATTTCTTGGCGTATGGCCATATCCGCTTGAACGCTACTTAGGTCGAGGAAGATACCTTTGATGTTGTCGTCATCTGCAGCAGCTCTTATGGCACGCGTATAATCACGGAAGCCGGTGGCCAGGTTGTTTTCGAAACTCATAAAGTCGAAGCCGCTCAACGGATCCTCTGAACCGCGATCGGCAATAAGCGCGCTAAAGTCGAGGTGCAGGATACTGTTCTTTTTGATGACAGCAGTTTTGTCGCCATTACGCATTAATCCAGCAATTAAAACGCTGAACAGAAGGAAGATGACCACAAGAGCCAAGATAAAGCCTGTCAATGAGGCGAGGGTAAATTTCAGAAACTGACGCATAAGGGATATGTTTGCATTCCAAAAATACATTTCTGTGCGAAAGCAGCACGACCTTTTCTTATTAACTGGTGCCAATATGGGGCAACGTTACCAAAACTTAACAGTAGCAGCCCAAAAACTCACGACACAACTGGGTGAATTGGTTGCCAGCTCTGCCATTTATGAAACCGCCGCTTGGGGTAGCGGCTCTGCTTTGGCGTATCTAAACCAAGCATTGTGGCTGCGTACTTCTGCGGAACCACTGGAGGTACTCGCCATTGCGCTGCAAATCGAAAAAGAAGCCGGTCGGGAAAGGACGGGCCTGTGGGCCGACCGTACCCTCGATATAGATATATTGTTGTACGACCAACTCGTATTGACTGAAGTGCAGCTTCAAATTCCACATCCTCAATTACAAAATCGCAGCTTTGCTTTGGTGCCTTTGGCCGAAATTGCGGGGGATTATAATCATCCTGTTTTTGAAAAAACCATAACTGCGCTACGCAATAGTTGTCCAGATACTTTGGCGGTGAAGCGGTGGGAGGATAACCTATGAAGCGGTACCTGGTGATAGAAGGAAATATTGGCGTCGGCAAAACCACGCTCAGCAACCGCTTGGCCGAACATTGGCAAGTGCCAGTTTTGTTGGAGAAGTTTATGGAGAACCCCTTTCTGCCTAAATTTTATGCCCACCCTGAACGTTATGGTTTTTCGGTAGAGACAGCCTTCCTCGCCGAACGTTACCGACAGATGCACGATGAATTTGCTAGCGTCGACCTACGCCAACAAGCCCTCGTGGCCGATTACAGCTTTTACAAATCCCTCATTTTTGCCGGAAAAACGCTGAAAGGCGACGAATATTTACTTTTCAAAGAAATTTTCGGCATCATCAATAGCAAACTGCCCCAGCCGCATTTGTTCGTATACCTCAAAGCCAGCGTTCCCAAATTATTGCGGCAGATTGAACAACGTGGCCGCGACTTTGAACAACAAATTACGGCCGATTATCTCGAACAAATTGACGAGGCCTACCTCCGATTTATGGAGCAAGCAAGCGGTTTGCGCTGTGTATTAATTGAAACAGATGAAGTAGATTATCTCAATAATCCAACAGACTTCGAGCGCATGGTAGAACTGCTGAATGGGCATTATCCCTATGGACTTACGCGTATTACGCCTTGATGTGCTAAGGCTTGCATGTTTTAGGGTTATCCCTTCGCAAAAAAAAAGCTGACAGTTTATGGTCTTTTTTCTATTTGATAACGCGCAAGCCCTGAGTTGCTTAGCATAAGGTTTCCTATGCACTTGGTAACTAATTTAGGCGCGAGCAGATACGCGCAGATCTGGCTTACAACCGACCTTGATAACTTCATATAATCTTAAAGCATTCTGATTTTTGCTTTTGATTTATACCCCTTACTTTTGACGGTCTTAAAGTCCCCTTGTTTGAAGCAGTTTTTACTGTCCTTTTTATTCGTTCTGACCAGCCTCGGCGCGCTGGCACAAAAAGCATCTATCAGTGGTGTGGTTACCGATGCAGGCGATAAAATGCCGCTGATTGGCGTGAATGTGGTTATTAAAGGAACTTCTCTGGGGGCTTCTACCGATTTCGATGGTAAATACAAGATTGATAACATCAATTCAGGCGTCTACAATATCGAAGTCAGTTACCTCGGTTATGAGAAAAAAGTCTTTACCGGTATCAAAGTAGAAAAAGGTGAAAACCGGAAGTTGAACATACCGCTCGGACGTTCGTCACTCACCTTCGACCAAGAAGTGGTTATTGTAGGCGATAAGCCGTTGGTAGATATTGAACAAACCAAAACCGAACAAAGGATTTCTCAAGAAGCCATCGAAGCAGCGCCGGTCCGTCAGTTGCAGGGTGTTTTGAATACCCAAGCGGGGGTAGTGCTCAATCCCGAAGGTATTTCGATACGTGGTGGACGTACCTACGAAACCTCCTTCATCATCGATGGGGTTTCGGCAAGCGATCCGCTGGCTGGTACCGGCTTTGGCATCGACCTCGGCACCAATTCTATCGAAAGTATCGATATCACCACTGGTGGAGGTGACGTGGCTTTTGGCGATGGCACATCGGGTATCGTAAAAACGAAAACACGTTCAGGTGGCGACAAATGGGAGTTCTCGCTCGGACACCGCCGCGACAATATGGGCTTTAACAACGACTGGCAAAGTGTTTGGAACAACAGCGTATACGAAGCCACAATGGGTGGGTCCATCAAAGGTGTGCTGCCCAAACCGCTACGTATATTTTCGTCCTTCAAAGGCAGCTTCGACGACCAATATTTCCGCAACCCAGCCGATCAGGTGGTTTCATCGCTTTACCCGAATACCCAATGGAGTCCGTTTCAGGATAACCGTTGGGCAGGCATGTTGAAACTCGATTATGAGTTTAATCCGGCTATGCGTTTATCGTTCACCTATTTGCGGTCGATTACCATCAACCAGGACGTGAATATGTTGCGTATCATCGGTAACGATGCGCCCTTTCTGCCGGGCTTCCAGTACAACTTCTCCCTCCAACCCGACAACGCCAATACCTATACCCACGATACCAATCTCGAAACCCTCAACTGGTCGCATACACCAAGTAATAAGTTTTCGTATGCGGTAACGGGTTCGCGTATGTTCGTACGTTTGCGTGCCGATGCCAATGGTCGCGACTGGCGTCCGGAGAATGTAGATTCGGAATTTGATCCAGATATCATCGTGAGTTATCCGGCTACCTATTTTAATCCGGGCGATTCTGCAGTATTTGTAAGTCCTGGCCCTGGTTTGTTCAATAACGGCGGTATTGGTACCCTTTGGCACGATCACTATGTGTTAGAATACAGTTTACGCTATACCGGAAATTACTATTATAACTCCCGAGGCGATCGTTTTAGCTTCGGAACTGAGGTAAAAGTCCAGGAAATGCAGTGGATCGACATCATCCGCCCTTGGATTGGTGCACCTATTCCTTTGCCGAATGGCGAATCGAGCCAAAGTTTCCGTTTGGGCGATTATTCCGATGTGTGGAAGGTCAACCCAACCCGTGGTGCCTTTTATGCCTCTAACAAACTCAAATACCGCGGTTTGATCGCTGAAATTGGAGGCCGTTTAGAATATTGGTTCCCGGGTGCTTTTGTAGACAATGCGGTACAAGATGCACGTTCGCCTATTCGTGACGAGATACGCGAAGATTATATGCAGAACACCATCGGTATTTTTGGCTCGCGTATGAAAATGCGTTTGTTACCTAAAATATCAGCTTCGTTTCCAATTAAGGATAACCAAGTGATGTTTTTTAACTACAACCACTCCATGATTTTGCCGCATCCATCGTGGGTGTATCAAGGGTTAAATCCGCTCTATCAGGATAGGTCAACCTTGGCACGCGTTGGTAATCCCGACCTGAATCCAGAGGTAGATATATCCTATGAACTAGGTATTCGTTCACAAATTACGTCCAATGACGCCTTGACTGTATCGGCTTATTGGAAGGATAAATATGACTTTATTACTTCTGCTTCGGTGCAGGTGCGCGACTTAACCGGTCGGGAAAACACCCGTACTATCCGTATCAATTCCGATTATGCACGTGTTCGGGGGGTTGAGGTTACTTATTTAAAACGTATCGGCAAATGGTTTAGCGGTCAGGCCTCGGCGAGTTATATGGTGGCCACCGGTCAAAGCTCATCAGCCAACGAAGCGTTAAATCAAATCCTCAATACTGGCAACCGGGAGGACACCAAAGAAACCTATCTCGCCTGGGATTCTCCTTTCGATATCAAAGCCAATATCACCCTTACCCAAAATAATAAAAAGGGTTTATTCAACATCAAAGCACTCGATCGGATTAGCTTTTACACCGAAGCCATTTATCGCTCAGGCCGCAGATATACCCCATTTATTTACCAAGGTGTGGAGCCGATTACTGGCCGTCCGATTTACGAACAAGACCCCAATCCAACCGCTTTGTGGTCGAAATTGGGTGAATCAATGTTCTGGATAGATATCAACATACGTAAGTGGTGGCAGCTAAAAGGTTTGCGCATAGAAGGTTCGATGCAAATCACCAACGTATTAAATACCCTAAATGCAATCATTCCCAATCCAATAACCGGTCGTGCCTGGGAGCCCGGCGATCCCGTACCTTCCAATCAGCGCGACCCTGCTTTCCTCGATCCCCGCGACTTCCGCAGTCGGGGCACCCCACCCGACAACCCAGCGCGTTATATGATGCCGCGCCATGTGATGTTTGGGGTTACGGTGAAGTTTTGAGCCATAAACAAATTCTTAGGCAGAATTTATTGAGAAGCCCAATTTTAAAATTGCATTTATTTCTCTTTCTTTTTTTTGAATTGTTGCTTCAAATATTGGCAATACATTAAATTATAGTATTCAAAAAAAAGAAGTTAGGCTTAGCTGACAGCGAACAACACGCGGACTTTAAAATATTGACTGAGAAAAAGAACGACGCGATGACAAGGACGGACAAAGCCCAACTACTGCCAACATCACCTATACGCAAGCAGGGGTTTCCTGCTTCGCAGCAAAGGAAAGTGCAAAATTTAAAGGTCAGTTCTTTGCAGGAAGTTCAGTGGTTAAAATCCCTGCCCGCGTACAGCTGAGAACCGCAGGCAGATAGCTGCTGCCCAGCATGCCAAAAAACGAAGCTGATATCCATTTTGTTAAGGGGATTACTTACGCGAGATGAAATCAGAATCAATTTGTTCAGGAAGTTCCCCATTATCCAGGCAAGTTAGAAAAGCTAACGT